>ENA-OPXQ01001630-OPXQ01001630.1-human-gut-metagenome-genome-assembly--contig:-NODE-1630-length-11690-cov-2.774388_pt1 | contig 11690 bp, 7 predicted proteins | sample MGYA00241769_ERZ502042 | MGnify/ENA primary metagenome ERZ502042 (study PRJEB25962, sample SAMEA2041934) | human gut metagenome | biome: human gut; feature: human-associated habitat; material: faeces...
GGAACCTGCTCAGTGCGGAGACCAATGACGAACTTCAGGAGCTTGCCAAAGAAATCATGCCTATGATGAGCGAGCACGAAAACAACATCAGCCTGAACGAAGACTTGTTTGCACGCATCAAAACCGTCTATGACCGGCGCGGAAAGGAAGAGCTGAACCCGGAACAAACCAAACTTCTGGAAGACATATACAACGGTTTCGTCCGCAACGGTGCCAACCTGCAAGGAGAAGCCAAGGAAAAATACCGTACGCTATGCAAAGAACTCAGCCTGCTGACCCTGCAGTTCGGTGAAAACAACCTGAAAGAGACAAACGACTACCGGCTTATCTTGACTGAAGAATCGCAACTGTCCGGACTCCCGGAAAGCGCTGTAGAGGCAGCAGCCGAAGCAGCCGGAGAAGAAGGGGCTGAAGGTTGGGTCTTTACGTTGCAAGCCCCCAGCTACGGTCCTTTTATGATGTACGCCGACAATCGTGACTTGCGTCGCGAACTCTACATGGCATATAATACCAAATGCACCCACGACAATGCCTGCAATAATCTGGAGATTGTAAAGAGAATCGTCAATGTCCACATGGAGATTGCCCAACTCTTGGGATATGCCAATTTCGCCGAATATAACCTGCAAGAGCGCATGGCACAGAACAGCGACGCTGTCTATAAATTATTGAACCAGCTATTGGAAGCCTACACTCCCGCCGCCCGTCAGGAATACACTGAGGTACAATCCCTCGCCCGTAGTCTGCAAGGAGAAGATTTTGTGCTGATGCCCTGGGACTGGGCGTATTACTCCCACAAGCTGAAAGACCGGAAATTCAACATCGACGATGAAATGCTGCGCCCCTATTTTGAATTGGGCAAAGTGAAGGAAGGTGTATTCGGTCTGGCAACCAGACTATATGGCATCACTTTCAAAAAAAATCCGGACATACCCGTTTACCATAAAGACGTGGATGCCTACGAAGTTTTCGACAAAGACGGTAAGTTCCTCGCCGTGTTCTACACCGATTTCCATCCAAGAGCCGGCAAACGTTCCGGAGCCTGGATGACAAGCTATAAAGGACAGTGGACAGATGAAAAGACCGGTGAAAACAGTCGTCCGCATATCTCCATCGTGATGAACTTCACCAAGCCGACACAAGACAAGCCCGCCCTGCTAACCTTCGGGGAAGTGGAGACCTTCTTGCATGAGTTCGGGCACAGCCTTCATGGCATATTCGCCAATTCTACTTACGAAAGTCTGAGCGGAACCAACGTATATTGGGATTTTGTGGAACTCCCCTCCCAATTTATGGAGAATTTTGCCATTGAGAAAGAGTTTCTCCATACATTTGCCCGCCACTACCAGACCGGAGAACTGATTCCAGATGAATTAGTACAGCGTATTGTCGATTCATCCAACTTCAATGTGGCCTACGCATGCTTGCGCCAAGTCAGCTTCGGCTTGCTCGACATGGCCTGGTACACACGCAGCACCCCATTCGAAGGTGATGTCAAAGCATACGAAAAGAAAGCATGGGAAAAGGCACAGATTCTTCCTTCCGTAGAAGAAGCATGCATGAGTACCCAATTCTCCCACATATTTGCCGGAGGATATTCCGCCGGATACTACAGCTATAAATGGGCAGAAGTGTTGGATGCGGACGCTTTCTCCTTATTCAAGGAAAAAGGGATTTTCAATCCGGAAACTGCGGCTTCATTCCGTGAAAACATCCTTTCCAAAGGGGGGACGGAACACCCGATGACACTTTACAGGCGCTTCCGCGGACAGGAGCCTAGCATCGATGCATTATTAATCAGAAACGGTATAAAGAAATGACAGGGAAAATGAATATAAAAACAATCGGCAGCCTCCTGCTGACGTTCGTGATGCTTTTCACGTTCAGCGCTTGCAACGATGAGGATGATGTATTGGAAATCTTCAACGGAAAAACGTGGAAGTTGACCCGCCTGACTACGGAAGGCAGCAAAAGACAGTTCTATGAGGGCTTGTGGGGAAGTGAAAAGGAAGAAGAGACCAGCCGCGACAGGCTGAAACAGGACGGGAATTTCGTCCTGGACTTCAATCTTGCCAACGTGAACGGAGAGACTACCGGCACCGCAGAGGCGCACGGATTTCAAGCAAGCATCAACAATGCCCGGGTTGTCGTTGACGGCAACAAGCGCACCATCAGCATTACCGGGAAAGTAAGCGGCTCGGAAAAGGATCAGTTGGGCAGGGCGTTCATCAACGGATTGCCCAACGTATTCAAATACGAAGGAGATTCCAATTCATTGACCCTCTACTTTAAAGATGGGAATACAACCAAGGTTATGGGATTCGCCGCCCAATAAAAAACAACAAAGACATGAACAATTCTGCTAAAGCCAAACAAGAAGCACTGGACAAGCGTTATATACGCATGGCAAGTATCTGGGCTGAAAATTCATACTGCATAAGGCGTCAGGTAGGTGCACTGATAGTGAAAGATCAAATGATTATATCGGATGGATACAACGGTACTCCAGCCGGTTTTGAGAATATTTGCGAAGACGAGAATAATGTGACCAAGCCCTACGTGCTCCATGCCGAAGCCAACGCCATCACCAAGATAGCCCGTTCAAACAACAGCAGCGACGGAGCCACCATGTACGTCACGGCCTCGCCTTGTATAGAATGCGCCAAACTGATCATACAGGCAGGTATCAAACGGGTAGTCTATTCTGAAAAATACAGGCTGGAGGATGGTATTGAGCTATTAAAACGTGCCGGTATTGAAGTGGTGTATATAGCTATGAGTGACAAGTGACAAGTAAAGCCATAAACAAACTATAAACGAAAACCTACGCAGCTCCACGCCACAACTTGTAGCTTGTAGCTCGTAGCTTTCTAATTGGCAGATTTCACCAATACCACACGGTTCAGAATCGGCTGTCCGAACTTATCGACACCACCACCGGCATCCACCTTCAGGCGGTCAGCAGGAATTCCGTATTGTTTTACCAATACATCGACCACGGCTTGTGCACGCTTCAAACTCAACTCTTTGTTGAATGCCGGCGTACCGGTTGCAGAGTCTGCATATCCGTTTACAGTGTAAGTGGCGTTCGGGAACTGTTTCATCTGGTCTGCCAGATAAGACAAGTTCATTGCTTCACGTGGAGAGACTTCGGCAGAACCGATATTGAAGAATACGGTACGCGGTGCTATATCCGGATCGGGAACAATCACTTCGGTTTCCGTAACTTCGGCCACCGGCTGGTTCTGTGCAGCCACCAATGCATTCTGCAGCTGCTGGTTGGCAGCTCCCATCTCTGCAAGCTGTGCCTGCATGGCAGCCAGCTCTATTTGAGAAATCAACTGAGGCATCGGGCGACGGAATCCACGGGCGGGGAAACGGTATGTCAACCCTACCGTTGCACTCAGCACGCCATCATATCCATGATCGCCGCCAACTTCGCCATCGAACTTATCTTCAACGCCCATTGCGCTCAGCTCCAGGTTAATATCTATCGCATTGGAAATACGGAAGCGATTGATGATACCCGCGTTTACAGACAGAGCTTCGCGGTGAGGCTTTGTGTAGTTGTGAGTGAAGCCAGCACCTACATAAGGAATGATTTCATACACACGGTGCTGGTTGTATCCTCCAAACAGCGCATTCAGATTGAACATCACATCTCCGTGCAGATTCATATAGTCGAAACGCTGTTTGTAGTAGCCGTCATCCATCTGAGTGCCTTTCACGTAGTCAGCACCTGCATCATATGTATATCCTCTTGCCTGAAGGCCGCTATATTGCAGACGTACTCCCAGTCCCGGGGTGAACCATTTGCCGATGGCAAAATTCAGCGTCGGACTGATACGCTTGCCAAAACTTCCTGCCTTATCATTATCTCCAAAAGTTGCTTCGGCACCACCGCCTATAGAGAAAAACCAATTACTCCAGAACGGATTAGTGATTACCTGATATTTATCCTGAACCTGGATAACACCAAATTCTTCCACAACTTCAGTCTTTTGCTGCGCCATGGCAACAGAAGACACACCAGCTAAAGCCAGTAACATTAGAATCTTTTTCATATACCTTAAAATAGTTAAGTGGTTAATTAAACTCTTTATCATTCAAACTGTCTAATTAACGCCAACAGAACTAAAAGGTTCTGAATATTTGTACTTTTTTTGCCTTGATGCAAAAGAAAGTACTCTTCCTTATTTGGAGAAAAGCTTTTCTATGTCGTCTTCTTTAATGGTCGCCAGCACCGTCTTTCCGTCCGGAGTATAATTCGGGGATGGGCATGCAAACAGATTGTCCACGAGATTGGACATTTCCTCGTTGCTCAGCACTTGTCCATAGACGATGGCCGCAGCACGTGCCAAGGTCGATGCAAGAATTGTCTGCACCTCTTCCTTAACGTCATTCCCTTTTTCCATAGCAGTATGTACCATATTCCGGACCAATTCTACCGGGTTCAACCCCTCTATGCCCGAAGGTATGCCGTTGATGGCATAGCTGCCGCCACCCAGCGGGCTCAAATCGAAGCCTACTGCCGACAAATCTTCCAATATACTTTCCAGTACGGCAGCTTCCGAAGCCGGCAACTGGATAATCTCCGGAAACAATACCCCCTGGGATACGCCTTGTTTCTGTCGAATCTGGCTCATATAGCGGTCGAACAATACCCGGACATGCGCCCGGTGCTGGTCTATCAGCATCAGACCCGATTTAACGGAAGTCAGAATAAAACGCCCCTTGAACTGGAAGTGTTGCGCTCCTTTCTCTACCGTTGCCTCATTGCCATAGAAAGAGGCGCTTGCCCCGGAAGGAACCGTTTCCTGGAAATAAGGAACCCTCTCCTCCTCTCTTGGAGCCGTACCGGTAACCGTATCCTCTACAAAAGGCTCTTCCTCCATCGGCTCGTTCATCCTGCTGGCTTTTTCCAAACCGGAATAAAGCCCCTCCCACTCCACTTTGGGGCGCGAATAATTGCCACCGCCTCCATAGGAAGAAGCGGAAGACGTCTTGAAGGGATTGAAATCCGTGTTATAGTGTACCTTCGGAGGCTCTATCGGACGAGCCTGCTCGAATGCAGGAATATCCGGCATGTCCTCGGTATCAAAATCGATAGTAGGTATAGCGCTAAACTTGCCTAAGGATTCCTTGACCGCAGCCGACAGAATCTGCCAGATAGCCTGCTCATTCTCGAACTTAATCTCCGTCTTCGTCGGATGGATGTTCACATCGATATTGGCAGGGTCTACCTCGAAATAAATAAAGTAGGAGATTTGCTCACCGGCAGGAATCAGCTGCTCATAAGCGTCCATCACCGCTTTGTGGAAATAGGGGTGACGCATATAACGCCCGTTCACAAAAAAGTATTGGTGCGCTCCTTTCTTGCGCGAGGTTTCCGGCTTGGCAACAAAACCGGAAATCTTTATCATCGTCGTATTGACGTCTACGGACAGCAACTGCTGATTCAGTTTCTTTCCGAAAACTGCCATGATGCGTTGCCGCAAAGGCATTACCGGAAGATTGAACAATTCCGTATCATTACTATACAGATAGAAGGCTACCTCAGGATGCACCAGCGCTATACGCTCGAATTCCGTAAGGATATTGCTCAACTCCGTAGAGTTGGCTTTCAGGAATTTACGCCGGGCAGGAATATTGAAGAATAGGTTCTTGATGGAAAAATTGCTTCCCTTAGGGCAGGAAACGGCTTCCTGGCCCTCGACTTTAGAGCCGGCAATCAACAGTCGCGTCCCCAGTTCCTCGCTGGCTGGGCGTGTTTTCAACTCCACTTCAGCTACCGCAGCAATGGAAGCCAACGCTTCTCCACGGAAGCCCATGGTGCGTAGGGCAAACAAATCGGCAGCTTCGCGTATCTTTGAAGTTGCATGGCGTTCAAAAGAAAGACGCGCATCCGTTTCGGACATCCCCTTTCCGTCATCAATCACCTGGATGCAGGTCTTGCCCGCATCGGTAATCAGCACATGTATTTCCTCTGCTTCGGCATCAATTGCATTTTCCACCAATTCCTTCACAACAGATGCCGGACGCTGAATCACCTCTCCGGCAGCAATCTGATTGGCAACCGAATCGGGCAGCAAATGAATGATATCGCTCATGATAATGTTTAATGATTAGAGATTAATGATTAATCATTATTAAATGATTCCGTTACTGATGGCATACCACAGATAAATCAGCACAGCTATGACAACAAGGATTATGCCCAAATGCATCGGCTTACGTCCGCTCTCCTTGCGCCGCTTCAAGTGAGTTGTTCCTTCTATGAATTTGCCCCGTATATCCTCGGGCGAGAATTCCTTTTCCGGCAGCATACCCAGGTCACGCTTGGCGTTTTCTTCCATCTTCGCCAACTTCTCTTTCCGCTCATCCACATAGATATAGCTATGATTGAAGCCACGAGGCTTCCGCATTGCAAACATTCCCATGACGCTACTTATTATTTCGTTTAATATGCATATTCCTTGGCGAAGTTACAGGTTTCCGGTCACTTTTCTTCAATACTTCACCTGCTTTTTTAGCCCTCCACTCGAAGATGTCCTCCTTGTTGAGCGGACGGATGTAGTCGAACCAAACAAAAGAAGGCAGCCTGCTCTTATCTGGTGGAATCTGGTCCAAAGGATAGGCTGTACCGGTAGTCTTTCCAACAAAGACTCCGCGCTCCATTCTTCTCTCCTTCAAGTACATTTTCAAAAGTCCACCTTCCGAATAGTTCATCATAATCAGCGAACTGTCCTTCTCCTCTACCGGATAATACACCACCAATACATTGCCGTTTACCTCCACCAGACGCATGTCTCCATCTATGAAGAAAGCTTTCATCTCCTTACCGGAAACTTGGTTATAGTGAATACTGTCCTTTTTCTCTACCGTCAGGGCCTGATTGATGATATGTGCCCAGTCGATGGTACTATCGTTCATGTAAATTTTAATTTCCTCGCCCAACAACTGTTGTTCCCCGTGCCACAAGATAGGGTCGGTGTACATCGTCATGCAAGAGTCCTTGGAATTATACACCAACGAATCGCATACGGCCTGCACATCCGTGCGATAAGCACGCACCTTATGATAGGCACGCATCTCCCGGTACATGGAATCGGTATTCATATGGTAGGTAATCAGCCGCAAAGTATCACCGTGCATAAACAGACTGTCGCCCTGCGAATAGTCGATAGCTACGGCACGTTTGGTGGCAACGGCGCTTCCGGTCAGTTCGTTGTAGAAACAATAGTCGCCAGTCAACATGTTCCGGTTGACCGTATCATTCATCTGTACATTGTCAAAAGCCTCGCCGTATCCCAAGATGCGGTCGTAGAAAAGGCTGTCACCGGTCAGTTTCTTGCCTTCGTTAGTCAGTACGGAACGGTCGAGCAGTTCTGCCTGCTCAGTAGTCGTATTGTACACGCCACGTTCGGAATAAATATGATTTTGGTCACTCACAATGTCGGAGGGTCCTAAAATTGTGGCAATCTTAGTAGCTGTACTATACTTCAAGGTATCCGAAGTCAAAACAAACTTCGGGTTGACCAGCTTCACGTCGTGGTTGAAGACAGCCAACTTGGTGGCAGGGCTATATTCTCCCCATTCGGAAGTCAGCACATTATCCTCGTCGGTCAGCGTACCGCCTTCGAAGTAATAGCCCAAATCGTACAGACGGTCATAGTTCAAACTGTCGGTTGTCAGCACCGTATTACGATTTATCATACGTACATTCTCACGCAGCATGGCCAGCTGCGACATGCCGTCATAATACAGATAGTCTCCATAGATAAACAAGGTGTCGCCCTGCTCCATACGCACATTGCCGAATGCCTCCACAGAATTTATCTTTTCGAATATCAGCGCACTGTCACAGAACATGTACATACTGTCATGCTTCATCCTCACCGAGCCGATGAGTACCTGCACATCAGGACGCAACTGTTTGTCCGCCTGCGCCTCATCTGCGTACAACAAATCGACGCGCGTCTTCTTCTTTTCCGGCGTCTCCGTCTTTTTCTGTTCAATCGAGTCCACTTTCTTCTTCTCTGGTGCACCAGTACTCTTCTTCTTGTCCTGCGCACTCAGCAGACAGATACCAAACAAGCATAGAATACCTACCAGGAGGTATCTATGCTTGTTCAGGAAATGATTTTTTGTATTCTTCTTTTGCATACAAATCTATGTAAATTCTTCCGGATTATTCTTTAATCCAGCCCGGATACTTGAACGTACAGTTATTCTTCCAATTATCCTTGATACGGACATATGTGTGCTTCTGCTTCTCACGAATCCACTTGTCCAGCACTTCGTCGCGGCGTTTCTCCAACACAATCTCTTTCAAGTTCTGATAGTCATCGGCAATGGTAGCCTTGTGTCCCGTCGTACGGCTCTTCAGTTTCACAATCACACACTCTTCTTTTCCGGTCTTTTGCGGAATCATGGTGAAGGCTTCGGAGATTTCGCCCACTTTCATCTTATCCACCACCTTGGCTATTTCAGGGGGAAGTTCCTGCATCTCAAAACGGGAAGTGTTCGTATTGGGATTCGGCAACAAACCATGATTGTTACGCGTATCCTTATCCTGCGAAAGCACTGAGGCAGCCTCTTCAAAAGAGAACTTGTTATTGCGGATATCATCGGCAATAGAATCCAAACGGGCACAACCGGCAGCCAGAGCTTCTTCCGGAATATGCGGTTTCAACAGAATGTGGCGTGTTTTAATACGGTCACCGCGCTTCTCTATCAACTGAATGATATGGAAACCATATTCAGACTCTACAATCTTGGAAACCTTGCTGGGGTCTTGCAAGTTGAAAGCTACATTGGCATAAGCGGGGTCCAGCATACCGCGTCCCGAAAACTCTATTTCACCGCCACGCATGGCCGAGCCACGGTCCTCGGAGTACAGACGAGCCAACATGGAAAAGCTTTCGCCCTTATTGACACGGTCGGTATACTCACGCAGACGCCTCTTTACATCTTCTATTTCCTCCAAAGGAACCTTGGGCTGCTGAGTGATAATCTGCACCTCCACCTGGGTAGGGATATAAGGAATGCTGTCCTGCGGCAAATCCTTGAAGTAACGGCGCACCTCAGCCGGAGTTATCTTAATCTCACCCACCAGTTTCTGCTGCATCTTCTGAACCTTCAATCCTTCACGGGCATTCTCGCGCAGCGTTTCACGAATCTGGCTGGAAGTCTTGTTGAAGTATTCCTCCATTTTCTCGCGCGAACCGATGTTGGCGATGTACATGTTCGTCATATAGTCCACACGCTGGATAACCTCACTCTCGGATACTTCGATACTATCGAGGGCAGCCTGGTGAAGATACAGCTTCTGCACGGCTATCTCCTCCGGTATCACGCAATAAGGGTCACGGTCAAATTTGCGTCCTTCATACAATGCACTCATACGTGCCTCTTCCACTTCGGACTTCAGTATAGCCTCGTCACCTACTACCCACACTACCTCGTCAATCACGTTGTCTTGTCCATAAACGGTAGAACCGACTAATAGCGTCAAGGCAAATAAAATTACAAACTTAAAGTTCATACACTGTTTCATTCTTGGTGTCTTATTCTAAATAATATTTAATCTTGTCTCTTTTCACCGCCCGTTGGTACAAATCATCCTTCACTTGCTTCATGAATTCCACCTGCCTTACATTCAGCAGCATGTCTTTTACTTGAGTACGGGCAAACTCGTACGGTTCCTCCTCTCCCATCCTGCGGTAATCACTCACATTCAAAAAATAGCAAAAGGCCGTATCTTTCAATTCCACATGGCGGTTCTTGTCCAGATAGTCATCCACATCGGGCACTTTCAAAGGCATCAGGTCCAGAACTTCCGATACAGTGACCCATTTATCGTAGAAATACTCGTATTTCACCGCGTTCTGCAAACTGTATTTTTCGAGATGTTCCACAGCCTCCTGCGTTTCGGTCTTGTACCAACGCCGGACATTAGCCAACTGGGGCGCCGTCAAAGGAACCTTGATGAACAACCCTTTCATCAACGGACGCTCCACTTTAAAAAGCGCCTGGTTCTTTTCGTAATAATCTGTCAAGTCCTGTTCTGAAATCTCCTCTGATAGCTGCTGGTGTATGAGAGCCTGCTGGTAGGTATGCATTATCAATGCCTTGCGATAATTTTCCACAAGTCTATCAATCTCACCACTATTGGGAATATTACTCTGCGCCTTGTCATACAGCAACATATCCTCCACCCAATTGCGGATATAGTGTTCTGCAAACAACAGACTGTCATCCTTTGACAACCCGGCAGGAAGCACTGCCTGCAAATCTTCCCGGTACAGAAAACTGCCATCCAGCTCCACCAACGGCGTTTGTCCCTTATGGTCGTGCCGTTCGCTACACGCCGTGCAGAGAAGAGTTATGAAAAGCAGGAAGCAAGTTGTTCGCATCGCCAATTGATATTTACTTTATTTTAAGGTACGAAGATAGTGCTTTAATTGGTTGCATCAGTGATAATTAACGGTTTTTAAAACCTCTTGGTTAATTTCAACCTTACCGGCAGCACGTAATTTCGCTATCCAACGTTGTTCCAGGTAGTTCTGATAATCGGTAACAAGCTGTCCGCCCACTTCACGATAGTCCTCCGGACCTTTCACTTTCTTGCCGAGAACAGCAGTAAAAGGGAATGACATTACCGGAGCCGGTTCCTTGCCTTTGAACACCAAATCATCCACATACGCATTATCACCACGCGCAAACAATCCCTGTTCTGCCTGCACTTTAGGAGTATCTCCCGCATTAAAAGTCAACCGGATGGCATCCAGCCATTCATTTTCCGGTAACCCCTTCAAGAATTTGCGTACCTGCTTTGACACACGTTTGGACGTACAATGCAATACAATCCCCTTATAACGGGGTGCTTCCCAATGATAATTCTGACGGTGATCCTCAAAATAGCCCTTCAAGCCTGCCTCGTCCGTCTTGCTACGTCCCCAGACTTCCCGGTTACTGATTTCATTGAACAGCATATCCTCCCGGTACTTCTGCATCAACAAACGAAAAACCGGATATTTCCGTTCCAAGTGATTGTTTTCGTAATCCAATACCGATTTCATGACAAATCCATTCAGTTGGCGTTGTATGCCTTCAGGATGCGCCGCGGCAAAACGGGCAAACTCTTTTCCGGTATAGGATCGTCCGCCCAGCGTAAACAATGTTCGCCCGGTCTGCCCCTTCGACATCAGCTCTTCCATTCCCGCCCGGTCAGGCGTATAATGATATTCCTGCTTCAGTTTTTCAACCAAAGCCTCTGTTCCCTTATCCATTCCATGACGGCGTGTCCGGCAACGTATCATCTCTTCCTTTACCTCATCAAACGGGGGTACCGCCTTCCTTTCAAGTACCTTTACAATATGGATGCCTTGCGGAGTGAAAAAAGGACGCGATATCTCACCGGGCTGCAAATCAAAAGCCACCTCTTCAAACTCTGCCGGCATTTGCAGCCACCTCACCCAGAATGTCGTCTTGTCATCCGAAAAGTCCTTCACATAGGCATCAAAGGCAGCGGCTGTCGCTCCCTTTCCAAGTGATTCATAGATTGAATCCATTTTCGCCTCCACCTTCCGAAGCGTATAACCGGAGATATTCTGGGGAAGAGATTTATAAATATGACTGACACGCACCTGTCCTGCGCGTCGGCCGGACTTCATTTTATCATAAAA
>ENA-OPXQ01001634-OPXQ01001634.1-human-gut-metagenome-genome-assembly--contig:-NODE-1634-length-11662-cov-2.793228_pt1 | contig 11662 bp, 10 predicted proteins | sample MGYA00241769_ERZ502042 | MGnify/ENA primary metagenome ERZ502042 (study PRJEB25962, sample SAMEA2041934) | human gut metagenome | biome: human gut; feature: human-associated habitat; material: faeces...
TGTCGTGTTTTATTTTGTGTTTGTGTTGTGGCTGTTCCTCGACGTGAGTCGGGGGACAGTTTTTTTTATGCTTGTGTGTTGCATTCTAAGTTTGATGACATAAAAAACTCTTCAAACAGCATGCACCGGCTGTTTGAAGAGTTTTCTGAACAAGTTAGAAGAATGGTTAATCCTTACTCCAACTCACGCTGTCTGCAGAAACACTGGCAGAACTTATCTTCTACGTTCTCTATAGGTTCTTTGAATATACCATATACGCACGAACCGGAACCACTCATGGAGGCGTATACGGCTCCCAAATCATATAATTCATCTTTGATGGCAGCTATTTCGGGGAATTTCAAGAATACACTGTCTTCAAAATCATTTTGCATGTTGTCTTTCCATGTATCTACCGGCTGCTTGATTACTTCTTTTAAGGAAACGGCAGGACGTTGTGGCTTTATGGCAGCGAAAGCATCACGGGTAGAAACAAAAATATCCGGTTTGACTAATACAATGTGATATCCTTTCAAAGACAAATCGACCGGTTCGAAGATATTCCCTATGCCGGTTGCAAATGCCGGTTTGTTTTGAATGAAAAATGCACAGTCGGCACCGAGGCGTGCCGCGTATTCTTCCATTTTCGCATGGTTGATGTTCAGAGCAAACTTTTCATTTAATAATTTAATCATGTATGCTGCATCTGACGATCCGCCTCCCAATCCTGCTCCTGCAGGAATATGTTTGTACATATGAATTTCGATGGCTGCCATTTGTGGAAAATCTTCTTTCAGTAACTTATAAGCCTTAACTACTAAATTATCTTCCGGTTCGCCGTCCAAAGCACTTCCGCTTACATGGAGATTGTACTCTTTGTCACTGTTTGTGGAGCGTGTGACTTCCAACGCATCTTGAAGATTGATAGGATAAAAAATTGTTTCTAGGTTGTGATAACCATCCGGGCGTTTTTCTATAATATTCAGACCCAGATTGATTTTAGCATTCGGAAATGTTATCATATTCTTTTATTTAGATTAATTTCTAGTGTGTCTTTATTACGGCTCCTGAGCACGTGACACGGCTCAAATATAAGGTAAACTTTTCATTTAACCATATAAAAAACCATTTTGTGTATGGATTGTTCATGTTTTATAGAAAAAGTCTTCGTATTTCTTTTATTATTTTTGCTCCCGGCTGGATGTTCAACTCGTCAAAAAGTTCTATCTTTGCCCTACTTTAAACGAAAGGAAATGGCAGAAGTAAGAAAAACGACACGTACTCCTAAAACTGTAAAGGCAAAGCCTGTTGATGAATATGGGCATTTGCAGCCACAGGCACCTGAATTGGAAGAGGCAGTATTAGGAGCATTAATGATAGAAAAAGACGCATATTCACTGGTGAGTGAAATTCTTCGCCCCGAGTCTTTTTACGAGCATCGTCATCAGTTGATATATCAGGCTATTACGGCGTTGGCACTACGCCAGCAGCCGGTGGATATTCTGACCGTTGCCGAGCAGTTGCGCAGCACCGGTGATTTGGATGAAGTGGGAGGTCCTTTTTATATCACTCAGTTGAGTGGGAAGGTAGCATCGTCTGCCCATATTGAATATCATGCGCGAATTATAGCCCAAAAGTTCTTGGCACGCGAACTGATTTCTTTTACCAGTAATATTCAGACGAAAGCCTTCGATGAGACACAGGATGTGGATGATTTGATGCAAGAAGCTGAAGGGAAACTGTTCGAGATTTCGCAGCAGAATATGAAGAAAGATTATACGCAGATTAATCCGGTTATTCAGGAGGCGTATGAGATGCTTCAGAAGGCGGCGGCTCGGACGGATGGTTTAAGTGGTTTGGAGAGTGGTTTCCATGCACTGGACAAGATGACTTCGGGCTGGCAGAACTCCGACCTTGTGATTATTGCTGCTCGTCCCGCCATGGGTAAAACAGCATTCGTGCTTTCAATGGCTAAGAATATGGCAGTCAATGCAAAAATTCCGGTAGCATTGTTCTCGCTTGAAATGGCGAACGTGCAGTTGGTCAATCGTTTGATTGTCAATGTGTGCGAAATACCGGGCGAGAAAATTAAGAGTGGGCAGTTGGCTCCATACGAATGGGGGCAGTTGGACTATAAGATTAAGGAATTGTATGACGCTCCGTTGTATGTCGATGATACCCCTTCTCTTTCGGTTTTCGAATTGAGAACGAAGGCAAGGCGTTTGGTACGTGAACATGGAGTAAAAATAATTATCATTGACTACTTGCAGTTGATGAATGCGAGCGGTATGTCGTTTGGCAGCCGTCAGGAAGAGGTTAGTACTATTTCACGTTCGTTGAAAGGCTTGGCAAAGGAGCTGAACATTCCGATTATTGCCCTGAGTCAGTTGAATCGTGGTGTGGAGAGCCGTGAAGGTATTGACGGAAAGCGTCCGCAGTTGAGTGACTTGCGTGAATCCGGGGCCATCGAGCAGGATGCCGATATGGTGTGCTTTATCCATCGCCCCGAATATTATAAGATATTTCAGGATGAAAAAGGAAACGACCTGCATGGTATGGCTGAAATCATTATTGCCAAGCATCGTAACGGTGCTGTGGGCGATGTGTTGTTGCGTTTCCGCGGTGAGTTCGCCCGTTTCCAGAATCCGGATGATGAAATGATTATACCGTTGCCGGGAGAAGAACCGGGAATTATCCGTTCCAAAATGAATGGCGGTGGAAGCAGTGTACCGCCTCCGCCTCCTGATGCTGCACCTGCCGATAATAATCCGTTCGGAGCACCCATTCCCGAAGGACCTTTACCGTTTTAATCCTTATCCTGTCATTCTTCACTTTGTTCAGAATGACGAGGTTGATGAAAATTAAACGGGTTCTCATAACAGGATAAAAGAAAATAATTACTAAATTTGCAAGTCATTTTGAAATACATAAAATATATCATATATGAATATCTCTTATAATTGGCTGAAAGAATACGTCAACTTCGATTTGACCCCTGATGAAGTGGCAGCAGCGCTGACTTCTATCGGTCTGGAAACAGGAGGCGTAGAAGAAGTCCAAACAATTAAAGGCGGTCTGGAAGGTATCGTTATCGGTGAAGTGCTGACTTGCGAACCTCATCCCAACTCTGACCACATGCATGTAACTACGGTTAACTTGGGACAGGGAGAACCTGTGCAGATTGTTTGCGGTGCTCCTAATGTAGCTGCCGGACAAAAAGTTGTGGTTGCCACTTTGGGCACAAAGCTATATGACGGTGAAGAATGCTTTACCATAAAAAAATCAAAACTTCGCGGTATTGAGTCAATCGGCATGATTTGTGCCGAAGATGAGATTGGTATCGGAACCGGTCATGACGGTATCATTGTTCTGCCGGACGATGCTGTGCCCGGAACTCCTGCCAAAGATTATTATAACATCAAGAGCGACTATGTACTTGAAGTGGATATTACTCCGAACCGGGCGGATGCTTGCTCTCACTATGGCGTGGCACGTGACTTGTATGCTTATTTGATTCAAAACGGCAGACAGGCTACGTTAACCCGTCCTTCGGTAGAAGGCTTCAAGGTAGACAATCACGATATGGATATCACTGTAGAAGTAGAAAATACCGAAGCATGTCCCCGTTATGCCGGAGTTTCCATCAAAGGTGTTACCGTGAAAGAGAGTCCCGACTGGCTGCAAAACAAGCTGCGTTTGATAGGTCTTCGTCCAATCAACAATATTGTGGATATCACTAACTACATTCTTCATGCTTACGGCCAACCGCTGCATTGCTTTGATGCCGATAAGATTAAGGGTGGAAAGATTGTTGTAAAGACTGTTGCCGAAGGTACTAAGTTTACCACTTTGGATGAAGTGGAACGTACTTTGTCCGATAGAGACTTGATGATATGTAATACTGAAGAGCCGATGTGTATTGCCGGTGTATTTGGTGGCTTGGATTCAGGTACTACGGAACAAACAGTGGATGTATTCCTCGAAAGTGCGTATTTCAATCCGACTTGGGTGCGTAAAACGGCGCGTCGTCATGGTTTGAGTACCGACTCTTCTTTCCGTTTCGAGCGTGGTATTGATCCCAACGGAACTATTTATGCCTTGAAAGAAGCTGCCTTGCTGGTAAAAGAACTGGCAGGCGGAACTATCGCTTCTGAAATTAAAGACAATTATCCTCATCCGGTTGCTGATTTCATGGTAGAATTAAACTATGAAAAAGCTCATTCTCTGATTGGGAAAGTAATTCCGGCAGAGACGATAAAGAGTATCGTTACCAGTCTTGAGATGAAGATTGTAAACGAGACTCCCGAAGGAGTGACTTTACAAGTTCCTGCTTACCGTGTAGACGTTCAGCGTGACTGTGACGTGGTAGAAGATATTCTCCGTATTTATGGATATAATAATGTGGAAATTCCCACAACATTAAAGTCAAGCCTGACCACGAAGGGGGAAGTAGATAAATCCCAACAGCTTCAGAACTTGATTTCCGAACAGTTGATAGGTTGCGGATTCAATGAAATTCTGAATAACTCACTGACTGCTGCCGGATATTATGAAGGTTTGGAAACCTACAAGCCCGAAAACCTTGTCAACTTAATGAATCCGTTAAGCAATGACCTGAATGTAATGCGTCAGACGCTGTTGTTCGGCGGCTTGGAAAGCATTCAGCACAATGCCAACCGTAAGAATGCCGATTTGAAGTTCTTTGAGTTCGGTAACTGCTATTTCTTTAATGCGGAAAAGAAGAACCCTGAAAAGGTATTGGCTGCATACAAAGAAGAATATCATCTGGGATTGTGGGTGACAGGTAAGCGTGTGAGCAACTCATGGGCACATCCTGATGAAAACACCAGCGTTTATGAACTGAAAGCTTATGTGATGAATATCTTCACTCGTTTGGGCTTGAACTTCGGTAACGTGGTATTCGGTAATTTGAGTAATGATATCTATTCTGTAGCTGTCAGCGTACACACCCGTGGCGGCAAGTTATTGGCTACGTTTGGTGTCATCAGCAAGAAGATTCAGAAAGCATTCGATATCGACAACGAAGTGTATTATGCCGAAATCAATTGGAATGAGCTGATGAAAGCCATCAAGACTTCGAAGGTCAACTTTAAGGAACTTTCCAAGTTCCCGGCTGTAAGACGTGACTTGGCATTGTTACTCGACAAGAATATCCAATTTGCCGAAATCGAAAAGATAGCTTACGAAACAGAAAAGAAGTTGCTGAAAGAAGTAGAACTGTTTGATGTATACGAAGGCAAGAATTTGGAACCGGGTAAGAAGAGCTATGCTGTCAGCTTCTTGTTGCAGGATGAAAATGCAACACTGAACGACAAGCAAATCGACAAAATCATGTCTAAGCTGATTGCCAATCTGGAAAGCAAATTGAATGCGAAACTAAGATAATTGATAAAATAACCATTTATAAAAATATAATCCAATGGGAAGAGCATTTGAATATAGAAAAGCTACAAAGCTGAAAAGATGGGGCCACATGGCCAAGACTTTTACAAGACTGGGTAAACAAATTGCTATTGCTGTAAAAGCAGGCGGACCGGAACCGGAAAACAACCCGACCTTGCGTGGTGTTATTGCTACTTGTAAGCGCGAAAACATGCCGAAGGATAACATCGAGCGTGCTATTAAAAATGCAATGGGTAAGGATACCAGCGATTACAAAGGTATGACTTACGAAGGATACGGCCCTCACGGGGTAGCAGTATTCGTTGATACTTTGACCGATAATACCACTCGTACTGTAGCAGATGTCCGTTCTGTATTCAACAAATTTGGCGGCAACATGGGAACTACCGGTTCATTGGCTTTCTTGTTCGATCATAAATGTGTCTTTACTTTTAAGCGTAAAGAAGGTCTTGATATGGAAGAACTGATTCTTGATTTGATAGATTACAATGTAGAAGATGAATTCGATATCGATGAAGAAGAAGGAACAATCACTATTTACGGTGACCCGAAGAGCTATGCCGCTATTCAGAAACACTTGGAAGAATGCGGTTTTGAGGAAGTCGGTGGTGACTTTACTTATATTCCTAACGACCTGAAGGATGTAACTCCCGAACAGCGCGAAACAATTGATAAGATGGTAGAGCGTTTGGAAGAATTTGATGATGTCCAGACGGTTTATACAAACATGAAACCTGCTGAGGAAGAGTAAAAATGAAGATTACTTATAAAACGCAAGGTACTTGCAGCAGCCACATTGAGGTAGAAGTGGAAGACGATGTGGTTCAACAGGTATTCTTTTGGGGCGGATGCAATGGAAATCTTCAAGGCATCAGCCGTTTGGTAAAGGGAATGAAAGTTGAAGATGTAATATCGAAGCTGGAAGGAGTGAAGTGCGGAAATCGTTCCACTTCCTGTCCCGACCAATTATGCAAGGCATTGCGTGAGATGAAATAAAAGAAAGATGAAATAAAAGAAGAAAGAGGTTACTCGTAAGGGAGTGACCTCTTTTTTCTTTTTCGGATAAACGCCTTTATCCTTAAGTGTACTGACTTTCACAAGCAAATACTAACTATTAATCTTAAATCTATTACTATGAAAAACACAAATATATAACACGGCATTCATTCATTTAGTTCACTCTCCCACAGAAATAAATTCGTTAAAATTAAATAAAGACATATCTTCGGGCAGACTAAGCATTTTCTTCCTTCAGACTAAGCGGTTTCATATAGTGGATTATTACGTCCCATTACAGTAGGACGTATGTCCCATTATGGCAGGACGTACGTTCCATTGCAGTGGGACGTACATCCCATTGCTGCAGGACGTAATAATCTGTCGTTCAAAAAACCTTAGTCTGCTATATGAAATGGCTTAATCTTCCCTTTGTATACGGTAGGTCTTTTTATAGATAAAAAACGTGAACTGAAAACTATATAATTAAAAAATAAAAAATATTACCACAAAATACCAAAGAAATATACAAATTTTGACACAATTTCCTGAGATAATTTGTTATAATCTTATAGATAAAGTCATAGGGGGATGAATAAATGAACAATGAAAAAGATAGTAATAAGCTAGTAATTATTAAAGAAAAAATAGTTACAGCAGTTAAGGAAAATAAGAAAAGGACTATTGCAGCTGCTTTATCTTTAATTTTAGGGATAAGTGTTGGTACAACAAAAAATATTTCTAAAGAAGAACATAATAATAATATTAAAACAATTGCAGCAATTTCAGAGCAAGTTAACCAATGTAACAATGAATATAATGAGCTTGAAGAACATATCCATAAGCTTACTGCAACTAAAGATGAATTAACTACCAAGCATACAACATTAACTACTACAGTAAGTTCTTTAAAAACTCAGATAGCCACAGAAGAAAGTAGAATAGCATCTGAAGAAAAAGCTAAGGCTGAAAGAGAAAGACTAGCAGCAGAACAAGCAGCTAAGGAAGAAGCAGCCAGAATAGCAGCTGAACAAGCTGCCAGAGAAGAAGCGGAAAGGCTAGCAGCTAGTCAAAATTATGCAAGTTCATCAAAGGGATATGTGGCAACGGTAAATGAAGATAATATAGGATCTATGGTTTGGATAACAAAAACAGGTTCAAAATACCATAGTCATGGAAATTGTGGGAATTCAAAATATGTTTCACAAGTTACAAGAGAAAGTGCTGAAGCAAGAGGCTTAGACCCATGTTCTAAGTGTTATTAGGGGGAAATACAATGGAAAATAATTTTAAAAAGGAAAATAAAATGAGCTCTTACAGAAATAAGAGTATATTACTTTGTATTATTACTTTTCTTATAGGTTTTATGTTTTTAGACTTTGGAAAAAGGGATAATTCAAAAGAGGTAGAAAATATGAAATTTTCTTTAGAGAGCGTAGAAGCACAAGTATATAAGAAAGAATCAGAGAAATCAAGTTTAGAATCGCAAATAGAAAATTTAAAAAAGAATATTAGTAATTTAGAAAGTGAATCTTCTAATTTACAAAATAGATTGGAAGAATTAAAAAATACAAAAATACAATAATATAAGTATAAAAGAAAAGTTTACATCAAAAGGTGTAGACTTTCTTTTTAATTATTATATAATTTGAAAAGATATAAAGTAAACTACTTTATTAGTCAATAGTAAAATAAAAGGAGATAGAGTATGAGATATGTTGTTGTGACAGTGGCGGATGGAGAAGCAGGAGTTTTTAATAAAAAACTTAGTGCTGAAGCATTTGAAAAGTTTAAGGTTAAATCATCAAAGTTACCTGCACATATTACCTTAAAAGCACATTTTGAAACAGAAGAGCCTATAGAAGTATTAGAAGAGGCAATAGAAAAATATATTAAAGACAAAAAAGCAATACCTTATGAAATTAAGGGGTTTGAACATTTTGATAATAGAGTTATTTATATGAATGTTATTGAAAATAAGGAAATGAGAGATTTTCATAAAGGTTTTGTAAAGGCCATAAAAGAAGTAAATTATATAAGCTTTGGAAGCCATGAAGGTGAAAATGCAATATTTCACGTAACAGTTTCATCTAAAAAAGTTTCTTTCGTATTTGATGAAATGTGGCAATGGATCAATCAATTCAATTGTAATTATAATGTTTTATTAAATAATATTTCCATATATAAGTGGCAGGATAACACATGGAAGATTCATAAAAGATTTGAATTAAAAGAATAAATATGACATATCAAATAAGTACCTTTGAAGATAGGTACTTATTTTTTAATTTAAAAAGGTTTGTAGCAGAAAGTTTATGGAAATAATTAAATAAAAAGGTATAATATACAGGTAAAGAGGTGATGGTGTGAAAAATATAATGATAATTGAAGATAACAGAGAAATGAAAGCAGAACTAATAAGTTTTCTTGGAATATATGGATGAAATTATGAGTATAAATTTAGGTGCCGATGATTTTGTAACCAAGCCATATAATACAGCAGTGCTTTTAGCGAGAATTTCATCACTTTTAAGAAGAACATCTAGTTATATCTTTAATACTTTAGTAATTTCAAAGTATAAGTTAATAGATTTAATAAATTCATCAAGAAAAAGTGAAAAAATCACTGTAAGAAGTGCAGGATTATCCTTTACAATTCTTATAGCATCAATAGTTATCCTGGTAGTAGCATATTATTTAGCATCAGTTACTAATCTTGATTTTAATGATTATAGATTCTTAACTTCAATTTTCTTAGGAATAATAGGCACATTAGGGTTTTTATTTGGTGCATCATCAGTATTACTTCTAATACTAAAGAAAAGTGATAATTTATATTATAATAATTTAAATACATTTACCATAAGACAAATAACAAATAAGTTTAACACTAATTTTATATCCATGGCAGTAATTTGTTTAATGTTATTTGTAACCATAGGAATATTAACCACTGGTTTGAGTATGAAAAAATCTTTTGAAGAAATTACTAAGAAGTTTACTCCTTATGATTTATCTTGTTCATTAAATAAAGATAATGAAGAAAGTAATATTCCAATAGAAGAGGCTTTAGCTAAATATCATATTATTTTAGATGAAAATACTGAATATATAACAATGAATACTTATATGATAGATTTTAGTATTAAAGATTTACTAGGTAAGTACACAGACACTGGCTCTGAACTTATTAACTCTAATCCAGTTTTTGAAAAAGCACAAGTTATATCGGTGACAGATTTTAACAAAAATAGAAAGTTTTTAGGTGAAAAAGAACTACAGTTAAATAATGATGAAATTTATCTAGCTTCTAATTTAGAAAGCATGATTCCAACCATTGAAAGATTCTTTAAGGAAAATAATCAAATTATTATTGATGGAAAAGCATATGATATAAAGGAAAAGAAGGTGCTAGATGATTCATTAGGTACAACAGGAGCTAGCAATAATATATTTTCTTTTATTGTGCCAGATGATTTTTGCAACAATTTAACTGCTGATAGTGAATATATTAATATTAATTATGTAGGTGAAGGTAAGGAGCGGAAGAAAGAAGAAGTAGCTAAAATATTAGAAGGATACATGACCATAGAGCCAGGAGTCATAGGTGATGACATTAAGTTGTTAGCTATGAGTAGAGAAATAGCTTATGATTCTAATGTAGGAATGTCAACAATAATACTTTTTGTAGCAATTTATATAGGAATAGTATTTTTACTTTCCAGTGCAGTAGTATTAGCTATTCAGCAGTTGGCTCAATGTAATGATTCCATGGAGTGTTATGAAGTATTAAGAAAAATAGGAGCTTCCAGAAGACAGATTAATCTGGTAAAAATATCACCACAGTATTGATATTAATAATTATAATTATCAATAAATATACAATTGTAAGTGAATTGATGGAAAATATTTGGATATAATTAGTAAATATAAAATAATAATAGTTATGAATAGAAGGTGATATTATATTTACTATAACAAGAATAGAATTTATTTCAGTAATGTCAGCAATTATTTTACTTTTAAATTTAAAAGTGCTAGTTAAATTAATAATATATAGAGAGTTTGACCATAAGATTAAAGAAAAGGTTATGCATTTAATTTTTAGCTTATATATCACTATTTTAGCTGCAGTGGTATATTTTCCAATACCTTTAGCCTTGGGTAAAAACATCATAAGGAAATTAGCTAAAATTCACTTAATACCTTGGGAAAGTACTATCAGTATTTATAGGATTGGTGGTATAAGTGAAGTAATTACCAATGTAGGTGGTAATTTAATTTTATTATCTCCATTTATATTTTTTATTTGCTATCATTTTAGGGATGTTACTTTTAAAATAAATCAAATTATAGCAATGGCCTTTGCAATATCTTTATTTATTGAATGTAGCCAGGTTGGTTTGTCATATTTAGTTGCCAATTTAAGTAGATTCTTTGATACCATGGATTTACTTTGTAATACCATTAGTGGACTTTTAGGTTATTACTTATATAAGGTATATAGCACAATAAATATAAGCTACTCAATTAGAGAGAAAGTAGTTTAGTATTGATACCATAGAAAATCTTAGGCTAAAATTAAAAAAATCAGTAAATGTGTAAATTGCATTTACTGATTTTTTATTTATCAATATAATTAAATAAAGCAAAGTTAAAAGAATTAGGGAGATATTATGCTTAATCATGGAACTTACGATATAATAAATGGGGATTTTAAAACAGCAAAAGAAAAATGAGCTATTGGATATACACTATATAAAAATTGAAAAGTAAGGTGGTTATTTATGAATTTAAGTAATTTTGAAGAATATATTAATCAAGTAATAGTAGAGAGAGGATATGATTATTATTTAGATGATAATGTTTTAGAGATAACTGAAGAAGATACTAATAAATACTGTATTATAGTGGGAGGCTCTAATGATTATGAAGTAGAGATAATATTAGATAATAAAAATAATATTATACATTCAGAATGTGATTGTCCATATGATTTTGGACCAATATGTAAGCATGAAGTAGCTGCTTTTTATAAATTGAGAGATATAAAGAGCAGTAAGAAAAGTACCAGGAAAGCTAATAAAAATCAATTAAAAGAAATATTATTAGAGTTATCTAAAGATGATTTAGTAAATATAATTTTAGACATAGTTAAAAAGAATAAAACTATTAAAGAGAATTTATTGATAAAATATTCCAATGATCCAGAAAATTCAATTAAACAATGTGAGAAATATATAGCATCATTAACAAGAAAATA
>ENA-OPXQ01001670-OPXQ01001670.1-human-gut-metagenome-genome-assembly--contig:-NODE-1670-length-11515-cov-4.055585_pt1 | contig 11515 bp, 10 predicted proteins | sample MGYA00241769_ERZ502042 | MGnify/ENA primary metagenome ERZ502042 (study PRJEB25962, sample SAMEA2041934) | human gut metagenome | biome: human gut; feature: human-associated habitat; material: faeces...
TACAACGGTTTTCAAGACCGCCGCAATCGACCACTCTGCCACCTCTCCAAAACTCCTTTGAGAAGTACTTTCTTCCTGAAAGCGGTGCAAAGGTACGCTTTTATTTTAAAACTGCAAATAGTTAGGTACTTTTTTTGCTAGAAAAATTTCAAATCGTATTTTTGCATTCAAATAACTAACGTAAGCAAGAAGGAACTTAAACATGATATATCCTCAGAACTTTGAGCAAAAAATAGGATTCGATTCTATCCGCCATTTATTAAAAGGAAAATGCCTCAGCACCTTGGGAGAAGAACGCGTGGACGAAATGGCTTTCTCTGAAAAATATGAAGAGATAAACGAACGACTGGAACAGGTAATGGAATTTATTCGCATTATTCAAGAAGAAGATGAATTTCCTGACCAATATTTCTTTGATGTACGTCCGTCTCTGAAACGTATCCGTATAGAGGGTATGTATCTGGATGAACAGGAATTATTCGATTTGCGCCGTTCATTGGAAACAATACGAGATATCGTACGTTTTTTGACCCGGACTACTGAGGATGAAGAGATGGAAGAAAGTACATCCCCCTATCCCGCTTTAAAAAGATTGGCAGGAGACATTATCGTGTTTCCACAACTTATCACACGCATCAATAATATTCTTGATAAATTCGGAAAGATAAAAGACAATGCCTCCAGTGAATTGTTGCGCATTCGCCGCGAACTGACATCTACCACAGGAAGCATCTCACGCAGCCTGAATGCCATTTTACGAAATGCCCAATCTGAAGGATATGTAGATAAAGACGTTACACCCACCATGCGTGACGGCCGATTGGTTATTCCTGTTGCTCCCGGTCTGAAAAGAAAAATAAAAGGTATTGTACATGATGAATCGTCTACCGGAAAAACCGTATTTATCGAACCGGCAGAAGTGGTGGAAGCCAATAACCGCATCCGCGAGCTGGAAGGTGAAGAACGCCGCGAGATTATCCGCATCCTGACAGATTTTTCAATTACAGTACGCCCTCAAGTTCCTGCCATTTTACAGTCATACGAGTTTTTAGCCGAAATCGACTTTATTCGTGCCAAGGCACAATTTGCCATACAGACCAACGCCATAAAACCTTCATTGGAAAACAAGCAGGTTTTAGATTGGAGAACAGCCATACATCCTTTGCTTCAACTCTCACTGGCAAAACATAACAAGAAAGTAGTACCGCTCGATATTGAACTGAACTATAAACAGCGAATTCTTATTATCTCCGGACCTAATGCAGGGGGCAAATCTGTCTGTCTGAAAACGGTGGGCTTGCTACAATATATGGTGCAATGCGGAATGCCGGTTCCCATGCATGAACGCAGTCACATCGGAATCTTCAGCAATATCTTTATAGACATAGGTGACGAGCAATCCATTGAAGACGATCTGAGTACTTACTCTTCTCATCTCACCAATATGAAGATAATGATGAAAAGCTGCAACGAACGAAGCCTTATCCTTATCGATGAATTCGGTGGCGGAACAGAGCCTCAGATTGGTGGTGCCATAGCCGAAGCTGTATTGAAGCGTTTCAACGAGAAAGGTACATTTGGCGTTATTACCACTCACTATCAAAACCTGAAACATTTTGCCGAAGATCATGAAGGAGTAGTGAATGGGGCCATGCTTTATGACCGACATCTGATGCAAGCACTCTTCCAACTGCAAATAGGAAATCCGGGAAGTTCATTTGCTGTAGAAATTGCACGTAAAATCGGATTACCCGAAGAGGTGATAGAGGAAGCATCAGAAATAGTAGGCAGTGAATATATTAATGCAGACAAATATTTGCAAGATATCGTACGCGACAAGCGCTACTGGGAAACTAAACGCCAGAACATTCGCAAACGCGAAAAACAAATGGAGGAAACTATCAGTAAATATGAGACAGAAATTCAAGAACTGGAAAAAAGCAGGAAAGAAATCTTGAGAAAAGCCAAAGAAGACGCCGAGCGCCTGCTTCAAGAGTCGAATGCACGTATAGAAAATACAATTCGTACTATCAAAGAGGCTCAGGCTGAAAAAGAAAAAACACGACTGGCACGACAAGAATTGTCTGACTTTAAAGAAACAATAGAAGATATCGAAAAAGCAGACAAAGAAGACAAAATAGCCCGTAAAATGGAGAAACTGCGTGAAAAACAGGAAAGAAAGAAAGACAAGAAAAACAAAGAATACTCTCAAGCTGCAACTACCACCCAGCCGAACATGCCCAAAGTACAACCGATAGAGGTAGGTACGTCAGTTAAACTGAAAGGACAATCGAGTATCGGTGAAGTATTGGAGATAAACGGCAAAAATGCAACAGTCATGTTTGGCATGATAAAAACAACAGTCAAAATTGACAGGTTGGAACGAAGCAATATCTCTCCATCCGCTGCACAAAAATCGACTGCCAAAAGCACTTTTGTAAGTAGTGAGACACAAGACCGCGTATATGAAAAGAAACTAAACTTTAAACAAGATATCGATGTACGAGGCATGCGCGGAGATGAAGCAATTCAGGCAGTTACTTATTTCATAGACGATGCTATCCTATTAGGAATGAGTCGTGTGCGCATATTACATGGAACAGGAACCGGTATTCTTCGTACCTTGATTCGTAACTATTTGTCAACAGTTTCGGGCATAGCCCACTATCAGGATGAACATGTCCAGTTTGGCGGAGCAGGTATTACAGTTGTCGATTTAGAGTAATATTTTACGGCCATCATTATACCGGTAAGAATATATTTCACAAACAATCGAAACAACTTCCATTAACCGTTTCGATTGTTTTTATCTTCTTCTTACCTTTTTTCTCCTTTAATTTTATATCTTTGTTTCCGAAAATATTAACCTTTATAAAACAAAATGAAATCAATCCGAGAACTCTATCGCATAGGTACCGGTCCTTCCAGTAGTCACACAATGGGACCGCGCAAGGCTGCTGAAATATTTCTGGAAAAACATCCTGAAGCAAAAGCCTTTCAAGTAACATTATATGGAAGTCTTGCAGCCACCGGCAAAGGTCACATGACCGATGTAGCCATCCTCGATACACTGCAACCGCATGCCCCCGTCGAATTAATATGGAAAGCACATATCTTCTTTCCCTTTCATCCCAATGGAATGACATTCAAATCATTGAATGAAAATGGAAAAGTCACAGACGAATGGACTGTGTTCAGTGTGGGAGGCGGTGCACTGGCAGAAGAAGGACATGACAAAGGTGCTACCCCCGACATATACAACATGAGCAGAATGAGTGAAATTCTGTATTGGTGCGAACGTACCGGTCGCAATTACTGGGAATATGTTCAGCAATGTGAAGACGAAGATATTTGGGACTATCTGGCTGAAGTATGGAAAACCATGAAAGAATCCATCGAACGCGGCTTGGACCAGGAAGGAGTATTACCCGGTCCGCTGAACTTACGCAGAAAGGCTTCTACCTATTATATTAAAGCCAAAGGCTACAAAGATAATTTGCGCTCACGCGGACTGGTTTTTTCTTATGCACTGGCTGTGAGCGAAGAAAACGCTTCGGGCGGAAAGATTGTAACCGCTCCCACTTGTGGTTCCTGCGGAGTGGTTCCGGCAGTACTTTATCACTTACAGAAAAGCCGTGACTTTAGCGATACCCGCATTCTGAGAGCACTTGCCACAGCAGGATTAATAGGAAATATCGTAAAGCACAACGCATCTATTTCAGGAGCCGAAGCAGGTTGTCAGGCAGAAGTAGGAGTTGCATGCTCCATGGCATCTGCTGCTGCCAGCCAATTGTTTGGCGGAAGTCCTGCACAAATAGAATATGCTGCCGAGATGGGATTGGAGCATCACCTTGGCATGACTTGTGACCCTGTATGCGGATTGGTACAGATTCCGTGTATCGAACGCAATGCTTATGCTGCCGCACGTGCATTGGATGCCAATATTTATTCGGCGTTTACCGATGGTAACCACCGTGTCTCATTCGATAAAGTGGTAGAAGTGATGAAACAAACAGGACACGACCTTCCTTCTCTTTACAAAGAAACCAGCGAAGGCGGTTTGGCAAAAGACTATCAACAGATGGAATAATACTAATAATGGGCGGATAAATTATCCGCCCATTATTAGTATTATTCCTGTTCTTCTCCCCACAAGTCTACATCACTTGGCGCTTTCCATACCGCCCACGCAATACATCCTCCTATCAGGATAAGAAACAATATTATATATAGCCATATCATAATCTCATTTTATTTATCTGTTATAATCGAAGCAAAGTTATATAAAATTTCCTAACCACATCAATAATCGCTTGGAATAAATGTGATTGATATACAATATACTCAGTTCTCCTTTTTAACTATTGTAATCCACGAATGACGGGCTACACAAAAAGTCAGTGCATAATGCTGTCTCACCAAACGTACTTTTTCGGCTTGTTCTCTTACGAAAATTCCCATTTTATTCATAGTTTCTTTATTATTAAAAGATAGAATTTACTATATCTAATTGGAATTACGCACACGTTAATATGGCATATTATACTTTACGAATAACAAGACAAAAATAATCAGTCACTTAACTTCAAAAATCCTCCAAACTGATCGAAGTCCACTTCCAGTCCATTCTCCAAAGTGAGCTCGTAGCCTTTACGGTCACGTTCTATCTTGATAATCTTATGACCGCCATAATTTTTCTGCATATATTTGACTATCGTATTAGGAATGAATATGGCAGGTACAGCCTTGTTCTTACAATCTATTTCAATCCACTCTCCCTTTGAGTTGAACTCCAGCTCAATACCGTCGGACATCTTTACATCATAAGAAGTGGAAAGAAATAAATCTTTCTCAATCTTGATATACTCCACTTTAGCTTGCGGAAAATGCTTGTTAATCATCTCACGAGCAGCAACGGGAAGTTTATTCACGTCACGGGTCACTTTGTCACCGGCCTGACTGAACTGCACAAAACATAACAGCAGGGCAAATAAGGCAAAAATCTTTTTCATAATCTTACTTATTTTTAGTTTGTAATGTAACTCACACAACAACCTAATGCATGAAAAGATTAAATGCCTTCTTTTTATTTTCTTATTTTAGAATTAATTAATGCCGTTACCTTGCAATGACGGCAAATCTCCCATGTCTTCATCTCTCTCCATGGTCATTTTTCCATCGGGAGTAATAATGATAGAGAAAGGAATATATAAATCGGTCATTGGAATACTGACACTGGCAGCCAAAATGATATTCTTGGAATTTGAAGTTTTTTCATCATCAAATACCATTCCTTCGAGGATGGAATGTGTCAGATAACGGTCAGGAATAAGGGAAGCAAAATTTTGTTTGGTAAAAGTCTTTGAAAAAAGAGTTGTCCCATTCTCGCGGGCAATCTTGAGCACAATGCGATTGTCGGTAAAAATACCGGCATCACTCTTCACCTTTTTCAGAGAATCACTGGGCGAACGGTCAATAAACAGCCGATATTTCTTTCCATTGCAAACAATATCCTGATTGGTGCGCGAAACCTGCATGCGCTGCACACCTGTCACACGGTCTACGCTGTCTATTTGAAAAATATGTTGGTCTGAATCGCCCGAAGCATCTTTCTTGCTTCCACAACCGGTTGCCATGCATAGCACAACAACAAATATGAAATATAGCTGTTTCATTTAACTCTCACTTTTATGATGACAAAGTAACAAAAAGGAACGGACACAAACAAATAAACACCCATAAAAAGCGAAAACCGGGCAATGTCACATTGGCCGGCTTTCAGAGAAAACTAAAAACTAAACTAAATTATTATATTGATAAGACTTCGGAAAAAGGAAAAGGTTTAATGAAGAGAATAAAAAATCAAAAAAAATCCTTGCATTACAATGCTTTCCAGAAATCCATAAAGTCTTTATATTTTCCGTAACATACCAGCCGGTCTTCTTCTTCCAGCAGATAATCTTCTTCAAATTTATTTTCCACTGCGTGCTCCATAATAGAAATGCCCAAACTGTTGAATACCTGTTTTCCTTTTACCAGTGCGATAATCTTGATATTAAATTCTTTCTCCAATGACAAATCACTCACCTTATATCCCACAAAAGAACCGGGCAATTTAAACTTCATCACATAATGTTCTTCATCTATCTCAAAAGATTCCACATTAACATGCAAATCTAATAATTGCACCAAACTGCGCGCTGCTTCCTCTTCGGGCGTAAGAATACTATCAAGATTAAAAGCTTCCAGTACCGTTTTGTGCACCTCATCCACCGCACGCGCATAAATATGTTTCACTCCGTTTTTTTTCAATAATGCCACCACACGAATGGAAGCGCCAAAGTTCTCGCCAATGGCGACAATCACCACATCCACATCTTTCAGCGGTAATACCGAAAGTGACTGTTCGTCCGTGGCATCAATAATGAAAGAAGTGGCTATCTTATCTTTCAAAACATCCACCCGGCGCTCGTTTGTATCCACGCCTATCACTTCATGTCCCAATGCAGAAAGTTCTTCTGCCAATACGCTGCCGTAATTTCCTAAACCTATGATAATGTATTTCATGTCGTTAGTTGATTATAATGTTATCACTCGGATATCTATATTTGGTTATTTTCTTCTGTTTGATGATGCTCGACATCAAGGTGAGCACACCCACTCGCCCCACAAACATCAGAATAATGATTATCAATTTACTGTCACTTCCCAATGTGGGAGTCAGATCGAGGCTCGAACCAACCGTACTCAATGCCGATGTACATTCAAACACCAATGCCATGATAGAAGCTTGCGGTTCCAACAGACTCAGACTGAATATACCCGCAAAAACAACAAGCAGATAGAGAATGAGCGTAGCATTGGAACGACGGATAGAATCGTGAGACAACTCGCGATTGAATATCGTAACTTTGTCCGCCCCTATCAGGATGGCACGCAAATTGAGCATTACCACGGCAAAAACATTTACTTTCACACCACCTGCCGTAGACTGTGTGCCACCGCCAATCATCATTAGTATCACCATCAGCAACAAGGTCTGCATGCTGAATGTGGTCATCCCTACACTCGAAAAGCCCGCGGTGCGGGGGCATGTGGCATTGAAAAATGCCTGTACCCACTTATCCGTGGGCGACATGCCTGCAAAAGCATTGTTCCATTCGAGCACAACGATGACCACCGTCCCCACTATCAGCAAAATTGCAGTCATGATAAGCACGATACGAGTATTCAGATTATAAAGATGTATCTTGCGTCGCATGCGTTTGTTCCCTTTGATGTAATGGTGCCAAATGCGCTTCACTTCGTATGTAATTGTTTCATACAAGTTCACTAATATAGGAAAGCCGATGCCGCCAAGAATGATGAGAAACGAAATAGTTATATAAATCGTATTGTGCCCATGCATTACCATTTCTAAATTACCCGGTAACGTAGAGAACCCCGCATTGCAAAAAGCGGAAATGGAATGAAAAGCAGAAAAAGCCAGTTCCTCTCTGACAGTCATATCCATCGTACCATGTATACCAAGAAAAATAATACCCATCCCGGCAGCTTCTATCGCCAACGTAAAACCTAATATATATAATAAGGTGGAGAGCAGGGAGCTGAGGGATTGCGAACTAACCATGTCGCGCACCACCAACTGATTGTAAAGCGATGTATTCCCCATAAAAAACATGGCAAAAAAGCTAGTCAGTGTCATCACTCCCAATCCACCTATCTGAATAAGCATGATGATGATAAACAACCCTTCGGGAGTAAAAGTGGAAGAGACGTCTACCGAAACCAATCCCGTGACACAAGTGGCACTTGTGGCTGTGAACAATGCATCAATAAAGGATATACCGTGATAAGTAGCACGCGGAAGCATCAGTAGAGCCGCTCCTATGAGTATAAATATCAGGAAACTGGACGCAAAAATAAGTGAAGGATTGGTGCGCCTGCCCAACAATCTGACAATTCCATTGGAGAGCTGCAACAAAGAGAGCAGAGTGAGCAATATCACATGGTAAAGCCTGCTGTTGAAAAAAGCCCAAAAAGTATGAATACCACCCTGTATCTCCGGTTCATGAAACACCACCGGGATAAGAGTGAGGTAAAGCATAACACTCAACAGCCACGCCAGCCCCCGATATTTACGCCGAGTGTCGGAGTAATTCAACAACAAATGTAAAGTGGTATCTACCAGAAAAACAACCCATACAATATGATACAAGCGATTAATTACTCCTATCTCCTGAAACGAAATAAGAAAACCGTGTTCATATACCAATGTCATGATAAGAAGAGCAGACATCACATAAGTAATGATATCCATCCATTTCAATAATTGTTCGATATATGGCCTTACCAGTTTCTTACGATAAATGAAAAGTTTATGTAAACGCTCCATGTCGATTTATTTTGTATCTACAAATAATTCACTCCCGTTTTAATCTCGAAAGCAAACTTAATCAAAAATTCAATATCTCTTTTAACTATAACAACAAATAACTTCTTGTTTTTCTTTTGGCTACAAATAAAAAAAAGAAGCCGTTTTATTAGTAGGCAATTCTTTTTTTACGTAATTTTGACCCCAAAACTATTAATTTGAAATGCTATGAGTACAAAACAGAAACGTTTTATCTTGCCGGAGGACGAAATTCCTAAATACTGGTACAACATACAGGCTGACATGAAGACTAAGCCCATGCCACCTCTGAATCCCAAAACCAAAGAAGCCCTGAAACCCGAAGACCTCTTTCCTATCTTTGCCAAAGAACTTTGCCGACAGGAACTGAACCAAACCGATGCATGGATTGAAATTCCCGAAGCTGTACGCGAAATGTATAAATATTATCGCAGTACACCCTTGGTACGTGCTTACGGATTGGAACAGGCATTGGGTACTCCCGCACATATCTATTTCAAGAATGAAAGTGTGAGTCCCATCGGTTCGCACAAACTGAACTCGGCACTTGCACAAGCCTATTATTGCAAGGAAGAGGGTATCACCAATGTCACCACCGAAACCGGTGCAGGCCAATGGGGAGCCGCCCTCTCTTATGCCGCCAAAGTATTCGGATTGGAAGCTGCTGTCTATCAGGTAAAAATCAGCTATAATCAAAAGCCATACCGCCGCAGCATCATGCAAACATTCGGTGCCACGGTCACCGCTTCACCTTCTATGTCTACCCGCGCCGGTAAAGATATCATTACCCGCAACCCCAACTATCAGGGTTCACTGGGCACAGCCATTTCCGAAGCCATCGAGCTGGCCATGACCACTCCCAACTGTAAATATACACTCGGCTCCGTGCTGAGCCACGTGACGCTGCATCAAACCGTCATCGGTCTGGAAGCTGAAAAGCAAATGGAAATGGCAGGCGAATATCCCGATATGATTATCGGATGTTTTGGCGGCGGTTCCAATTTTGGCGGTATCTGTTTCCCATTCATGCGCCACACCATCCTCGAAGGAAAGAAAACCCGATACATTGCTGCAGAACCGGCTTCATGCCCGAAGCTGACCCGCGGTAAATTCCAATATGATTATGGTGATGAAGCCGGATATACTCCTTTGTTGCCGATGTTTACACTGGGTCATAACTTTGCTCCGGCCAACATTCATGCCGGTGGTCTTCGTTATCACGGTGCAGGTGTCATTGTATCACAGTTATTAAAAGATAACTTAATGGAAGCCGTAGATATCCAGCAATTGGAGTCCTTCCGAGCAGGCTGTTTATTCGCACAAGCCGAAGGTATTATTCCGGCACCGGAGTCTTGCCACGCGATTGCCGCCGCAGTGCGCGAAGCCGAAAAATGCAAAGAAACAGGCGAGGAAAAAGTCATTCTGTTCAATCTTTCAGGTCACGGTCTGATTGATATGGCTTCATACGACCAATATCTGGCAGGTAATCTGATGAATTACGAATTGAAAGACGAAGATATCCAAAAGAATCTGGACGAGATAAAGAATATGTAATTATTATCGTTTTACCTGTTTTCGGGCGATCCCATGTGTCCGCTCGAAAACAGGTAAAGCCCTAGAAATTATATTGTGCACTCAGGTTGATTCGGTTCGCTTCGCGGCTCAGGTCATTGAAATCCTCACGCCATCCATGCAAATACTCCACCCCCACTTGAAAATTGTGAGTCACATTCCAAAATACGTTTGCCACCAGATATTGTCCTTTTTTATACTGGGTCTCGTTGAAGTGAGCATAGCAATCCTTGGTAAACAAACGTGACTGGCTATAAGAGGTGGAAGCAAAAACACGCTTCGAGAAGTTATATTGCAACCCCGCAAACCATCCACGCATGGGAAGCACCTGCATTCGTCCGGCCTCATCAGCCACCGGCACAATGTCCACGTTCAAGTTACTCATGTCATTCAGATATTGGGCAATGCCCTTACCGTATGTAAACTGTCCGTATGCACGGAAATTACCCAGCCCGGCCGTTGCCGATGCCTGAATGCCCCATCCGGTAATGGATTTCGCCTTGTTGCTGACCTCGTCTTCGTAAGTCATGCTACGCAAAATTCCGCCCACACGCACATGGCTGCCCTTTGTCCAAGAATATTGCACATAAGCAGGAATATCCGGCATGCGCTGTTTATTGATTCTTACATCCTTGGCAGGCGTACCGTCTACGGAAGGCATTTCCACACCCACGCCCACTTTCAGCCCCTTCATCAGATTGGCCTCGTAACGCAACTGGGTGGCACGATAGAAAGTCATGCCATCCGGTCCCTGGAAGTCGATGGTCGGAGGACAAGCCGCAAGGTCCATGAACAGCCCCGTGTCATAGCCCATCGTGAAGCCGAGGAAAGAAAGATAAGCGTTCTGAAGCTCGAAGGTCTTGCCACTGCCCCGGAAGTTACCCGCCGTATAGACAATGAAATTGCCCAAATGCTTGGTGCGCCCCACCAATTTAAGGAAGATGGTAGACGTGCCGGCGTCCATCTGGAACTGATTGCGCACTTGGGTACTCCCCGGTTGCGGAATTAGAGCAGGAATAAAATCGATATCATCCACCGTTCCGTCAAAATCATACTCCATGGTAGTCTTCAAATAACCGCCAATACCGAGAGCAAATTTACCCTGCCGGTCAGTGAGCAAGAAACGCGGAGCACGAGGGTCATGAAAATGCGGACGTTGTGTTTCGTTAAATACATCGATTAATTCTTGCTTTCCATTTTTATCCTTCGAGATAATAATTACCGGACCGGGCCCTTCAAGTTCAGGATAGTTGTCTTTTTGTTGCGCAGCAGCCGGTTCAGCCATCATTGCACCAATAGCAATACAAGTCATTGATTTTAAGATTGTTTTCATAAAAAATGAGTTTAGGTAAATAGTCAATTCAATGGAGTATGAACAAAAAGTTAGAAAAAAAGTTTGGGAAATATTTGGTAATTCAAAAAAAGTCACTACCTTTGCACTCGCAATCGAGAGAGAAATCATCGATGCCAAGGATGGCCCCTTCGTCTATCGGTTAGGACGCAAGATTTTCATTCTTGAAAGGGGGGTTC
>ENA-OPXQ01001690-OPXQ01001690.1-human-gut-metagenome-genome-assembly--contig:-NODE-1690-length-11369-cov-1.971186_pt1 | contig 11369 bp, 8 predicted proteins | sample MGYA00241769_ERZ502042 | MGnify/ENA primary metagenome ERZ502042 (study PRJEB25962, sample SAMEA2041934) | human gut metagenome | biome: human gut; feature: human-associated habitat; material: faeces...
CTTTTTTGGTTCGTGATAATAGAATATTTGAGCAAGCTGCATCTGATTGCCCAGACTGCGCTATACTGTAATTTTACCTTCATTGATAAGCCGGATAAATACGTTGACTAATTCCGGATCAAACTGTGTTCCGCTGTTTTTCTGCAGCTCGCTGACGGCATAGGAAACAGAGAGCGGCTTTTTGTATGGACGTCTGGCAGTCATGGCATCAAAACAATCGGCGATGGTAAGTATTCTTGCCATATAAGGAATATCCTCACCGGCAAGACCACGCGGATATCCCGTGCCATCATACCGTTCGTGATGACCAAGTACTGCAGGAATTACATAATCCATATGCGGCAGATAACGGATCATTTTTGTGGAGTTTTCAACATGTGTCTTCATGATCTCATATTCTTCCGGTGTCAGCTGCGAGGTTTTCTGTAAAATGCGTTCCGGAATACTGATTTTTCCGATGTCATGCAGCATACCGGCATCACGCACAAGTTCGATGTCATTTTCACTCATGCCAAGATCTCTGGCTAAGATCACAGCATATTTCGACACATTCATGGAATGGATAAATGTGTAGCTGTCCTTGGCATCGATCGCAGCGGTCAGTGCATAGATGGTAGGCGCAACACGTTCGTATGCAGTTCTTAAGTTCGAATCGGTGGAACGTGTCTCAAGACCGGTCCGGTAAACGGTAAGGTGACCTTTGCCCCCTAGTTTACCATAATAGATCGCCTGTTCTGCATTATGGAGCAGTGTTTTCGCATCTGGAGAAATAGATGGAAAAGTGGATATACCACAGGTAATGCTTGTGTCCCACACGGTATCGTTTTTGCTCCGCAGACTGATGATATTATGGATGATCTCATTAGCAAGTGCACCTGCACTGGTGGGATCATCCCCTTGTGTCAGTATCATAAAAACATCTGTACCATAACGGAATGCGAGGTCAGACGGGCTGATCTTTGAAAGGATTGCCTGTGCACAGAGCGTGATCAGATTATCTCCTTCCGTGGCACCGTAAAGCTCATTGTAGAGCTTGAAATCATCAATGTCGAGCAGGATCAGACTGATCGGGGTATCCGTCGAACAGGCATCTTTGATACATTCAAAGGCATGTTTTCTGTTATATAAGGAAGTAAGACTGTCTGTGATCGAAGCATGGTAAGCATTATAATACAGGTTGGCGTTGCGCAGAAGATACGCAGCATAGTAACAGATACGGTCGAGACAGACAAGTTCCTCTTCGGTGTAGATGCGGTCCGCATCGTCAGCAATATACAAAAGACCAATGACAGCCTGCTGATAACGGATCGCCTTAATTGCGTGAATATTTTGCTGTGCGAGCCAGCGGCTCTGCCGGGGAGTTAACAGAGGATTGTCCGTAAGAAAATCTGATCCTGTTACAAGAAAACCTTTTTGGTGCAGTATCTCTTCGAGAAATGCGTCAGAAGGAACGGAGTAATCTTTTTCAAAGAAAATATCTCCCCATCTGCGTACAGTGTAAAAGGAACGGCCGGTGTTTAAGTTCTGGGTCAGTAAAAGTCCCTGTGGATGCAGCAGTAAAATGAGTGAATCCATCAGGATGTTGTAAATTTCATCGGTATCTAAAGTGCGGATTGCAGACGAAAGAAAATTTTCTAAGATCATATCTTTTTGTTCTGACATAAGGTAAGGATCCTCCGGAAGTGATTTTTCTTGAGAATGTAGCAATATTATACTATAATGCTTTTGATGTGACAATGGTGCTTTTGATATATCCATTGCAGAAGAAAGACGAGGAAAGAAAATGAGACGCGAAGAGTTTAAAATGGAGCGTACGGGATTACTTGAGGTTGGAGATGTTTTGCCGATCACAGAGGGAAAACTTCCGGGTTCCTATTATTATACACTTGGGAAAGCATATGCAATGTATGCTAACTATGCGGTAAGTGAACGGATCAAATCAGGGGAAGGAAAGGTTGTAGATGTCAAAGAAACTCCAAAAGGGTACTTTGTGACAGTTGAATTTGACGAATAAATGTTATAAAATAAAGGTACTGTAATTTGAAAGGAAACGTACATGCGCTATATACCGACAAGCAGGTTAAAGCCGGGAATGGCTCTTGGACAGGATATTTATGATGGAGCGGGAAGACTGCTTCTTGCAAAGCATCTGCTTCTGACGTCAGAATATATATCCAACCTGGAGTTTCTCGGATATCCTGGAATATACATAGATGATGAATTTACATGCGGGATTGAGATACAGCAGGTGCTCACGCCGCAGGTGCGCTGTCATGCATTGAAGCTGATACATGATCTGTTTGATTTTGATACGGATGAAAGTGAATTGCCGGTAGATGAAGTAAAATTGCGTATGACTGTGAAAAATGTTGTGGAAGACATCTTGAAAAATGGCGATGTAATGTTTAATATGATGGACATCCGCAACTATGACGAATATATTTATTACCATTCCGTAAATGTCGGTGTGCTTTCGATCATGGTGGGTGCAAGATACGGATTGGAGCGAAGCAAATTATACGATCTTGGAGTTGCAGCAATGCTGCATGATATAGGAAAGAAGTTTTTACCGGAAGAAATTGCCAACGGAAAATGGCCGCTTGAAGGGGCTGAACGGGAAGCGTGGAAGAGTCATCCGAAACTTGGTGCTGAATATTTAAGGACATCCTACCATTTTCCGGCCGTTGTTTCTGCCGGAGTCATGATGCATCATGAATGGTATAACGGTGAGGGTTATCCGATCGGAAAATCCGGAGATGATATCCCGTTATATGCGAGGATCATTAAAGTCACGGACAGTTATGATGCGATGATCTCGAAACGTCCCGGCAGAGAACAGCTCTCGCCGGCGGATGCAATCGAATATATGATGGCGATGGCGGGAGCAGAATTTGCCCCGAAGTTAGTCAATATATTTTTACGCAGAATGGCGGTATATCCGATTGGATGTGAAGTATTGCTGTCGAACGGGCAGCATGGTATTGTGGCGAAGAATTTCAGGGACTTTTCGTTAAGACCGCTGGTACGGATCGTGGAGACGGGCGGGATGCTCAATCTGCGGGATGATCCGGAAGGACTTAGCATTACCATTGGAAGAATGATTATGTAAGAAAACTTTGAGGGAGATATGACTGGACAGGGAAAGAGCGCGATAGATACGCTTTTGGCAGAAAGTTTTAAAGAGCTTGCATTAAAACATCCGATCGAGAAGATTACGATCAAAGAGATTACAGATAAGGCAGGCGTGATACGGCCGACATTTTATAACCATTTTCAGGACAAATACGAACTTTTGGAGTGGATCATAGATACACAGCTGATCGCTCCGGCAGAGCCGCTGATACAAAACGGAATGGTAAATGAGGCACTGGTACTTTTGTTTTCCAACATTGAAAAAGAAAAGGAGTTTTATCAGAAGGCGAGCCGTCTGGAGGGACAAAATTCGTTTGAGAGCATTGCACAATCCTGTATTATGAAAGTGTTCCTGCGGGTGTTTGAACGTTCGGCAGCCACGAAGAAACCAAAGTATGTCTGGCTGACACCGGAACGTATTGCTGCGTATTATGCACAGTCCATGTGCTATATTGTCATGAACTGGATTCAGTCCGGGATGACGATCTCAGCGAGGGAGTTAGCAGAGATCTATGATTACATCATAAAGAGATCCATGGAAGATATTTTAGCGGAACTTTAACCTTTGTTCCATATATACAATCAGAATCAAATGTTAACTTTAATATACATTTTGGGCAATTTGTATAATAAGATACTACAGAGAAATTAGATTGAATCTTTTCAGATTCAGTCTTTTTTTTTACACTAAAAGAAATTGTGGCAGGGAGAAATGTATGCCACAGGAAAATAAAAAGAAAGAAAGAGTGAAAAAGATGATTAAGTTTGGAAAATGGGTAGTGAAATTCCGTATTCCGATTCTGATCCTGAGTTTTCTGTTATTGATACCTACCGGGATCATCTACATGAATACGCGAATCAATTACGATATCCTCTCATATCTCCCGGGAGATATTGAGACGATGAAAGGACAGGATATCCTGTTAGATGAGTTTGGAACAGGTGCTTTTTCCGTGGCGGTCATAGACGGCATGCAGGAAAAAGAGATTTCACAGTTAGAAGATAAGCTAAAAGAGATCGATCATGTGAAAGATGTTTTATGGTATGGCGCACTCGCTGATATCTCAATCCCGATGGATATGCTGCCGGATGATTTAAAAGATTCCCTGCAGAATGCAGACACAGGCAGCCAGCTTATGATCATTACATTTGACACGTCCATGTCAGCAGATGAAACACTTGATGCCATCGAGGAGATACGGGGACTGACCAATGAACAGTGTCTTTTGAGCGGTATGTCCGCAGTCGTTACCGATATCAAAAAGATCTGTAACAGTGAGGTCATCATGTATGTTGTGATCGCAGCAGGATTATCCGCACTGGTGCTTGCACTTACGATGGACTCATTCCTTTTACCGTTTATCTTCCTTCTGAGTATCGGTATGGCAATCGTATACAATCTTGGAACAAACTTTATTGCCGGAGAGATTTCTTTCGTCACACAGGCACTTGCAGCAGTGTTACAGCTCGCAGTAACGATGGACTACTCCATTTTCCTGTGGCACAGCTACTTAGAGAACCAGGAACGCTACCCGGATGACAGGAAACGTGCGATGTCCCATGCAATCTCACAGACGTTAACTTCCGTAGTCGGAAGTTCCATCACGACGATCGCCGGATTCCTTGCAATGTGTTTCATGACATTTACACTTGGTATGGACCTTGGTGTTGTTATGGCAAAAGGTGTTGTATTTGGTGTGATCGGATGTGTAACGATTCTTCCTTCCATGATCCTTGCAATGGATAAATGGATCGAAAAGACAAGACATAAAGCCATCATACCAGATCTTGGACGTATCGGTGGATTTGTGACAAAACATTACTGGATCTTTATTATTTTATTCTTAGTGATCATCGGACCTGCCTTCTACGGACAGAACCACAATCAGGTATATTACGATCTGATGGGAACACTTCCGGATAACTTAGAGAGTGTAAAAGCAGGAAACGCACTGGAAAATGATTTTGATATGGGTGCGACACATGTGATCCTTGCAAGCAGCGATCTAAACTCCAAAGATGCAAGAAACCTGGAAAATGAGATCTCTGATGTGGACGGTGTCAAACTGGCATTGGGACTTGATTCCGTTATGGGACCGACTGTACCGAAGGATATGATCCCGGATGATATCAAGGAAATGTTGGATAACGGAAAATATCAGATGATCTATGTAATATCCGAGTACAAGACAGGATCGGATGAAGTGAATGCACAGTGTGATGCAATCCGTGATATCATTAAAAAATACGATGACACTGCAATGTTAATCGGTGAGGCTCCATGTACAGAGGATCTGATCACCATCACGAATACAGACTTTAATACCGTAAATGCGGTTTCCATTATTCTGATCTTCATTATCATCGCATTTGTACTGAAGTCAGTTTCATTACCGGTCATCCTTGTTATGGTCATTGAGTTTGCGATTTTCATCAACATGGGTATCCCGCATTATACCGGAACGGTTCTTCCGTTTATCGCTTCTATCGTAATCGGAACGATCCAGCTCGGTGCAACGGTTGACTACGCAATTCTTATGACAAACAAATATAAGAGAGCAAGAAACCACGGAGCAGAAAAACGTGATGCGGTAAGAACCGCATTAGACAGTTCCTTACAGTCAGTCATCGTCAGTGCATTAAGCTTCTTTGCAGCAACATTTGGTGTTGGATTATACTCCAGTATCGATATGATCAGTTCCTTATGTATGCTTCTTGCAAGAGGTGCCCTGATCAGTCTGATCGTCGTAGCATTTATTCTGCCGGCAATGTTTATGGTATTTGATAAATTGATCTGTGCAACAAGTGCAGGTTTCCGTTATAAAAAAGATTCATCAGTTCAGTAAAATAGAGGAGGAAAAAAAGATGAAATTACCGGAATTAAAGAAAAAATTTACAAAGAAATATGTGATTCGTATTATCGCAGGTGTGCTGGTTGTCGGAATGGTTGGAACAGGCGTTTCCACAGCAAACGTATTTGCAGCAAAGACCGCACAGGAGAGCACTGAGAGTACAGAGAGTACCGAAAAAGACAGCAAAAAATCAGATACAAAAGATTCCGATGCTGAGAGCAAATTAAAAGATGCATTAGATGACAGTATCAAATTCAGCGAGAAAGAGATTGGCAAAGAAGAAACGGTATATGTTCTTGCAGACAGCACCGGAAAAGAGCGCAAAGTGATCGTTTCCGATCATCTGATCAATGATGAAAATAAGGATACGATCGAGGATGCTTCTACCTTAAAAGATATCGAAAATGTAAAAGGTGATGAGACATTCAAACAGGATGGCAGCAAACTGACCTGGCAGGCAGACGGCAACGATATTTATTATCAGGGAACCTCCACAAAAGAGACACCGGTATCCCAGACAATTACCTATTCTTTGGATGGTAAGGAAGTAAAGCCGGAAGAACTTGCAGGAAAATCAGGAAAAGTAACGATCCGTTTTGATTACACCAACAATGAGACGGTAAAAACAAAGATCGACGGAAAAGAGGAAGAAATCTATGTCCCATTTGCTGCGATCAGCGGAATGGTATTAGATGACAGCTTTTCTAATGTAAAAGTTACCAATGGTAAAGTAATCTCCGATGGCAAAAATAATATTGTAGTCGGATATGCACTTCCGGGATTAAAAGAGAGCTTAGATGTGGATGATTCTGATTTTGACGGAGATGTATCGATCCCGGATTACGTGGAAGTAACTGCAGATGTGGAGAATTTCTCATTAAGCACCACAATGACAGTTGTGATGAATGCAACAAACTTTATCAGCAAAGACGGAGATGCAGATCTTTCTGAAGTTGATGATATGTTAGATACTTTAACAGATGCAACAGATCAGTTAAAAGATGGTTCCGGTGAGCTCGCAGACGGTGTAGATACTTTAAAATCCAAGATGGGTGAGTTTAAAGACGGTGTCGGAACATTAAAGAACGGTATCAAAGATTATACGGATGGAGCTTCTACTTTATCCACAGGAATCGGAACATTAAAGAGTGGTGTGGATACCTTAGCAGGAAGTGTACCAACACTGATCAGTGGTGTGGGAACCTTAAAAGATGGTTCAGCAAGTGCAGCAAAAGGAGCATCTTCCTTAAAAGACGGAGCAGGAACCTTAAAGAAAGGTGCCAAGGATGTATCTACCGGAGCGAATACACTTTCCAATGGTGTGAAAGATCTTTCTACCGGAGCAAATACCTTATCAGGCGGAGCAAGTGATCTCTCCACCGGAGCAGATACGTTATCTGCCGGAGCAACATCTCTTTCCGATGGTGCTAATACGTTATCGAGTGGAGCAGCCAGCTTAAATGATGGGGTGCAGTCGATTGCAACAAATATGAAAACGTTAGTTAGTGGAACACAGAGTGTATCGGATGGAGCGGCTCAGTTAAATACAGGCGTGGGAACATTGATCGGAACGTTGAACAAGATGGGAACTGACCTTGCAGAGACGAAAGCATCAATTGGTGAGATATCGGAAGACACAGCAAATAATGCGGTTCTGCAGTATGCATCACTGCAGAACGCATTAATACAGGGTATTGTTGCTGAGACAAAAGGTGACACAACCGCAGCGAACGATATTTATGCACAGGTAGTTTCGCAGATTGGCGGAACAATAGGAGTTGATTCAATTAGTGATGTAGCAGGGGCATCTGCTGCGATTCAAAAAATATCTTCTTTAATTTCGCAAACGAGTCTAAAAGTTGGTGAAGGTGTAGGTATGATAGGTGTAATTGACACAGTGTCGAGAAAACTTACGGAACCGGATACACAGGAGCAGATTACTAAACTTCAGCAGGGAGCGGCATCTCTTGCAGAGGGAGCAGGAAAAGTAGCACAGGGAGCAAGCCAGCTTTCCACCGGAGCAGATGCAGCAGCAGCCGGTTCTGCCCAGGTAGCACAAGGAGCAGCAGACCTTGCAACCGGAGCCGGAACCTTAAAGACGGGAGCAGCCGATCTTGCAACGGGAGCTGGAAAAGTGGCAGACGGAGCATCTACACTGCACAAAGGAGCATCTGATCTTTCCGATGGTTTAAATACCTTAGACGGTGGTATCGGACAGTTAAAAGAGAAAGCCGGATCCCTTTCTACCGGAGCTGACCAGTTAAAGAGCGGTACAGACCAGCTTGCAACCGGAGCATCCACACTTGTTTCAAATAACCAGAAGTTAAACGATGGTGCAGGCACTTTAAGTGATGGTACGGATGCGATCATTGATGGTGTGGGAGAACTTTCTGACGGAGCGCATCAGCTTGCAGATGGAATCACTGAGTTCAGCGAGGATGGAATCGATGAGATCATCAATTCCTACAATGGCGATATCGAGCCGCTTGTTGACCGTATCCAGGCTGTATTAGATGCCGGTGCTGATTACCAGACTTATACTGACATTGCAGATGGCGTGAACGGAAGTGTTAAATTTATTATCAAAACGGATGCGGTAAAAGCAGAAGACTAAAGAACCGCTTTTAGGAGGAGTAAGATGAATGCGTTGGAGAATCTGCTGATCATAGCAGGCATATCGCTGGATATATTTGCAGCCATGGAGTGTCAGGGATCACTGGTAGCAAAGATCGACAAAAAACAGCTTGTCAAACTGTGTGCACTGATTGCTGCATGGCAGATGGCAGCGCTGTTCGTCGGAAGCTACCTGTCAGGACTTTTGTACCGTAACACCATAACGCACAATGAAAAAGTGACCGGGTTTGTCATTGCAGCAGCCATCTTTTTCTGCCTGGGAGTGCGGCTGGTTGCAAAAGCCATAAAAAATGAGCGCATTGTAGAGCACTGTGAACAGAAGCTTGGATGGAAACAGTTACTGGCGATTGCGGCAGTTACCAGCATTTATACCCTGCTGACCGGTATTGCATTTGGCTTTCTGGGAACAAATCTTCTTGTCATGCTCCTGATGATCGCAGGACTTACGATCGCGGTTGTTGTGACCGGTATCTATACCGGATATCACCTTGGATTTGAGCATAAGACAAAAGCATATATTGCGGGAGCAATTCTTCTGTGGATTGCAGGGATAGACGTTATTGTAAGACATATTTTGCGGTAGATAATAGATTGTACGCTTTTGTGCAATTTGACAGACCCAAAATTGAAAACCACCTTTTGACACCCGAATCTATGAAGAAAAGAAAATCCGGTTTCACACTGTCAGGTAAAAATCTGGCAGCGGAGAACCGGATTTTTTTGTACGTTGCAACAAGGTTTTTTCTTCGCTATAATGAAAAAAATGGAGGCAGAAAACAGATGAAGATTTTACTTACGGCGATCAATGCCAAATATATACATTCTAACCTTGCCGTGTATAATCTGCGTGCATATGCCGCACATTACGCAAAAGGCATGGCTGATTCCGATACAGTAGAGATCGGGGAATATACGATCAACAACCAGATGGAGGATATTTTAGAGGGAATCTACAAGGCGAAGCCGGATGTTCTTATGTTTTCCTGTTATATCTGGAATATTGCATTTGTGGAGGAACTGGCGGAAGAATTTCACAAGCTTCGCCCGGAAGTGCCGGTCTGGGTAGGAGGTCCGGAGGTTTCGTATGAGACGGAGAGTTTTTTGAGAGAACACCCGCAGATCACCGGTGTGATGATCGGGGAAGGGGAAAAGACATTCTGTGAGCTGGCGGAGTATTATGCCGGGGAAAGCCGGAGAGACAAAGAAAAGCAGAAAATACAGGAAACACAGAGGACAGGAGAGGGTAAAAGCACGGAGGAAAGATCGAAACCTGGAGAAATCCCAGGGATCGCATACCGGAACGGGGATGAGATCATCTTTACCGCACCGCGGGAAATGCTCGATTTAAGTGACATTCCATTCTGCTATGACAAGGCGGGCGATTTTAAAAACCGTATCATTTATTATGAGTCGAGCCGTGGCTGTCCGTTTTCCTGCAGTTACTGTCTTTCCTCTGTGGAAAAGCAGCTTCGCTTCCGGGATGCGGAGCTTGTGAAAAAGGAACTGCAGTTTTTTATTGACCGGGAAGTGCCGCAGGTAAAATTTGTGGACAGGACATTCAACTGTAATCATGCGCATGCAATGGAGATCTGGTCTTACATTAAGGAACATGATAACGGAATCACCAATTTCCATTTTGAGATCTCTGCAGATCTTTTGAGGGAAGAAGAACTTGCATTGATCGGAACAATGCGGCCGGGGCTGATCCAGTTAGAGATCGGTGTGCAGTCGACGAACGGGGCGACGATCAAAGAGATCCACCGCATCATGCAGTTAGAACGGTTAAAGGAAGTTGTGAAAGAAGTTCAGAAACATGAGAATATCCATGAGCATCTGGATCTGATCGCAGGACTCCCATTTGAAGATTATGACACGTTTGCAAAATCCTTTGATGAGATCTATGAACTCCGCCCGAACCAGCTCCAGCTTGGATTTTTAAAGGTGCTCAAGGGCTCGTACATGTTTGAGCATGCCGCGGAATATGGTATTGTGTACCATGACAAGCCACCGTATGAGGTCATGTCCACAAAATGGCTTTCGTTTGATGATGTGATAAAGATTAAGCGCGTCGAGGATATGCTTGAGGTGTATTACAACAGCGGACAGTTTGAGATTACGATGAAGCTCATGGAGTGTATCTTTGACAGTGCGTTTGAGTTTTTTCAGGAGCTTGGAGATTTTTATGAGGCAAACGGCTATTTTGGAATGAGCCATTCGCGCATCAGAAGGTGTGAGATACTGCTTGAGTTTCTGGCTTTATACCTGCATGGCTGTGACAGCGATGCTATGACTTCTGTGGGATTATTCGAAAATCACGGAGATAGAGATAATACTGATTTTGACGAAAATGCGCAGATTTACAGCATGATTCAGGAGTCACTCATCTTTGATTTGTACTATCGTGAGAACTGCAAGAGCCGCCCGAGGTGGGCCACAGATATAGGAAGCTTCAAGCACATGACACATGCATACTGTAAGAATGGAAAGCTGTCGCATGTGGAGCCGTTCCACTATATTTTTCCTTACAAGCACATGCGCAAGCTGGATGAACTGCCAAAGTATCATAAGGAGCCGGTGTGGGCGCTTTTCCACTACGACATGAGAGACCCGCTTGACCACCAGGCGCTGGTGGAGTATGTAGAATAACGGTAAAGCGATATGGCTATAGCGGAGTATATAAAAGAGCAGTAACGTGAAATGACTATAGTGTTAAAAGCCGGAAAGGTTTACGGACTAAAAAAATGAGCAACA
>ENA-OPXQ01001696-OPXQ01001696.1-human-gut-metagenome-genome-assembly--contig:-NODE-1696-length-11350-cov-3.170252_pt1 | contig 11350 bp, 11 predicted proteins | sample MGYA00241769_ERZ502042 | MGnify/ENA primary metagenome ERZ502042 (study PRJEB25962, sample SAMEA2041934) | human gut metagenome | biome: human gut; feature: human-associated habitat; material: faeces...
GGCTTGGCCGGATCATCCGGGAGGGGAGCGCTATCCCCAATACCGGCATTCCCGGCGTCATTGGCGGGTACGGTGCAGAGCGGGTGATCCATGCACAGGCCGCCGGTGTTTTTATGAATGTGCGTAAAATCGGCGATTTAGTAGAGAAGGGTGAGACTATTGCCACCATCCGCACCCCGGAGGGGGCAGAAATCCCGGTCACAGCACAGATTCCCGGCATTCTGCGCGGATTGCTGCGCAGCGGCTATCCGGTTACGCCGGGCTTTAAGATTGCGGATATCGACCCCCGGCGGGAGGAGCTTTCCAACTGTTTCCTGATCTCAGATAAATCTCGCTGTATTGCCGGCAGTGTACTGGAACTTGTCTGTGCGCAGGTGTGGCAGTAAAACCTATATAAAAATAACCCCTGCCGTTTTGCGGAAAGGTCTGCAAATACGGCAGGGGTTTTAAGGTTCTATGTTAGTTGCGGTAGCAGCGATCCTGTCCTACAAGCCAGTTTTCGCACAGACGCTGGGCTTCCTCTAAGCTGCGGCTCTCGCAGTCAAAGAAGGCACCGCGCATAGAGCAGTAGGAGTAGTGCACCTTAGGAACACCATTGCCATCCTTGAAGCGCTCGTATCGTTCTTCACCGGGCATCAAAAAAAGCTGTTCCATGGTTCCTTCTCCTTTGTGTTCAAGCAGTCCAAACGGCCGCCGGGCGGCGGCACACAACGCTTGCTATTGTATCACGATGGAGAACGGTTTGCTATGGTCTTTTTATCCAAAGATACGCCTCTTTTTTCTCTGCAGTTGTGGCGAAGAAGGGATTGACAAATCATTCGTGCAAACTGCGTTGCTTTTCCAGCGCTGCTTTCATGCCGTGGATACGCCCCAGTGCATAGGAGAGCATTGCTGCGCACAACAGGTTCAGCCAGCCGTAGCGAGCCTGATTCAAAGAGTTCGTTATGCCAAGGATCAGGTTTGCCAGACAGATCAGGGAAAGCATCCGGTCGATGCGGCTCAGATGCGTCAGACGGGAGTCAATATCCGAGAGCAGCTCAAAGCTGCCAAGCTCCGCTTTCCGACGGAAGTACACCCAGTTGACACAGCCGCCGATATATTCTGCACCCAGTTCCTTTACAAAGGCGCGGTAATCGCTGCTGGGGTTCATCTCCAAGCGGATGATATATTCGCCCGGTTCGCAGCGCACAAAGGTGTAAAAGGAAAAACCGGTATTGTCCAGTACCCAGCCCTCCTGCGCCATCTCGTTCAGCCAGCGCTCTTCTTTTTCAAAATCCCACACAAAGAAAAGCTTGAAAACGGTTTTCTTTTCCCTCATAAGGTTTCCTCCTTCAGGATGCTCTCACCATTTGCCACAAGCTGCTGCAAACGGGCAAGCTCGTGCTTTAAGACCTGTACGCCCTCTGCGGTAAGCTGATATTCCTTTTTGCGGCTGCCGCTCTCAGCGGGCAGGGGACGGATCCAGCCTTTTTCACACAGGGAGGTCAATGCTCCGTACAGTGTCCCGGCGGCAAGATGGACTCTGCCACCGGAAAGCTGCTCCGTCTGCTGCATGATGCCATAGCCGTGCTGCGGATGGTAAAGAGACAACAGGATATAATAGGTCGATTCGGTCAATGCAAGGTTTTCCATACTGAAATACTCCATGGATTCTATCGGACGTCTTTATATCGTCAGCCGATATATTGCGTTTAAAGTATATCGTCTCCCGATATACTTTGTCAAGCGTTTTCAGAAAAAGGCCATCAAAAAGCTTTAAAACGCAGTTCGTATGGAAAAACCGATGGAATGCAGGAAAATATTTTGTGCACTTTTCATAGTTTTCTTCTGAAGATTTTGGTGGTACAATATAGTTATCAAATTCTGCAATTCGGGAGGAGCTCCATGGCGGAAAAGTGTATTGAACTGGATAGTGTAGAGATCGCCGCGGCGGTCTTTGGCAACTGCGACCGGAACATCCGGCTGCTGGAAAACGAGTTCTCCGTTACGGCCGTCTGCCGGGGCACACAGCTCCGGCTCTCCGGTGAACCGGCCAACGTAGCGGCGGCCAGCCGCGCGGTGGAAGGCATGCTTCTTCTGATCGAGAACCGCACCCCGCTGGAAGATCAGACTGTGCACTACTGCATCAGTCTGGCGCATGATGGCGCAGAGAAGCGGGTAAAGGAGCTGACCGAGGACTTTGTTACCGTCACGGTCAAGGGACGCCCGATCCGCCCCAAAACGCTGGGACAGAAGGAATACCTGAGCGCCATCCGCTCCAATGCCATTACCTTCGGTGTCGGCCCGGCGGGTACCGGCAAGACCTATCTGGCCGTTGCCATGGCGGTGAAAGCCTTCAAGGCCAAGGAGGTATCCCGCATCATCTTGACCCGCCCGGCGGTGGAGGCAGGGGAGAAGCTGGGCTTTCTGCCCGGTGACCTGCAGCAGAAGGTAGACCCCTATCTGCGGCCGCTGTACGACGGCCTGTTTGATATGCTGGGCGCAGAGACCTACGAGCGTCTGGTGGAAAAGCAGATCATTGAGGTCGCCCCGCTGGCTTATATGCGCGGGCGCACACTGGATGATTCCTTTATCATTCTGGACGAGGCGCAGAACACTACCCCGGAGCAGATGAAAATGTTCCTTACCCGTATGGGCGTAGGCTCTAAGGTGGTCGTTACCGGCGATGTGACCCAGATCGATCTACCGGGCAGCACCCGCAGCGGTCTGGTGGACGCGCTGAAGGTGCTGAAGGATGTGAACGGCATTGCACAATGCTACTTTACCGATAAAGACGTTGTGCGTCACCGGTTGGTGCAGGAGATCGTAAAGGCTTACGAGCGTGCCGCACATCCGGCTGCCGATGCGGAAAATAAAGAAAACAATAAGAATTTTAAATAAATCCCTGAAAGGAGTGGACCGATATGTCCAATAAAGTTTTGATCACCAACTCCCAGAAAGCTGTTAAGGTGCCCTCCGGGCTCCGCATTCTGATCCGCCGTGCCTGCAATGCCGTGCTGGAATATGAGCATTTCGACCGTCCCGCCGAGATCAGCGTTACCTTTGTGGACAACGCTGCCATTGCCGAGCTGAACAACCAATACCGCAATAAGCCCATGCCCACCGATGTGCTGAGCTTTCCTCTGGGCGAGAACGGCAAGTACGATATCGACGAGAATAACGGCTGCATGATGCTGGGCGATATCGTCATCAGCATGGAGCGCGCCATGGAGCAGGCCAATCTGTATGGGCATCCGCTGCAGCGGGAGGTAGCCTTTTTGACCGTTCACTCCATGCTGCATCTGCTGGGCTACGACCACGAAAACGGCGGTCTGGAGGCCATGCGTATGCGCGAAAAAGAAGAGGCTGTGCTGCTGCAGCTGGGTCTGCCCCGCACGGTCAGCTATACGGAATGATATCCCAGAACATAAAAACAAGACAGGAGTTCGCTTTGAGTACTACAACACCCGTTCAGGAGCATTACGACACCTCCTCTGTATTCGTTGCTGTCATCGGACGGCCGAACGTGGGCAAATCCAGCCTGACGAACCTCTTGGTCGGCGAGAAAGTGGCTATCGTCACCTCTAAGCCCCAGACTACCCGCACCCGCATTACCGGCGTGATCACCCGGGGGCCGCTGCAATATGTGCTGCTGGACACCCCCGGTGTGCACAAAGCCCACAACAAGCTGGGCAAGCGCATGGATAAGACCGCCAGCGATTCCATTGCGGATGTGGATGTTTCCATGATGCTGTTCGAGCCTTACGGCGCGCTGAACGAATCTGAGATGGCACTTGTGGAGGCGCTGCACCGCAGCGGCCCGGCCATTGCAGTCATTAATAAGACCGACCTTGTTAAAGAACCTGCCGATTTGGAAACCCGCAAGGCAGAGCTGAAGGCGCTGGGCGTGTTCGATGAGATTTACACCATCAGTGTGCGCAATAAGGAAGGCAGTGAGGAACTGTTCGATGCCTTGAGCCGCTATGCCGTGGAAGGCCCCCATTACTTTGATGATGACGCCTATACCGATATGCCGGAAAAAGAATTGGTGGCTGAGGTCATCCGCGAAAAGGCACTGCTCTTTATGCGGGACGAGATTCCGCACGGCATTGCGGTAGTGGTGGAGCGCTTCAAGGAGCGCCCGGGCACAGACCTGATCGACATTGATGTGAACATCTACTGCGAGCGGGAGAGCCACAAGGGCATGGTCATCGGCAAGGGTGGTGCCATGCTCAAAAAAATCGCCAGCGCTGCCCGTGCTGACTGCGAGGAGTTTTTGGGCTGCCGGGTCAATCTGCAGTGCTGGGTCAAGGTAAAATCCGACTGGCGGGATAACGAATTTTTGCTGAATAACTTCGGCTTTAAGCAGAATTCCTCCAACCGCTGAGTGATGCCAAAGCAGGACAGTTTTCCCTTGTATGCTGTGCTAGAATCAGGCTGACACTATAACAAAAGCAGCCTGTGCACAGAAAAGGGAAGGAGTGCTGAAGATGGATGCTGCTGCAAGCTGGCAGGCCTTTGCCTGCACGGGGAACATTCTCCGTTATCTCGACTACAAACAACTGGTGCAGCTGCCCGCCGAGCATCCGGCAGGAGAAACGGACGATGGAACCATTTGTGACCATGGGTCTGGTACTGAAGGAGACCCGTTATAGAGAAGCAGACCGCATTTTGACGATCCTTACCCCGAAACTGGGCGTGATCACAGCAATGGCTGCAAACAGCCTGCGGCTGAAAAGCAAGCTGTTCAGTGCCTGCGGGCTGTTCTGCTATTCGGAGTTTACACTGGTGCCCGGACGCAATATGTATACCGTGCGGGAAGCCGATGTGCAGAATATCTTCCATGGCATTTCCTCCTCCATTGAAGGGGTAAGCCTTGCCATGTATCTTACCGAATTGGCCGCTGCGCTTTCGCCTACCGGAGAGGAAGCAGCCCGGGAGCTGCGTCTGGTGCTGAACAGTCTGTATATGATCAACGAGCACCGCACCGACCTGCGGGTGATCAAGGCAGTATTTGAGCTGCGCACCATGAGTGAGTGCGGCTTTATGCCGCAGATTGTCTGCTGCCGGGACTGTGGCACCTACGATGAAGGAGATGCCTTTTATCTGGACGCACAGGAAGGGCATCTGCTCTGTGCGTCCTGTGCGGCAAAGGCAGGCAAGAACTGCAATCTGGACAAGGCTGCGCTGTTTGCACTGCGCCACATCTGCTTGGTAGAGGACAAAAAAATATTTGCATTCAAGATCTCTGTGGGCAGTCTGGAAAAGCTTTCCGCAGTGGCTGAAAACTATGCTCTGACGCATCTGGATAAGCCGCTGAAAAGCTATGCCTTTTTGAAAAGCGTGCTGCCCTGACCAAAAAGGAACAGTATGGAAACAAGCTACTTAAAAACATTAGAACTGGATAAGATCATTGCGCGTGCAGCGGAGGGCTGCGTATGCAAGGAAGCCCGTGCTATGCTGCTGGCCATTGAGCCGCAGTGCGACCCGGACGAGGTGCGCTACGCACTGGAGCAGACGGACGCCATCAACACCCTGCTGATTAAAAACGGCTCGCCGCGCTTTGGCGGGGTAGAGGGGGTCAGTCAGCTTGCCGCCCGTGCCGTAAAGGGCGGCGTGCTTTCCATGGGCGAACTGCTGATGGTGGCCGGTGCGCTGCGCAATTTTCAGCACCTGACCAGCTGGTACGGCTCCTCTGAGCATGACGCGCTGCCGACCGATGATCTGTTTTACGCGCTGGCACCGGAGCCAGGCCTTGAGCAGCAGATCTCCAGCGCCATTCTGGCACCGGATGCCATGGCAGACACGGCTTCCCACACCCTGAACGAGCTGCGCAAAAAAATCCGCGCTACGGAAAACAGCATCCGCGACCGGCTGGAAAGCATGGTGCGCAATATGGACACCTCCAAATACCTGCAGGAGAGTGTGGTTTCCATGCGCAACGGCCGGTATGTTGTGCCGGTCAAGAGCGAATACCGCGGCGAGGTGAGCGGTATCATCCACGATGTATCCTCTACGGGCGCTACGGTGTTCGTGGAACCGCAGGCTGTGGTGGAGGCAAACGCCCGCATTCTGCAGTACCGCGCACAGGAGGCACAGGAGATCGAGCGCATTTTGGTGGCCTTTACCGCACAGGTGGCCGCCATTGAGCCGCAGTTCCAGTACAGCTACAAGGCCATGCTGGAAATCGACATCCTGCTGGCAAAGGCGCGGCTTGCACTGGAGTTGAAGGCCTTCAAGCCCGCTGTGCGGACGGATTCTTCCTTTAATCTGATCCGTGCCCGCCACCCGCTGATCGATCCGCAAAAGTGTGTTCCTGTGGATATTGCACTGGGCGGGGAATACGATTCCCTTATCATCACCGGCCCGAACACCGGCGGTAAGACGGTCACCCTGAAAACCGCCGGTCTGCTGTGCGCCATGGCACAGTGCGGTTTTTTGATTCCTGCTGACGAGCGCAGCGAGATCTGTGTGTTTGATGAATTTCTGGTGGATATCGGCGACGAACAGAGCATTGAGCAGAGCCTTTCCACCTTCTCCGGCCACATGAAAAAAATCACCGGTATTCTGGAACTGGCTATGCCGCACACCCTTGTGCTGCTGGACGAGCTGGGTGCCGGTACCGATCCCGCCGAGGGCGCCGCGCTGGCAGTTGCCATCATTGAGGAGTTGCGCCGCCGTGGTGTGCTGCTGATGGCGACCACCCACTATGCGGAACTGAAGGTTTTTGCACTGGAGACTAAGGGTGTGGTCAACGCCAGTTGCGAGTTTGATCTGGAGACCCTGCGTCCCACCTATAAGCTGAGTGTGGGCGTACCGGGCAAATCCAACGCATTCCTGATCAGCGAAAAGCTGGGCATCCCCAGCCGCGTCATTGAAGCGGCTCAGCAGCATCTGTCTGCCGAGGATAAGCGTCTGGATGCGGTTCTGGGTCAGCTGGACGACTTGAAGCTGCAGCTGAAGGAAAGTCAGAACGAAGTGGAGCAGCTGCGCAACGAAGCTTCCCATCAGCTGGAAGCAGCCCGCAAAAAGCGGGATGAACTGATCCAGCAGGGCGAAAATGAATTGGAAGCTGCCCGTGCCAAGGCGCGCACGCTGGCACAGCAGGTGGAAACGCAGGCCTACGCACTGACCGATGAACTGCGCCAGCTGCAAAAGGACGAGCGCATGAGCGCCCAGCAGAAGGCGCAGCGTGCCCGCGAAATTGCCAAAAAGGAGACCGAAAAGCTGTTTGCCGGTACGGAGGTGGTGCATAACCCCGTCAAGGAGTTTGTACCGCTGAAGGATGTAAAGGTGGGACAGGAGGTCTGCATTGCAGAATTGAACCAGCTGGCCACCGTTCTGGCGCTGCCAGACAAAAACGGCGATGTTCTGGTGCGTGCCGGTATCATCAAGACTAAGGTGCCCCTCAAGGGCCTGAAGCAGCCGGAAAAGCTGGTAAAAGAATCCACTGCGCCTAAGACAAAGGCGCAGCAGCGGTATTCCCGCCTGACCGGCGATACCAACCGTCCCAACGGCAGGGTAGAGCGCGTACAGCGCACCGCCAAAATGGAGTGCAATCTGCTGGGACTTACGGTGGATGAGGCACTGTCGGAGGTGGATTCCTTTATTGACCGCGCCATCCTGAACGGACAGACGGTGGTTTATCTGATCCATGGCAACGGCACCGGCGCACTGCGCACCGCCATCCATAAGCATCTGCGCGGCAACCGCATGGTAAAAAGCTTCCGTCTTGGCCGTTACGGCGAAGGCGAAAGCGGCGTGACGGTTGTAGAACTGAAATAACCCCAAAGGACTGCCTTTTGAAAAATTGGCAGTCTTTTTTTGTTGCAGTGCAGGGAAAAGGCGAGTATACTCGTATTATAAATGTAAAACGAACAGAAAGTAAAACTTTATGCCAACCAGTCAGCGCAGACCAGTAAATAAACATAGCAAACGTAAAACGCACCGCTGCAAAATGAGGAACCGGTTTTTACACGGTTTGCTGTTTGTTTTTGCGGCACTGATGCTCTGTTTCGGCCTGTTTTTATGGAAGGCGGCGCTGGAACTGAACGCACCCGCAGAATCCGCAGTCTCAGTCTCAGCGGAGGACTTTCGCCCTGTGGTGGGCGACCCGCCGTACCGTGTGGCAGTGGACGCCGGACATGGCGGCAACGACCCAGGCGCAAGGGGAGTAGTCGAGGAAAAACAGGTCACAGCAGCAACGGCTGCTGCGCTGCTTCAGTGGTTAGAGCAGGACCCGAATTACATTCCGCTGCAGACCCGGGAAAGCTTTGATGCAACCGCCACGCCTGCCCAGCGTGCAGCCGTAGCCAGCGCTCAAAGCCCGCAGCTGCTGCTGTCCATCCACGGCAACTCCGCAGCCAATGGCTCTACGGCAGCCGGGTTTGAATGCTATCCGGCAGTGCCCGGGCGTACATGGCATCAGGAAAGTTTTTATTTTGCAAAACTGCTGGCCGGTGGAATGCAGAGCATCGGCGCAAGGCTGCGCGGGCGAGGGGGAGTGCGTTACATTTATTATCTGGAAAACGACCAGAAGCAGCTGGTGGAGAATACCTACACGCAGGTTCGGCCTGAGCGCAGCTTTACGCTGCTGGAGGATGTGGATTGTCCGGCAGTGTTGGCAGAGCAGTGTTTTGTGACGAACGATGAGGATGTGGAGCATTTTGGCAGTGAACAGGGCTGCAAGACTGTGGCACGCATTTATTACGAAGCCATCTGTACATACTTCGGCACAGAACCGCTACCGGTGAAATGAACATCGCACCACCAAAGGAAAAGAAACGATACTGCAGGCATAAGTTGAACGCTTGAACATGCTGGTAATACGTCCAGCGGCGCAGAAGCGGGCATGTGTAAACTGAATAGCATCCACAGAAGCTGCCGAAAATCTGACAGAAAGAGAGAAGGGCAGCTTCTCTTTTTAATTGTACATGTTTCGTATAATGCACGTTATGCGAAACTTAGGGAAGTGAAAAATGCCCATTTCCCGGATTTTTGGCGTTCCAGCCTCAGCTGGCTCATTTTCGGGCTTAGTTCAGCCGTTCTGCACATTCTGCAATTTTTATCATATTTTATGGTTTTATTTGTCTCATGCTTACAGATGCTTCCTGTGTTATGTGCTGCTGCATCGGTTCATTTGTAATTCATTTTATTCCAGTAAGCATCCAGTAAGCATCTAGGTGCTTGCTTTATAACATTTGTTTTTGTGTAGACATTACGTTGCGCGTTTCTATGGATGCTCCTGTATGTATTGCTGCTGACTGCTTATAATGTAAATTATAAAGACCCATGACGTTATCCGGTCAAGCCGGATCGCGCCATAGGTCTTTGAATCGTCTCAGACGTTTTGTGCAGGTTTAAGTATCGATCTATGAATCGTTGGTTTCTTCGTTGGACATTGCCGAGATATCTGCCCGGAAGCCATCCTGTGCAGCGCCCTCAAAGGCCGCCATAGGGCCGGACGGCTCAGAAGCGTCCTCTCCCGCTGGGTCATTTTCAACAGATGTCTCCCCTGCTGCATCTGTTGTATCCAAACTTGCTTTTGCAGCATTGATGGGTAGTACCTTGCCCAGCGGGTTTTCCTCAATGGCAGAGCGCACCTGAAATTCTTGTAAGTGCGTATAAATTTGTGTTGTTCCCACACTGCTGTGCCCCAGAAGCTGCTTGAGGGTAAGGATATCCACATTGCCGGTCTGATACATCAGAGTTGCGGCAGTGTGGCGCAGCTTATGTGTGGAAAAGCCTTTTAATCCGGCTGCTTTCATTGCACCGGTCACTAGCTGTTCTACCCTGCGGTTCGAGATACGCTCTTTGCGCCGTCGGGTAATAAAGACCGCCTTTTCCTGCGGCAGAAGCCCCTCCATCGTATTGCGTTTGCCCAGATACAGCCGCAATGCTTCCATGCAGGCATCATTCAGATAAACCATGCGCTCCTTGTGGCCCTTGCCAAACAGGCGTATCTGGCGGTTTTCCAAATCAATGTCGTCCAGATTCATGCCGACAAGCTCTGCCAGACGCATTCCACAGTTCAAAAACAGCGTCACCATGCAATAATCCCGCTCCGGAAAATCGCTTTGGGTCTGCGTGCTTTCCAATAACTCCATGGACTGCTCCGCCGTCAGATATTTGGGCAGTACCTTATCCTGTTTGGGTGGGTGGATGGCCGCAGTCGGATCTGCATCCAGCCGGTTGACCTGATTGACCAGGTAATCATAAAAGCCGTGCAGGCTAGCCAGCCGCCGGGCCGTTGAGGACTTTTTGTTGCCGCACTCGCGGTTTAAAAAGTACAGATATTCGTAGATATCCTCCTTTGTTACGGAGGCCCAGAATGCGGTGTCCAGCCCTTTGGGGTCGATATCCTTCATCTCGCTGTCTTCGGGCACAAGCCCACGGCGGCGCTTCATAAAACGGCTGAATCCGCGCAGATCACAGTAGTAGCTGAACGCCGTGTTTGCGCTTTTGCCCGCGATCACTTCCAGATAGCGGACGTATTCTACAATGTCCGGCGCAGCATCATCGAAGGGCTTGTGCTTGCCGGGATTTTTCTCGTCCAGATAGATCGACATTGTTTTTCCTCTTATAAGCGGTCAGATTTCAGGGCATTGATCGCATCGGTGATATAAGCCGCGCCGATCAGCTGCATTCCAGGATAATCTGCCGGACTCAGATGATTCAGGCTGTGCTTCGGGATCACCGCACGTTCAAAGCCGATACGCTCTGCCTCATGCAGGCGCTGTTCCAGATTGGGTACGCTGCGCACTTCACCGCCAAGGCCGACCTCGCCAATGGCGATCAGCTTATCGCTGACGGGCCTGTCCAGCAGCGAGGAGACCATACTCAAGCAGACAGAAAGATCACAGGCAGTATCACGCAGCGCAATGCCGCCCACGATGTTGATATATACATCCAGGTTTCCAAAGAAATACCCTGCACGCTTTTCCAGCACAGCGATCAGCAGATTCATGCGGTTGTAGTCGTAGCCGCTGCAGGCACGCCGTGGGGCCGGGAAATTCGTCTTGGTGGCAAGGGCCTGGATCTCGCTCAGAATGGGTCGGCTGCCCTCCATGGTACAGGCCACGCAGTTTCCGGAAACGCCCAGTGGACGGCCTTCCAGCAGCATCTGCGACGGGTTTTCAATCTCGGCCAGACCGGTACCGGTCATATCGAACATGCCAAGCTCATTCGTGGAGCCATAGCGATTCTTTGCCGCCCGCAGGATGCGGTATGGCAGCATCTTGTCGCCCTCAAAGTAAAGCACTGTGTCCACGATATGCTCCATGACTTTGGGGCCGGCAATGGCACCGTCCTTGTTCACATGACCCACGATGAACATGGGGATCTCCTGTTTCTTGGCAACAGCCAGCAGACG
>ENA-OPXQ01001698-OPXQ01001698.1-human-gut-metagenome-genome-assembly--contig:-NODE-1698-length-11345-cov-2.071922_pt1 | contig 11345 bp, 4 predicted proteins | sample MGYA00241769_ERZ502042 | MGnify/ENA primary metagenome ERZ502042 (study PRJEB25962, sample SAMEA2041934) | human gut metagenome | biome: human gut; feature: human-associated habitat; material: faeces...
ATGAACTCTACTTCATAATTCATTATCGATTTCCTCATCCATTAATCACACGATATTTTGATGTTCTCCTGTTTTACATATAATTTTGATTTTAAACTGCATTGCATACAGTCATACGAAATGTCTTTTCTATTACATCAGTTATGCAATACACTATAAATATGGATTTTATATTCGCAAAAGCGCGATGAACTGGCTACATTTCCAGGCATCGCGCTTTTTGCATTTTATAAAATATGAGGAAATTTTTATGAGGGAGGAATATTATTATGGAATTTTCCGCAGTAAACACAATATGGGTGCTGGTCGGCGCCGCGCTGGTCTTCTTTATGCAGGCCGGATTCGCAATGGTAGAAACAGGCTTCACACGAGCCAAAAACGCAGGTAACATTATTATGAAAAACCTGATGGACTTCTGTATCGGAACCCCGGTCTTCTGGCTGGTCGGCTTCGGTCTGATGTTTGGTGCAGGTAATGGATTTATCGGAAAGATCGGTGGTATTGCCACAGAAGCACACTATGGTTCAGGAATGCTTCCTGACGGAGTTCCTTTCTGGGCATTCTTAATCTTCCAGACAGTATTCTGTGCAACATCCGCAACAATTGTTTCCGGTGCAATGGCAGAACGTACCAAGTTCCTTTCCTATTGCATCTACAGCCTTATGATCAGTCTTGTTGTATATCCGGTATCCGGACACTGGATCTGGGGCGGTGGATGGCTTGCAAGTTTAGGATTCCATGATTTTGCAGGTTCCTGTGCAATCCACATGGTTGGTGGAACAACAGCATTTATCGGAGCCGCACTGGAAGGAGCCAGAATTGGTAAATTTACCAGAGATAAAGATGGAAAAGTAACAAAGGTACATGCATTCCCTGGACATAACATTGTAATCGGTGCACTTGGATGTTTCATCCTCTGGTTTGGATGGTATGGATTCAACGGAGCTGCCGCTACGACAGGTCCACAGCTTGCATCGATCTTTATGGCAACAACGATCGCACCGGCAATCGCAACGGTTGTATGTATGATATTTACATGGCTTAGATATGGCAAACCGGATGTATCGATGTGTCTGAATGCTTCACTTGCAGGTCTGGTAGCAATCACTGCACCTTGTGATGTCGTTGATGCAACAGGTGCGATCATCATCGGTGTGGTAGCCGGACTTCTGGTTGTATTTGGTGTATGGTTCTGTGACAATGTTGCTCATGTAGATGACCCGGTCGGAGCAGTTGCAGTTCATTGCTTAAATGGTATCTGGGGAACGATCGCAGTCGGTCTCTTTGCAACAAAAACAGCACCAGAGTGCACATTGAAAGGTCTGTTCTACGGCGGCGGATTCCACCAGCTTGGCTTACAGCTGCTTGGTGTAGTAACCGTAATGGCATGGACGATCATAACCATGACGATCGTATTTAAGATTATCGATAAGACGGTAGGTCTTCGAGTAACAGAAGAAGAAGAGATTGTAGGTCTGGATGTGAAAGAACATGGTCTGGCATCTGCATATGCAGGTTTCAGTCTGATGGATATCACAGAAGGAAACATGAGTATCAATGAGAATACAGAGCTTGGAGAAAATGATTATGATGAAGCTTCAGAAGCACAGAGAGCTGCATCTGTCAAAGTAACTGCTCCTGTAGATCCTGAGACTGGAATACATAAAGTTGTTATCATTGCCAAACTTTCAAGATATGAAAAACTGAAAACTGCACTCAATGATCTTGGAGTAACAGGAATGACAGTCACACAGGTTATGGGATGTGGTGTTCAGAAAGGTGCCGGTGAGAAATACCGTGGAGTTGAGATGGATGTAACCGTACTTCCAAAGGTTAAAGTAGAAGTTATCGTAGGAAGCATTCCGGTAGACAAAGTGATTGAGACTGTGAAGAGAACTCTTTATACCGGACATGTCGGAGACGGAAAGATATTCGTTTACAATGTACAGAAGGTTGTCAAGGTTCGTACCGGCGAAGAAGATTATGATGCATTGAAAGATGTAGAGTAATAGTGCATAATCGAATTGTTAGAATATTGTGTAAAATAACGAAAAAATATATAGATATTTAAAAAAAGTTATAGATATGTTATGGTGTATATAGAATTTTTATTAAACGTTTAATGTACGGATTTTATTGAGACACAAGCGAATTAATCGACAGAATAAAAATATTCTGTCGATTTTTTTAGAAATTTTATTAAACGTTTAATATCATTGCAGGAGGTGAAAGAAAGTAGTAAGGAAAACATGAAAAAGAAAGGAAAGTGAATAATGTCTAGAGGGAAAAAATTGAAAAGAAAAGTGACATCGCTTGCGTTGACAACGGCGATGGCGGTTTCAATGCTTGGTGTTTTACCGGAGTCGACGGTCGAAGCAGCTGCATCAGACGATGACTCGATTTCCAATGGAAGTCTTACTGCTGCAATTGGCGATCTGGGTGAAATATCAAGATTGACAATTGACAATAACCGCAAAAACAGTAGTGGAAAAGATGTGAATTTTGTGCTTCCGAATGATACCAATCAGCAGAATAACGAAGCACATCAGTGGATGGGAGAGATGATCTTTTCCTACCGAAGCAGCAAAGACGGAAACTTCCCGGAAGATAACAGTGGATTTCAGGAAGTAGATACGAATAAGACACTGGCTGCAGGTGGTTCAACAACTTACAGCAATGCATCAGCAAACTTAAAGAACAACCCATATATTGAAAAGAAAGTAAGCAAAGATAAGGTTGAGGTCACCTTCAAAGGACAGGATGAAGATTCGACAGACAGCCGTACGATGAAAGGCTTTAATGCAAAGTCTGTATACGATATGGATACAGATGACGGATCCCTGCTTTGGTCGATCACACTGGAAAATACGAGTGGAAATTATCTGGAATTCGGGGATGTAGGACTTCCGATGCCTTGGAATAATAAGTACGCAAGTATTGATGATACTTACAACAACCGTACAACTGTGCATACATTTGCGGGAGCAGACAGTGGTTATGCATATGCGATCAGATGCAGCGGTGAAGGAAACTATGTAATGTTCACACCTGTTACGGACACCGGTGCAAGAATTGAATATATTGATAACTGGACCGGTAATATTAACGGGGTAAAAGGAACACGTTCCGGAAGTACTTATCAGAATTGGACAAGTGATACCGGTGGATGGTTCCCGGGACTTCAGGTGTATTACATTCATTCCAAAGATATTCAGAAAACGGGACGTGGTTATTACACAGATGCTACAAGTCTTGTACTGAAACCAGGTGAGAAGAAGACATACCAGTTCAAATTCTCAGCAGTAAGAGCCGGTGATAATACACCACAGAACAGCGCAGAGGATGCAAATAATGCGTCTGATTCGGTAGAAGAACGTGAGAATAATATGCGTTCCATTCTTTATAAAGAAGGAATGATCGACGCTGTTGCGACTCCGGGATTCCAGACTGCAATCAATATGCCGACCAAGTTGGATCTGCATTATGATGACAGTAAGATCTCAGATGTATCGGTTGATATACAGTGCGTGCATGAAAATGATCCATGGGATGAAGAACATATTCCGGATCAGCAGAGTGGGATGGTCAATAATTCCAAATCCATAGAACATTCGGATAGTGATTCAGCAAAACTGGTTAATACGAAGACGGTAGATGGGGAAAAACATCATATTTATGAATTGAATTTCGGATGTATCGGTAACAATAGTGTACGTGTAAATTACAAACTGAATGGTGAAGATAAATTTACACAGTATGAATTCAATGTTCTGGATAAACTTGACAGTACGATTGAGACGCATTCGGACTTCGTGGCAAATCAGACTCAGGACAATGATACATCAAGTCCGACTTATGGAATTTACAGTGACTGGTATTTTGCAAGTGGAAAAGATTCTACACAGCAGTCTCATTGGGGAGATGACTGGAGCCACGATAATATTAACTTCATGGCAATGAAGAACTATCTGGATCCAAATGCTTCCGAGGTAGAGTCCATCGAGAAGTATCTGATTGATTTTATGTGGAATAATTACATGAAGAATTCGCATGAAACATATGCAGTAGCGAATTATCTGAGTGGATCGGGAATTTATGGTGGAAGTGCCAATCCGTATTCCAGAACTTATTCGGAAGTTATGGAAGCAACCGGATTCTTTAATATGTACCGCATAGAAAAAGCATATCCTGATCTGATTGATTACAGAGAAAGTGCAGAATGGTATCTGGAAAAAGCATATGGAATATACAGTAACCGCGTAAGTGCATATCCAATCGGATTTTACGGGGAACAGCAGATTCCGGATATGATCGAAGCACTTTATGCAGAAGGCATGACAGAAGAAGGAGACAATCTGAAACAGCTGTTTGCAAAATCTAAAGGAACAAGTATGGCAACGGCCGCTTATCCATACGGATCAGAATTCGAGTATGATAATACCGGTGAAGAGGGTGCTTATTCTGCTGCAAAAGCATTGAGAACCTATTATCCGGATAATAGTAACACAAAGGCCGCGCTTAAAAATATGCAGTCCGCAGAGTGGAAAACACGTGCGATGAGAGGACTTCAGCCAACCTGGTATCAGTATGCCGATCCTGTCTTCCGTGGAGGAGAGACCTGGTGGAATTTCCAGTATACAGCATCTCTTGCCGGATATATCATGGACGACTGGTTGAGATATGAAGATACAGATGCAGACACAGATTCCAGCGCATGGGCAGAGAGAATGAACTATGCAGCGAAGTTATCTAACTTTAATGCTGTAAACATGGGACAGATTTCTTCTAATTATATTGGAAATACAAGCTGGAGATATACCATGTCAAAAGGTGGATATGGTGCACAGAATGTAAATGACGGAGGAACACGTGTCCAGAATAATGGATGGAACGATTTCTCGGGAGAAAGTGATGAGGGACTTTATGGATCGCTTCTTAGCATCAGTGCAGATGTTGCAACAGATCCTGTATTCGGACTGACCGGTTATGGAAGTACAGTATCAAAATCCGGTGGAAAATATACGATTACCCCGCTGGATGGTGTTGGAAAACGTATCAATGTGATCGATGATAAGCTGTATGTGGAACTGGAACAGGATTCTTGCACGAAAGCAGTCATTGATAAAGATGGAACATATTTTGACCTTGCAGTAAAGAATCTGACAGGGGACGAACATCTTTCGAAGATCAGTCTGAGTGGCGCAGGTCTTAAAAATGGCTATTACAGTATAAAAGTAAATGGTGAAGAAAAAGAGCAGTGCTATGTATCAGACAACCAGGGCGATGCATACGCAGTAATTCCGGCAGGTGAATCTGCCAAGATTACGATCGAGGCAATGAAAGGTGGAGAAAATCAGGCACCAAAGATCTATAAGATCAAAACGTCAGAAAATCCACAGGCACTGGTATCTTCCCGTATAGAAGCTCAGGCTTATGATGACGGCGCACCGGATGGCAAATTGACTTATAAATGGGAAACAGTAAAAGAGCCGGAAGACGGAGAACTTACATTTGATGCCAAGAATAAGCCATATGCCAATATCACAGCAAGCAAAGACGGAATTTACAAAGTAAAACTGACCGTAAGTGACGGAGAACTGAGTACTGAAAAAGAAGTAGAGATTGAAATCGGACGTGCACCGGAAAAAACTGCACCGGTTATTGAAAGTGCAACAGCAACACAGCATCCGACAAATACAACTACGGCAGAACTGAGTGGAAAGGCTTCTATAGATAAGACCTATGGAAATAAAGTAGAATACAAGTGGTCAGTGGTAGATCAGCCGGAAGGCGGCAATGCAATTATCGCAAATGCTGAAAAAGCAGATGCAAAATTAAAAGCATATGTGCCGGGAACTTACACATTACGTTTAACAGCAACGGATAAAAAATCCACAGAGTACGATGCAGATGTGGAATCAACAAAAGATATTGTTCTCGAGATGAAAGAACCGGTTGATGGAATTGAAAGAGCAGGTACGGTACTTACGAAAGTGAAGACAGAGCCGGAACTTCCGGAGAAAATGGAAGTCATCTATGAAGACGGAACAATAAAAGACAGTGAGATTGTGTGGGATCAGGTGGATGAGGAATCCTATGCACATGCCGGAAACTTTACTGTAAATGGAACGGTAAAAGATACAGATCTGAAGGTAGAAGTTACGGTTATGGTAGTATCCGGAGAAGCACAGAACGTGGCATTGATCGCAACACCATCAGCAATTATCGATACACCGGAGGATCTGGGAGGAGTGGCAGGACTGAATGACGGATATGATCCGGCAAGTTCAAACGACAAATCACATGGTGTATGGCATAACTGGCTGGGAGATAATGGCGCCGATGCATGGGTGCAGTATGACTGGGAGTCAGAAGTGACGATATATCAGTCAGACGCATACTATTTTACAGATGGTAACTTTGTACCAAAATCAGTAAGTTATCAGTATAAAGATGCAAATGGCAACTGGCGTGATCTTCCAAACGTGTCAGGCTGTGGTACAGAACTGAACAAATATAATACAACAACATTTGCGCCGGTAACGACAACAGCTATCCGTATGAATATGAGTCCAAAGACACAAGGTTGTGGTGTGATTGAATGGAAAGTATATGGATATGCAGAGAATGTCATTGACAAAACACTTCTGAAAAAGACAATTGACAGTGCAAATGCGCTGGATCTTACAAAATATGAACTGACAGAAGAAGACAAGGCTGCATTAACGGAAGCAATCCAGGAAGCAGTTACAGTGAATGACAATAAAGAAGCAACACAGGAAGAGGTTGATTTTGCGGCAGCAAAACTTGCAAGAATCATGTCATCACTTCCAACAGCAGACGGTAACCTGGCATATGGTGCAGCTGTATCAACAAGTTATGTATCCAGCTGGGAAAAAGTAAGTGCTGTCAATGATGGCAAGATACCGGAAAGCTCATATAATCCAAGTGGTATGGCAAGATATGGAACATGGGGTAATGCAAGTTCGAAAGAAACAGTTACCTATACATGGAACCAGGAGATGAAGCTGACAGGAGCAGATATCTATCTCTGGTATGACGGCGATACAGAAGGAGATTATACAAAGGGTGGAATTAAGATCCCTAAGAGCTATACTTATGAATATCTTGATTCCGAAGGAAACTGGAAAGAAGTTCCGAATCCATCTTCTTATGGAATGGAAATGGACAAATTCAACAATACGACCTTTGATGAAATAACAACGAAATCTATCCGTGTGACGTTAAACAAGCAGGCAAATGATACGAACGGTGTAGGCGTTATGGAGTGGAAGGTATACGGAACTGCAAAATATGCGGATGAAAACGATAAGGCAGATCTGGAAAAGGCAGTGAAGGATGCAGAGACAGAAGAGGCAAACCTTTATACAGAAGACAGCTACAAAGCATTCGAAGCAGCTTTAAAAACAGCAAAATCTGTTCTTGAATCAGAAAAGGTAAGTTCCGGAGAAGTCAAAGCAGCACTTGCAGCACTGGTAAAGGCACAGAATAATCTGGTGAAGAAAGCAGAAGACAAGAATATTGCTCCGAAGGCAGCAGTAGACGGAATCTGTAATTATACAACAGATCTTGGAGGTCTTGCACAGCTTAATAACAACATTGACCCGTCTTCATCAAGAGATTGGGATGGAAGTCAGGTAGACGCAGGCAAAGGAATGTGGCACAACTGGAATAACCGTTATGATGCAGATGGCAATGTAGTGAATGCATGGGTAAGTTATACATGGGATTCAGAAATGGTACTGGAAAGTACAGATGTATATTACGGTACAGACGGTGGCGGAATCCAGCCTCCGAAATCTGTGAAATTCGAATATCTGAACGAAGCAGGTGAATGGAAAGAAGTTCCGAATGCAGAAGGACTTGGTTGTGAAAAAGACAAATACAATACAACCAAACTGGGTAACATCAAGACAAAAGCAATCCGTATGGTAATGGAACCTGAATTCTTAAGTGATGCGGACCCTGCACATGGAATCGGAGTTCTTGAGTGGAAAGTAAACGGAACGAAAGCGGCAGATCTTACGGCCTTAAAAGCAGCTATCCAGGAAGCAGAAGGAAAGAACGAAAGTGATTACACCGCATCTTCATGGAAGACATTTGCAAAAGCACTTGAAGAAGCAAAGGCAGCAGCTGCTGATAATACTGTTACGCAGGAGGCAGCAGATCTTGCAAGAACAAATCTTCTGAAAGCAGCAAATGCGTTAGTGAAAAAAGGTGAAAAACCGGAATATGATAATATCGCACCGGAAGCGAAAGCAGATGGAATCTGCGATTACACCAACGATCTTGGCGGACTTGCAACATTAAATGATGGTTATGAACCAACAGAATCCCATGATACATCACATGGTGCATGGCATAACTGGAATAACAGATATGAAAATGGTGTTGCGAAGAATGCATGGGTAAGCTATACCTGGGATAAACCTGTTGAAATTAATAGTATGGATATCTATTATTTCTCAGATCACGGTGGAATCGTGGCACCAAAGAGTGCAAGCTTTGAGTATCTGAATGCTGCAGGTGAATGGGTTGTGGCAGATGAAGCACAGGGACTTGCATGTGTGGAAGATGAATACAATACTGTAAAACTTGCAAACATTAAGACAAAAGCAATCCGTATGACTATGGAACCGGAGTTTATGAACGACGGAGATCCTGCACACGGTGTCGGAGTGATTGAATGGAAGGTCTATGGCAAATATGCAGAGGACAAGCCGGAAACAGTAGATAAGACAGCATTAGATGCAGTGATCAGGGAAGCCGAGTCACGAGCAGAAAAAGATTATACAAGTGACAGTTGGGAGACATTTGCAAGAGTACTCGAATCTGCGAAGGCAGTTCAGAAAAATGAGTCTGCAACACAGGAAGAAGTAGATAATGCAACAGCACTTCTGACAGAGGCAATGGATAATCTGGAGCCGGTAAAAGAAGAACCGGTAAAAGAAGCTGACAAAAAAGAACTGAAGAAAGCAATAGCCAATGCAGAGAAATATACGCGTGTAGACTATACAGAAGAGTCATGGAATGATTTCCAGACAGCACTTCAGGCAGCATATCTTGTAGATAATAATACGGCAGCAACACAGAAAGAAGTTGATGATGCACTTCAGGCACTTCAGACAGCAATAAAGAATCTTAAGAAAGTTCAGGAAGAAGTGAAGAAAGATGATATCAGAAAATACATTGAAAAAGCACAGAAACTGAACAAAGAAGATTATACAAAAGAAAGCTGGGATGCACTTCAGGAAGCGCTGAAAGAAGCAGTAGAAGCTGCAAATAAAGACGATGTAACACAGGCAGAGATTGATCAGAAGACAGAAGCTCTGAAACAGGCAATAGGTAATCTTAAAAAAGCAGACGGAAAAGATACAGGAAAAGATAATAATAAGAATAACGATAATAAGGGTAATGGACAGAATGTCAGCAATAATAATGCAAACGGAAAGAATCCGAAAGGCGGCAATCATAAGAATGTTGGAAAGAACAACAAGAATAATAATGGAAATGCAGCCAAAACCGGAGACACCATGCCAGTAATCCCAATCGCATCTGCTGTAGCAGCATTTGCAGTGATCGCTGAGATTATCAGAAGACGTATCAAGAATCGTTAGTACAAAAAGCGGGAAGCATTTGTTTCCCGCTTTTTTTGTTGCCATGCATTCGTAAGGAGCTGCCGGGGGCAGGTCCTGTAGATCGTAAAATTCATTGTCTTGTGAACCTTGACAAAATAACTCTTACGGGGGTATAATATGCTTTACCTAAAGAAAGACAGTCTGCAAACCAGAAAAGCATTACAATCAGGGCTTGTACTGGTTTCGACGGGGGTCTGGAAGTTGGAGAAGCCATCCGTAGCGGGACACTACGTTAAAAGTTCCAACTAAATATAAACGCAGACGAAAATTTAGCGTACGCTGCCTAGTTGCAGCAGTCGGCCTTGAGTCTCTCATCGCTTAAGTAACCGGCTTCGACCAGATGAGGCACTTCGTTTCCAAAGCTTTGAGGGAATGGAAGAATTTATGAAGCTACTAAAGTAAGCAGCCTGTTGTTCGGCGGCTTATGGAGGAAATGTCAAAAGAATGACTGTGATGGGAGATGCCTTTATGGAAGAGCTTTCGGACAGGGGTTCGATTCCCCTCAGGTCCATACCTGTAAAACCGCTGAAAATGAGATGATTCAGCGGTTTTTGAATATGATGAGTCAAAATGAGGAGAGAGCTTTTCGCTCTCTCCTCATTTATCATATACTCTGCATTTAACAATATTGGTCTCTCTTTTTCTGCAACTGATTTTCCAATGGAACGATGTTTACATATTCGGCATGATTCTCTTCGATGCATGTTCTGACGGCATCAATGTCATCCGGATGGATCAGAAGCGCCATTCCGCAGGCAGCTTTGCCGTCAGTGTCACGCGGGGCAGGTGCAATACGGTTAGGAAGGCCTTGCTTATCCAGAAGCTCATGGAGCATCATGCCCTGTGTGTGATTGTCAAAGAGAATATAATAGCGGATATGTTTATTTTTTTCTTCCATTTTACTGATTCAGCATCTCCACAAATGCTCCGATTCTTGTACGAAGCTGTTCAGCATCTTTATCGGTGTAATCTGTTTCCAGAGAGAGTACCGGAATATTTTTCGCCTTCAATGCTTCAGAAACTGCAAGTTTTTCTGTGTCGTACAGGCAGCAGAACATCAGACTGCAGTCGATGACGCCGTCCACCTGATATTCGTCGACCATACGGAGAATATCGTCGATACGTCCCGTATTTGGTGTGAAGCATGCACAGTTTGTCTTCATGTAACGTTTGGACAGATTCATGAACTGTTCATCCAGTGTTTCACCGGATTCGTCTACAAGATTTTCAAAATATCTTGTTCCTGTACACATCTCTTCACAGACAACAGCAGCGCCGCTTGTCTCGATGATGTTATGTAATTTCCAGTTCGGAACTGCAAGAGGCGTTCCTGTGATCAGGATACGTTTTGTGCCTTCTGGTACAACAGATACACCATCCTTGATTCGTTGTTCCAGTTCGTCAGCCAGACGGTTACACATCTGGGCGCAGCGTACCGGATCATCGAAGAAGGAAATCTGGGTCATGAGCAGAGCATCTCGTCCGGAAATCGGCAGACATTTTGATTTTCTGCAGTCATAAACTCTCTGAAGAGCTTTACGTTTCTCATTGCAGATATTGATCGCTTCCGCAAGGTTTTCCGGTGTGATTTTGTTTCCGGTAAATTCTTCTACAATCTTTGCAAAATCTGTAATTTCTTCTTTCCATTTGATAATATCTTTTTCACGCTTCATCTGTGGAACGTCC
>ENA-OPXQ01001708-OPXQ01001708.1-human-gut-metagenome-genome-assembly--contig:-NODE-1708-length-11304-cov-2.493466_pt1 | contig 11304 bp, 10 predicted proteins | sample MGYA00241769_ERZ502042 | MGnify/ENA primary metagenome ERZ502042 (study PRJEB25962, sample SAMEA2041934) | human gut metagenome | biome: human gut; feature: human-associated habitat; material: faeces...
CCAGCCCCGGCGCCGGCGCCGCCAACGCCCGAAGCCGCCCGCGCGGCCTCCGAGCGCTTCAGCGCCACGCGGATCCGTGCGAACAGCTCCTCGATCGCAAACGGCTTGGTCAAGTAGTCGTCGGCGCCGGCATCGAGCCCGGCAACCTTGTCCATCACGGCATCGCGCGCGGTGACCATAATCACCGGCACATCCTTGTGCTTACGGACGCGCCGCAGAACCTCCATGCCGTTGAGCTGCGGCAACAGCACATCGAGCAGAATCAAATCGTAGTCGCGCTCCAGCGCCAGGTCCACGGCGGTGCGGCCGTCGGCGGCGTGCTCCACCTGGTAGCCCTCGTGCTCCAGCTCGAGCGTCACAAAGCGGGCGATTTTTTCCTCGTCCTCTACGATCAGGATCCGTGCCATGCGTGCCCCCGTCTGCGATTACTTGTCGTCGTTCAGATTTTGCTTGATGTCGTCCGCGGCGTCGGCGGCGTGATCCATAAGGTTGTTGATGCTGCCGGGCACGTCACCGTCGCTGTCGATGCGGTAGCGCATGCCAAAGAACAGGCCAATCAGCATCAGCCATATCGTGGCGCCCCAGGCAAACAGCGCGACGATGGGGATCAGGATGGGAATGTTGAGGATGATCGCGTCGCGGCGCGTGGCGATAAACTTGGTGTCCAGGCTCAGGCGGAAGAGCTTTTTGAGGTACTCCCACACGCTGTCCATCTTCTTGGAGAAGTCGGTCTTTTCGCTCGACTTTTCGTAGGCGGCCTGCGCGGCGACCATCTCGGCTGAGGGCTCGTCGACCGGCTCGGTGGCGGCGTGCGCCGACGTGGCCTGGGTCTTGCCTTGCGACTCGAGCCAAATGATGGCGTCCAAAACGTTGCCGTCGGCGGCGTCGAGCGCGGTCTTGGCATCGGTGTAGCTCACGTTGCACTTGGTGCGGATGGTTTCAACTTTTTCGAGGTCGTCCATGACCTGTCCTTTCGTTCGATGGGCGCGACGCCGGGCGATCTGCCCGGGCGCGAGCGTTGCGTTCGGCGGCCTGCGTTGCGCGGCGCCGCCCCGCCCTTGGTCGAACTCTATAGTGCAGGTTATAGATTAAGCGATTCTTGAGCCAAGATTAATGTTGGATGAGTTTTTGGGTAGCGGTGGGAAAAGTATTAGACCTCGATAGCGGGGGATGGGGTGCCGGTGCAAAACGGCGTCAAAGGTTGGTCGAGCAGGCGGTTTCTCCATTGATGTCCGCACGACATGTGACACTTACCCTGCCGCCCTGCTCTGCCGCGGTGGCATATACCCGAACAGCGACCCTCTAAGGAGTTCGATACCAATGAGCGACAACACCAAGCATCTCGCAAAGAAGTGCGTCAAGGACGCGGGGCCGTGCCTCGCGCTGCGCCTTGCCGGCGCAGCGGTCGCGCTGCTGGCTGTTCTGGGGCCATTCGACGCGCTCCGAAGTGCTAGTTCTCTGCACGTTTGCATGGCCCTTGCCGGCGCCATGATGACCGGCGGCGTGCTCGATCTGATTTTTTGGGTGCTTGACCCGTTTGGATGGAAGAACGAGGGTAAGCCCTAAGGGATGGAAGGACTGGAACGGTTGGCTTAGTGATCGTGCAGAATGTGGGCTAGCGACTTGCAGGGAAGTGGTGATCCGATGACAGTCTATGTGACGGGCGATATTCACGGCGGCGTCGACATGCAAAAGCTGCGCGACTGGGAGCTTGGGGATAGCCTTGGCAGCGACGACTATCTGATCATCGCCGGCGACTTTGGCTTTCCGTGGGATTTCTCTGCCGAGGAATGCGCCGATATCGCTTGGCTGGAGTCGCGCCCCTATACGTTGCTGTTCGTCGACGGCAACCACGAACGTTTCGATCACTGGGCGGAGCGTCCCATGGAACTGTGGCACGGCGGCCTGACGCAGCGCCTGTCGGACACCTCGCCCATCCGACGCCTGACGCGCGGCGAGGTTTTTGAGCTCGACGGCTCAACGATCTTTACCATGGGCGGCGCCACGAGCGTGGATAAGGAATACCGCATTCCGTATTCCAGCTGGTGGCCGCAGGAGCTGCCGGACGAGCGCAACTTTGAGGAGGCGCGGGCAAAGCTCGAGAGCATGGGCTGGAAGGTCGACTACGTGATCACCCACACCTGCTCTACGCGCATGCTTTCGCCCACGCTTTATCCGGCATCCAGCTGGAATTGCCCCACGGTTGATCGACTTACGGCATTTTTCGATGAGCTGGAAGATCGCATGGACTACAAACGCTGGTATTACGGGCATTTTCATCGGGATGCCAACCCGGCCGAGCGCCATACCGTGCTCTACGACTGCATCGTTCGCTTGGGTGACGAACTCCAGCCCTGGGATGTTGCGTAGAGGCGGGGTGGCTGGCTACTCGACCGTTACAGTGATGTTCTCGCGGTGCGCACGGATGACATCCCAGCTAAAGTGCTCGACCAGCTGCTCGGCAGAGCGCGGCGTGGTGTCCGGCGTGATGCCCGTTTGTCCGGCGAGCCATCCCAGCAGCGCCTCGGGCGTGCCAAAGCGCGCGCGTAGCTCGCCTAGGTCCAGATCGCGGTCTCGCTTGGATAGGCGGCGGCCGTCCGGTGACATGAGCAGCGGGATGTGCGCGTAGTGCGGCGTGGGAAGTCCTAGCAGATGTTGCAGGTAGATTTGGCGGGGCGTGGAGCCAAGCAGGTCGCATCCGCGCACGACCTCGGTGACGCCCATGGCAGCGTCGTCGACCACCACGGCTAGCTGGTAGGCAAAAACGCCGTCGCTGCGGCGCACCAAAAAGTCGCCGCACTCGGTGGCGAGTGCCTCGCATTGGGCTCCGTACGTGCGGTCAACGAATTCGATTACGTCGCCGGCGAGGTCGTCGACGGCGGGCACGCGCAGGCGCGTGGCGGGAGCGCGCAGGGCACTGCGGCGGGCGACCTCTTCGGCTGAAAGGCCTCGGCAGGCGCCACGGTAGATGGGCGTGCCGTCGCTGGCGTGCGGCGCGCTTGCGGTGTGGAGCTCGGCGCGCGTGCAAAAGCAGGGATAGATGAGGCCGGCGTCTTGCAGCTGTTGCAGGGCGTCCTCGTACAAGTCCAGGCGATCGTGCTGGTAGTAGGGGCCTTCGTCCCACTCAAGCCCCAGCCAAGCTAGGTCGTCAATCAATTGGGCGGCAAGTTCCGGGCGCTTGCAGCGATCGTCCAGGTCCTCGATGCGCAACACGATGCTGCCGCCTTGGCTGCGGGCCGAAAGCCACGCGCACAGGCAACTGAACACGTTGCCCAGGTGCATGCGGCCCGAGGGCGACGGGGCAAAGCGGCTCACGACGGGCGCGAGGGCGGGGGCGAGCTTGCTGTTGGACGCCGTCGACGTGGCCACGGCGTGTGTTGCTATGTTGCATGCGTTGATATCCATGCGGACGAGTATAGCGCGGGGTGAGGTGGGGGGCGTCGTCGATGCTCGCGAGTTGCCGAGGCTGCGTGTTGTGCGCGGCGGGCACCGACTCAACACCTCGATTACCGCCCCAAGCTCAGCCCCTTCAACCCCTCAAACGACAGAAACCCCGGCAGCTCTTCGCAACTGCCGGGGTTTCCGCGGAAAAGGGGGACATGATCCTCAAGCGAACGGCAAAGGGGGAAACCGTTTTCGCTCAACTGCTTTATGCCCCTCGCTCGCCGGCTTAATCGGCTCACGCCGCGCCCACACAAAGCCGCTACACCTGTGACGGAGCTATGAAGTGGTATCTATTGCCGGAGCGGGCTATGCCAAGGAGTGTCCCAGATTGCCGGCAGATAAGGAACGTCCCCAGGTGCCGGCCGCGGGCGTGACTTTCGTCCCGTTTGTTTGATACTCCGCTGACCTAGATGTTCGTCACATGAACCCGCAAACGTGGGACAATGACGCTACTGGTATCACAGACAAAGGATGTGCCTATGAACGCCCCCGTTGCCAAGACCTGTCGGCAGCGCTGCCCGTTTGCGCGATTTGCTTCCATTTGCGCGCTCGTCGCGTGCGCGCTGCTGCTGTTGCCCGCCGTTGCACGTGCCGACGGGTATTCCATGACCCAAACCTACATCAGTGCCACGGTCGAGGCCGATGGATCGCTGACCGTTGTCGAGGGGCGCCAGTTTGATTTCGACGACGACATCAACGGCGTGTTTTGGGAGATCAATACGGGTACCAACCAGCAGGGCGGCACGGCGGGCGTTGACGTGCTGAGTGTCGAGGAAGAGGACACCGCGTTTAACAAAGTCGATAGCGCGAACAAGGGCGACTCTGGCGTCTATACGGTCGAGCAGACCGGTGACGGCGTAAGGATTAAGGTGTTCAGCCCCCACGAGAGCGGCGACAGTGCAATCTACTACGTGAGTTATTCCATGACCGGTGCGGTCATGAATTGGGCCGATACCGCCGAGCTCTACTGGAAGTTCGTGGGTGACGGCTGGTCTGCGGATTCCGATGACGTCGAGATGGAAGTGCGCTTCGCAAATGCCGCTGCCGGGACGGCGGCCGTCAAGGGTGATAACTTCCGCGCATGGGGCCACGGCCCGCTGACGGGCGATGTATCGCTCGATGCGGACGAACCCATGGTCACCTATACCATTCCCTGCGTGCATCAGGGCGAATTCGCCGAGGCACGCATCGCCTTCCCTAGCGACTGGGTGCCGCAGCTTGCCGCTTCGGGCGAAGAGCGCATGTCAACGATCCTGAGCGAAGAGAAGGAATGGGCCGACGAAGCTAACGCTCGCCGCGCTCACGCTCGCATGATTGCCAATGCACTTGCCGTGCTAAGTGTTGTTGCGGCGGTGGCCTTTACCGGCACAATCGTTATGCTCAAGCTGCGCAAGCGCAAGCCCAAGCCGCTTTTCCAGGACGAGTATTTCCGCGATGTGCCTTCGGCCGACCATCCCGCCGTGCTTTCGGCCCTCATGAGCTGGAACGAGGTGCCCGATCAGGCATATATCGCCACGCTCATGAAGCTCACTGACGACCGTGTGATCAAGCTGGAGCAGGCGACCGTGACCAAGGCCAAGAAGGGTCTGTTGGGGCGTGAAAAAGAAGAGCAGACGTATCGCGTGACGGTGAGTGATGCGGGCTGGAAGTCGGCCAAGGGCATTGACCACATGGTGCTCAAGGTTTTCTTTGCCGGTGCTAAGCCTGACGAGAACGGCGATCGCTCGCGCACGTTCGACGAGCTGCAGCACTACGTCAAGCAGCACGCTACACCCGTGGGCGACAAGCTCGAGGACTATCAGAACACCGTTAAGGGCAAGCTGGCCGATAGCGAGTACGTTGCCTCGGACGGCATTGTTGCAATGGTGTTTTGCCTGGTTCTTGGTATCCTGATTGCCTTTGTTCCTGTGGGATCCATCTTCTTTACCGATGGCGCACAGGCGAACATTACCGCCGCGGTTATCTCGGTGCCGATTGTGCTGGTGGGTATCGGCGTGGGCCTTACGTTCCGCCGCTTTACGCCGGAGGGCGCCGAGGTGGCGGCTCGCTGCAAGGCGCTTAAGCATTGGCTCGAGGACTTCACGCGTCTAAAGGAAGCCGTCCCCGGCGATCTGGTCCTGTGGAATAAACTTCTGGTGATGGGTGCGGCGCTTGGCGTTTCGAAGGAAGTCCTGCGTCAGCTTGCCGAGGCTGTTCCTCCCGAGGTGCGCGAGGCCGACGGTTTCTACGACAATTATCCCTGCTACTGGTGGTACTACCATCACTACGGAAACCAGTCCCCGCTCGATTCGTTCGATGACGTGTATCACGAGAGCATCCGTGAGCTGGCTTCGAGTTCCGATAGCTCGAGCGGCGGCGGTGGCGGCGGCTTCTCGGGCGGCGGAGGCGGCGGCGTCGGCGGAGGCGGCGGCGGAACGTTCTAGCGCGCTCTGATTTTTGGGATGGATCTTCTCCGGCGACTGCCGACGGATCCATCCCATTTTTATGCGCTACCTACGAAGGCTGTCCCCAGCGACTAATCACTGGGAACATCCCTAAATGACTAGGTATGACTGCTGGGTTTAGGCTGTTAGATCGAGTTCGTAGAGGAAGCTTTCGCGCGGCATGTCGTGACGGCGCTCTTCGCGGTTGGCGCGGTGCGTGGCCGTGCGCTTAAAGCCGTGCAGCTCGTAGAACTTCCACGAGCAGTTGGAGTCGGTGTACAGGTGCGCCCTCGTCGCTCCAAGCGAGGACAGGTGCGAGACGGCGGCATCGAGCAGAACCGTGCCAACGCCCAGGCCATGGACATCGCGATCCACGACAAGCAGCGTGACCTCGTTGTCGTGCGGCAACGGGCTGCTTTCGAGCAGGCGGTTGTTGGTTCGGATGGTTGCGCGCACAAACGAGAGGTACTCGGCGCAGGCATCGGGCTCCAGCTCACGCATCTGCGATAGCAGCGCGCGTTCGGTATCCATCCAATGGTTCTTGACGGTGGCGCCGGAGCTCTGTCCTGCACGTGCGAGCGAAATGCCACGCGCCTGACCGTCGATTACGGCAACCTGCGAAAACGTCGATGACGAAAGGCAATAGGCGAGGTCGCACGCGGCCTCAAGGCGGTTGTACTCATCGTTATCCGAATTGTTATGCCAAAGCTGCTGCAGAATCAGCGCGATGGCGTCGAAGTCTTCGGTATCAAACGGTCGGTAGAGAACCCGCGAGACCATGGTGCCTCTTTCTTTTGCGGATGCATATCGAGCACAGTTCTACCACGCCATTGGCATCAAATTATGGTGCCCCTGTGTTCCATGAACTCACCGTGCCCGGCGCCGTGCCCATCTCCTCCGCTCGCAAACTTTTTCTGCATATGCGCCCGTTGCGGGGTGCATCGATGCGCTCGATGCGCTACATTAAATCAGTATTTTCAATGCCGCTGCGCGAGCGCTGCAGATCGACGTATCACCGACTCACAGAGCACGGCGGCGTACCAGACAGGAGGACTGCATGGGATCTGATGTGAAGATCGCACGCGCGTTGATCTCGGTTACCGATAAGACGGGCGTCGTCGATTTCGCACGGACGCTGGTCGATGACTTTGGCGTCGAGATCATCTCTACGGGCGGCACGGCTCGTGCCATCGAGGACGCGGGCGTTCCCGTAACCCCCATCGAGGAGTTCACGGGCTATCCCGAGATGATGGACGGCCGCGTTAAGACCCTGCACCCCAAGGTTCACGGCGCGCTGCTGGCCCGCCGCGATTCCGAGCAGCACATGCAGGAGGCCGCTCAGCACGGCATTAAGCTGATTGACCTGGTCGTCGTCAACCTGTACGAGTTCGAGAAGACCGTCGCCAATCCCGAGGTCACCTTCGCGGACGCCATCGAGCACATCGACATCGGCGGTCCCTCCATGCTGCGCTCTGCTGCCAAGAACGCCACGAGCGTTACCGTCATTTCCGACCCGGCCGACTATGATGCCGTCCTGGCCGAGATGCACGAGACCGGTGGCTGCACCACGCTTTCCACCCGTCGTCGCCTGCAGGTGAAGGTCTACCAGACCACCGCCGCCTACGACACGGCTATCTCCCGTTGGCTTGCCGCCCAGGCAAGCGACGTGGCGGACACCTCTGCCAAGCTCGAGATTTCGCTGGAGAAGGTCGACGACCTGCGCTATGGCGAGAATCCTCAGCAGAAGGCTACGGTCTACCGCTTTGCCGAGGGCTGCGAGAACACCGCGAGCTCGCAGTTCCCGCTCGTGGGCTCCGAGCAGATTCAAGGCAAGCCGCTCAGCTACAACAACTATCTGGATGCCGACGCCGCTTGGAACCTGGTCCGCGAGTTCGACGAGCCGGCCTGCGTGATCCTCAAGCACCAGAACCCCTGCGGTTCTGCCGTTGCCGAGGACATCACGGCTGCCTACGACCGCGCCTTCGCCTGCGATCCCAAGAGCGCCTTTGGCGGCATCATCGCCTGCAACCGCGAGGTTCCCTATGAGCTGGTCGAGCACTTTGCCGATCAGAACAAGCAGTTCGTCGAGGTCATCATCGCCCCGAGCTACACTGCCGAGGCGCTCGAGCGCATGGCCAAGCGCCCCAACCTGCGCGTGCTGGCCACCGGCGGCGTGGACCACGGCGCCCAGGTGGAGCTGCGCTCCATCGACGGCGGCATGCTGGTGCAGGAAGTCGACCACGTGACCGAGGATCCCGCGACCTTTACGTTCCCCACCGACCGCAAGCCCACCGACGCCGAGATGGCCGAGCTCGAGTTTGCCTGGAAGGTCTGCAAGGGCGTTAAGTCCAACGCCATCTTGGTTTCCAAGGGCAAGGCCGGCATTGGCATGGGCCCGGGTCAGCCCAACCGCGTTGACTCCGCACTGCTTGCCTGCGAGCGCGCCGAGGACTTCTGCGAGCGCGAGGGCGTGGAGAAGGGCGGCTTTGCCTGTGCAAGCGACGCGTTCTTCCCGTTCCGCGACAACGTCGACGTGCTTGCTGCACACGGCGTGACCTGCATCATCCAGCCCGGCGGCTCCAAGCGCGACGACGAAAGCATCCAGGCCTGCAATGAGCACGGCATCGCGATGGTGTTCACCGGAGCCAGGCATTTCCGTCACTAAGTTCCGCCCTGGGACAAAATAATCTCTGCAAAAGACGGCTGCTCCGTTTGGAGGGCCGTCTTTTTGGTATAAGAGGACGGAATGACTAACACGAAAGGTACAACCATGCCCCAGATTGATGATGCCGAGCTGTTTGGCAATGCCGAGGATCAGCGTGCGTACGAGGACTTTTGCGCCAATCAGGAGGCGGTCGAGAAGTTTACGCTCGACAAGCCCGCGCTTATCTGCCGCTGGCGTATGTCCAACAAAAAGGTGCCCATGCTCAACCGTCACATTCGCGCGCTGTCCGAGCGCTTGGTGCAGGGCGAGCCGCTTACCCATAACATGCTCAGCTGGGCCAAGCAGCACGTTGAGTGGTCGCTTGCCGAGGGCGATTACACCGCGCGCGACGGCGTACTCATGCTGGTGATCGACATCAACGGCAACGCCGCCATGACGGTGGGGGAGTACGAGCCGCTGGCCGATACGTCGGCCAAGGCGCTGCGTGCCCGCTCCGCCGAGGCCCGCTCCGAGGCCGACGAGACCGGCGTGGCGCCCGAGCTGCTCGCCGCCGTCAACAACGGCGAGCTGGCCTTTGTGGCACCGGCGGATGAGTGTCTGTGCGGCACGGCGACCCTTATTGAGCAGTTGGCTCAGACCAAGGGCATCCCGGTCACGCGCGTAGACATTCCCGCGCAGCTTAAGGGCGCGCTGTTCCTAGTGAGCGACGAGCACGGCGTGGTCCCCGCAACCGAGACGGACGCTGCGGAGGCCGACGCCGCCACGGTCGCCTTCTTTGCCGACGGCTACGAAAAGCTCCGCGCCCGCCGCTAAATGATTTTTCTGGGACGGGGATTAAAAACTCATTTTGGTCTCCGTTTCCGTCGCGAGCGTGAGGCGGACAAAACGCCCCCGCTTGCGAACAGTTCTGTCACCTTGGTGCCGCGCGAGGCGCGCACCTGCGGCTCCGCGGTCATAATGGGGCAAGACAACCAAGAGGGGAGCGGAATCCATGGCGCTGATCTATGTCGTTGAGGACGACGAGCCCATTCGTCGTGAGCTTATCGACATCCTTGCCCGCGCCGGGTTTGAAATCGAGGCCTGCGAATCGTTTGAGCGTGTCTCGCGCGATATTCTCGCCGCCGCGCCCGACCTGGTGCTGCTCGACCTCACACTTCCCGTCAAGGACGGCCAGCATATCTGCCACGAGGTTCGCCGCGAATCCGAGGTTCCCATTATCGTCCTCACGTCGCGCACGACCGAGATCGACGAGGTCATGGCCATGACGCTCGGCGCGGACGACTTTGTTCCCAAGCCCTACAGCGCCCGTGTGCTCGTGGCGCGCATCAACGCCCTGCTGCGTCGCACCGCGGCGGCAGGCGAGCGCAGCACACTTGTCCACAAGGGGCTGGAGCTCGACCTCGCCCGCTCCATGGTTACCAACACGCAAACCGGCACTAGCACCGAGCTCACCAAAAACGAGCTGCGTATCCTCTCACTGCTTCTGAGCCGCGCGGGCAAGATTGTTTCGCGCTCGGCCATCATGCAGGACCTGTGGGACTCCGACGCCTTCGTGGACGACAATACGCTCACCGTCAACATCAACCGCCTGCGCACCACGCTCGAAAAAATCGGCATCAAGGGGTATTTGACAACGCACCGCGGCCAAGGCTATTCGGTCTAGGGGCCGGCTATGTCGTTTGGCAAGTTCTTTAAAGACGCGCTGCTTCCCGTCGCCGTGTGGACGTGCGGCGTGCTGCTGAGCTGCTTTGTGCTGACGGTCGCCGGTGCACCCGTCTCTATCGTGGTCGTGGCGGTCGGCGTGTCCTTTATCTTTGGCATGCTCGGCATCGTGATCGAATACGCGCGCCGTCGTCGTTTTCTGCGCCAGCTGGAGCGTGCGGCAGAGGAGCTCGAGAGTCCCGCATGGGTGCAGGAGATGGTGCAATGCCCGACCTATGCCGAGGGCGAGCTCGAGTACGAGGTCTTGCGCCGGGTGGGCAAAGCCGCCTGCGACGAGGTTGCCGAAGGCCGGCGTCAGACCGATGACTATCGCGACTATATCGAGAGCTGGGTCCACGAGGCCAAGCTGCCCCTGGCGGCGGCCCATCTAATTTTGGAAAACCTGGACGGCAGCGAAGGCGACCTGTCGCGCGTGGATGACCTGGGTCGCGAGCTGGCTCGCGTGGAGCGCTATATCGACCAGGCGCTCTACTATGCGCGCTCGGAGGTTGTGGAGCGCGATTACCTGATTCGTCGCTGGGACCTTAAGACCTTGGTGACGGGTGCGATTAAAGCCAACGCCCGCGAGCTCATCGCGGCGCACGTGGCTCCGGTGTGCGAGAACCTCGACTTCGAGGTCTTTACCGACGAGAAGTGGCTCGAGTTTATTCTGGGCCAGCTCATTCAGAACAGCATTAAATATGCGCGTGAGGACGGCGCAAAGATCGTGTTTTCGGGTGCCTTGCTGGACGAGGGCCTGGCGAGCGAGCGCATCGAGCTTACCGTCGCGGACAACGGCTGCGGCGTGAGCGCGGCCGACCTGCCGCGCGTGTTCGAGAAGGGCTTTACCGGCGACAACGGCCGCACCACCAAGCGCGCAACGGGCATCGGCCTCTACCTGGTGGCGCGTCTGTGCTCCAAGATGGGCATCGACGTCACCGCGGCATCGGAGCCGGGCGAAGGCTTCGTCGTAACATTCGCCTTCTCAACCAACAAGTTTCAATACTTCGAGTAACGCACGCGGCAGACGTCTGCCTAAACAAAAACGTGCCGCCCCAAACAAAACGTGCC
>ENA-OPXQ01001714-OPXQ01001714.1-human-gut-metagenome-genome-assembly--contig:-NODE-1714-length-11288-cov-1.718508_pt1 | contig 11288 bp, 4 predicted proteins | sample MGYA00241769_ERZ502042 | MGnify/ENA primary metagenome ERZ502042 (study PRJEB25962, sample SAMEA2041934) | human gut metagenome | biome: human gut; feature: human-associated habitat; material: faeces...
TATATCAGAAAGAACAAACACTGGGTAAACTAATCTCCCTATTCGGAATAATGGCGATCTTGATCTCTATCGTAGGTGTATTCGGACTCGTGCTATTTGAGACGCAATACCGCCGGAAAGAGATCGGTATCCGCAAGATCAACGGAGCGACTACTGGACAGATTCTTTTGATGTTCAACAAGACTTATATCCGGATTGTCTCCGTTTGCTTCATCATCTCGATTCCGATAGCATGGATGGGAACACAACAGTGGCTAGAGAATTTCGCTTATAAAACACCACTCCATCTTTGGGTCTTCATCGTAGCTTTCCTAATCATTCTCTCGGTTACGATCGGTACCGTTACTTTCCGGAACTGGCAAGCGGCGAATGAGAATCCTGTGAACTCGGTGAAGTCTGAATAAACTCACTCGGAGTGATCCCGTAAATTTCTTTAAAGCAACGGGTAAAATAGTTCGGATCGGAGAAGCCGACCTGAGCAGCTACCTCCCCGATCGAATAAGCGTGCTGCCCCAATAACTCGGCGGCACGCTTTATACGTATATTACGGGTGAATGAGGAAGCGGAGCAACCGGTAGTAGACTTTAATTTCCGAAATAAGCTGGCACGGCTCATCGCCATCTCGGAACAGAAAAGCTCTACATCAAACTCCGGGTCCTGCAAATGAGCCAGAACGACCCTTGTCACTTTCGAAACAAATTCCTTATCAGGATTGGCAACTGTTTGCTCCGGGGTACGCAGATCGAACCGATCCCTGAAATATAACTTTAGTCGCTCACTACGTTTGAGCAGATTCTTGATCTTCGCTTTTAAGACAGCAAGACTGAACGGTTTAGGCAGATAATCATCCGCTCCGGCTCCATACCCTTCCAATTGTTGACGTTCTTCCGCTAAAGCAGTCAATAGGATAACCGGTATATGGGCCGTCCGTTCATCCGTTTTCAAAGCCTCGCAACATTCAATCCCATTCATGACCGGCATCATTACATCCGAGACAATCACGTCCGGTAGGATCTCCATGGCTTTCTCCAAGCCGACCTTTCCGTTTTTCGCTATCACGACCCGGTAATCCGTTTGAAAAGCATTCATCAAATAACGACATAGATCCTCATTATCCTCTACAAACAAAAGCGTTTGTCGTAGATTCTCCGGGACCGGGTTTGTTCCTTCCAATGGAACTGATTCCCGCAAAGATGCCTCTTCCATTTTAGGTTCCGAATACTCCAACCACTCCTCAGGATAAGCCTCTTCCGATATAGGCAAGGCAACCGTAAAAACAGAACCTTTCCCCAATTCACTCTCACATTGAATGGTTGCCTTATGTAACTCCAATAGCTCTTTTGTGTACGCAAGGCCGATCCCCGAACTCTCCGAGCGGCGAAACGCTATCGATTCCCCCTTATAATATTGATCAAAAATATACGGTAACGATTCGGGGGGAATGCCGATTCCACTATCCGTAATTCGTAAAGTCATGACCGCATCGGATGAGCTTTGCTCCAATAAAGCGGAAAAGCTTACCGAACCACCATCCGGCGTATACTTAAATGCGTTCGACAGTAAATTATATAGAACCTGCTCTAGGATATTCTTGTCAAAATAAGCGATTGAGATATCCGGGGCAATCGAATACGTAAACGCAATTTTATAGGAATCGGCCAAAGGAATAAAGGTTTCCGAAATCTCCTTTAAGAATCGACTGAGATCCGCACAAACAATATGCGGGGAAGAACTCCCCGGGTCAATACCGATAAATCCAGTAATTCATTGACATGCCGAATCAAGCGATTGGTATTCCGGGAGATCGTACGCAAAGTTTCTTTATCTCCACAAGATTCTTCTGAACCGGAATGCCGTTCCAGATCCTCCGTCAATCCCTTGATTATCGTCAGCGGGGTACGAAGCTCATGAGAGACATTCATAAAGAAACGAGTTTTCAACGCATCTTTTTCCTCCAGTTCTTGCTTGGCCTGTTTCAACAGCCGTGTACGTTCTTGTATCTTACGCTCCAACTCGGCTTGGCGAAGCTGATACCAGCGCACCCGGCTCTTATAGGCGATATACAACAGTACGCATACAACCACGAATACCAGCAAAATAAACCACCACGTCCGCCACCAAGGAGGAAAGATCCTGACAGGTTCGGTAATGGGAGCGCTCCAATAGGAACCATTGCCGGAAGTTTCCACCCGAAACACATAGTTTCCCGGTGGTAGGCGGTTATATATAGCCGTACGATCGCTGGCGTCCACCTCCCGCCAATCCGTATCATATCCATCCAGACGATACCGGTATCGGATACTACGGGGATGAGAATAATCGAACGCGATAAAACCCACCTGTAAACCTTGCTTCTCACGTGAGTCTCCGATCGTGAGGTTCGTGATTCGCAGAGACTCAGGTATTTTTCTCAAACCGTCCGTTAACTGAACGGGATCAAAAGAAACGATCCCCTCATTACTGCCAAATACAAGTTCACCCGATTTGCGCTTACAGCAAGCGCCACCCATAAACTCATTCGATAATAAACCGTTTGCCGTCGTATAATTAACGATATGCCGGTTTTGTATATCCAAGCGACTCAGCCCTTTATTCGTGCTGACAAACAGGATGCCCGGCTCACCTTCACGGATTCCTCGTACGATATTTCCCGATAAGCCATCCTGTACCGTGAAATGATCAAATCGCCCGGTTCGCTTGTCGTATTGATCCAACCCCGCATTCGTACCGATCCACAAATAACCGGAAGAGTCCACAAACAGACAATGAATATGATTCGACGCAAGGGGATTCATCTCACCCGGTATATATCGATACGTGATAAGCTCTCTCGTCTTCGTATCCCACACCCGAAGCCGCCCCTCATCCGCTCCTCCCCAAAACCAAGACTCTTCGCTCACGCATAAGTTACATAACTCCGACAACGAGTTGATCGGATAATCATAAGAGACTTGGTAATCCGGTATAAAAGGGCGGATTCGGAAATCATCCAGATTCAACCGGTCCGGGTTGGCGTCTTGATAACTGATCCATAGGTTCCGCTCCGAATCCTCACGGATAGAACCTATAATCTTTCCGGATAAAGAGGACGGACTTTTTCGGGGTGAGAAGGTAAAACGCATATCTACCCGGGAAGTCTTATGGTTAATCCGATCTAATCCCCTAGAGGTCGCAACCCAAAGATTCAGGTCCGAATCCTCATAAACGGCTAGGATATGAAGAGAAGACAGATTCTCTTTTTCCGTGTATCCCAAGGTATATCGAAACAAGGAAGGTGTTAAATCCGCATGGCTCACTCCATACGTGGAATGTCCCGCCCACAGATGATCCGAGTCATCCAGAAACAAACAGGTAATCTGGTTACTGCTGATAGAATGTGCGTCTTCCGGCACGTTCCTCAACTGTCCCATTTTCCTCTCCTTCGGAGAATAATAAAAAAGACCTTGATTGAAACGGCTATCATCAAACCAGACCGTTCCATCCTTACTCTCGAAGATGGATCGCACTTGGCATTCTCCCGTAGGTTCCAGATCCTCCGGCCGGTCAAAGAAATGCTCACATCGCAAGGCAAGCCGGTTCATCCGGCTAATCAAGCTTGCCCCCTTATTATGTCCGATCCAGAAATCACCATCACCGGTCTCCAAGAATTGATATACCCGAGTATCCTCACGCCCGACAGATTGAAAGATTTCTCGCTCTCCCATATCAACCGAACGAAAAGCCCCTTCACGTCCCGTACCTAACCACATATAATCAAACCGGTCGATATAGATCGCGTTAACGCCATTCAAATTGCCGGCATTGATATCCTCCCGGTCATTTGTCCGTATCGTATAATCTTGAAAGTGGTTTGTTTCTTTGTCATACAAACTAAAACCTGCTAAAGTCCCTACCCAAAACGAATGATCCGGCGCCGAATACAAACAATTCACAGGAGACGACGAGACTACCGAACCCGCCGAAGAAAGGCGTACCAATTTCTTCTCTTTAGCGTCATACTCCAACATCCCGTTCTCCGTACCTATAAAGATATGTCCCGGAACGGAGGCCGAGAAACAAGTAGGACTACCATACACACGTAACTGTTGTCGAAGCCATTCTTTCGTGAAATTCAAAAATGTATCCGAACCTCTGTCATAACGGCTAATCCCACCCGAGGAAAAAAAGATCCAGATACCTCCATCTGAATCCTCGAATAATTTATCGATAGAACTGCTTTGTATACTTTCCGGGCAATCCGGTACGGGCAAGAATACTTTAAACGTATATCCATCGTAGCGGTTCAAGCCTTCAGTCGTCCCGACCCAGACATACCCGGTACGATCCTTCAAAATAGAGGTCACCGAGGAAGAAGAAAGCCCGCTATCCATTGTTATCCGGTCAAAAATAACGTTGGTAGCTTGCGTTCTCGTTACCATAAGTACAAACAGCAGTAAAAGGTATATTCTCATCCATTCATCCGATTAATGCCCCAAATATAAAGATTAAGTGGGTGAAAATCACAGAAAATAGAAAGATTGAACGATTTGTACGGTATTATGAAACATATGTCCGGCCCGCTCCCTCCCTATTTCCCTAGCTTTGCGGTATCAATTCTAAAACGAATGTAAAATATGAGAAAACTTTTTCTATCGCTAGTATTCCTTAGCGCACTACTATCTATCCATGCGAATCCGGGTATTAAAGGAATCGTAATCGATCAAACCACCCGTAAGGCATTAGACTACGCTCACGTTGTATTATATGATGGAGATCATATCGTCGAAGAAGCTATGACTGAAGCGAACGGTTCTTTTCTAATCCAGCCCGTAAAACCGGGAACGTATTCGATCCGTATCCATTTTCTGGGATATGATGTTTATATGGGAGAGGAGTTTATCCTTACAGAGCAGATCAAGGATCTGGGTATTATCCCGATGCAAATGCTTGAGGTAGGCTTACAGGAAGTGGAGGTCGTAGCCAACAAGAAACAAGTCATCTATAAACTGGATAAAAAGATCATCGAGGCTTCTTCCAACCTGCTTTCCTCGGGAGGAACCGCTGTCGATATCCTAGAGAACACGCCTTCCATCCGGGTGAACGCCGAGGGAGAGGTTACCTTCCGGGGGAGTAGCGGATTCACAGTCTACGTAGATGGAAAGCCCAGTATATTTACCGGGACCCAAGCCTTGGAACAGATCCCGTCCGGACAAATCCAGAATATAGAGATCATAACTACCCCGTCCGCCCAACATGATACAGGGGGTGATGTCGGGATCATCAATGTCATTACCAAGAAGAACTTCGGGGAAGGGTTGAGCGGAGTAATCAACCTAAGCGGGAATACGGTATGGAGCCGGACCTTGGATTTCTTGTTGACCGGACAAAACAAGGTGTCTCAATGGCGTATAGGCGGTTATGTGGGAAACCGACTTCGCAAAAGTCATTTTACCCAAGAGAAAACGACGTTGGTAAACGATACGACAACGACTTCTTATTCCAATGGCCCCCGTGAAAGTAACGGCTACGCATATATTCTCAATGGAGGTTGGAGCTATACACAAAAACAAACGACTTTTTCCATTAACGCGGAAGGCGGATATGCCGGACTCAAGCGAAAAGGGGATCTGGAATATACGGAAGAACGTTCCGCTAATGGCGAGCAATTCGAGAACGGAGAGTTCAAGAGCCTTGACGACTTTGATATCCATGAGACTTTCGGACTAGGGAATCTGGCCGTGGATCATAAGTTCAATGATAAGGGGCATAACCTTAGCGGTAGCTTCTTCTTGAAATATGGAGGCGACGCTCTGGAATATTTCCAAAGCGATCTGTTCGACAAAAACAACGTACGCCAGCAAGGTCATCGTGCGTGGGAGGCCGAACATCGTTGGACCGTCCGTGCGAAAGCCGATTATGTATTTCCATACAGCAAAACCGGACAAATCAAGGCGGGTTATCAATATTTCTCATACTCGGAAGACGGCGATTATAGTATGCAGTTTTGGAACCCGGATACCAAAGAGTTCTTCTGGCGTGACGATATTTACAACACGTTCTATTTCCAACAAGGGATCAACTCCCTTTATGCGATCGTTGGGGATAGCTACCGGTCTTTTGATTTTCAAGTAGGATTACGGGGAGAACATACGCATCAAGTATTACGTAGCTCCAAAGATTGGGCGAACCGCCTACAAAAGCGTTTTGAGTTGTTCCCATCCGCCCATATCGGTTATAACCTCACACAAAATCAGAAGCTTCTATTCGCTTACAGCCGTCGTACGACCCGACCGGAGCTTTATTTCATGGAGCCATACATCACTTACAAGGATTACTATACAGCCGAGATCGGTAACCCGGATATACGCCCGGAGTACATTCATTCTTTCGAGTTGAATTATTCTTTGACTTCCGGCGACAATGCCTTGTCTGCCTCCCTATTCCACCGAACCCGCAAAGACAAGATCGAACGATTACGGGTTCCTTACCAAGCCGGGGTTACCTTGGATTCCATGGCGAACGTGGGACATGATTATTCCACCGGAATAGAACTATCGGGCAGTTTGCAGGCCACCAGTTGGTGGAATACGCAAATAAACGGTAGCCTTTATCACTACCGGGTAGAGAACGAGTATAAGACGGACGGAAAGAATGAGACCAGTACCAATTACGAGATCGCTTGGAACAACGCTTTCACGGCCGGGAAATACACAAGGATACAGCTTGACGGCAATTTCGTAGGTCCTTCCGTAACCACCCAAGGAAGAACCCAGTCGTTCTGTTTTGTCAACCTAGCGATACGGCAACAATTCTTCAAACGAAAGTTGACGGCCACCCTCTCTTTCCGGGATGTCTTCAATACGGCCCGTTATGTCAATACGATCACTTCCTCGAACTTGATTTCCAAAACACGAATCCGGCCCGATTACCCGTTGATAGGCTTGACCCTTAGCTATACATTCAACCAGTTCAAGCTAAAGAATGGCTTATCCAACAATTCAAAGGATTTATTCGAGGGGACGAATCATTAGTACAAATCATACTATCGCAAAATCCTATATAATGGAACATCTGAGATGTTTTAACTATTTGTCCTTGCAACTGTTATTATCATCTCCTACTTTTGCGATAGGAAATATGACTGTGAAGATTTCCATATAGTGAGGACTGAGCCGAAAAAGTAAGCCCCGATCGAACAAACGACCGGGGCTGATTCTTTTCCCGCTTTCCTTCCTCACGGAAGTACTAAGGGATGAACTTTAATTTATTACTTTAGTATTAATATTAATCCATTCCCGCTTGTTCGCCCTCTCGGGGTACTTGGATAATCCGCACGGGAATGATTTTCGATTTATCTTTTCATTATTCCTTTACATGTCTTATTTAACGACCACCTTTACAGTCTCGTCGCCAACCGTTACAAGAACGATTCCAGCAGGAACAGCGATCGTAGCGTTATCGGAAGTGACAACTGTCTCTGCCAACGGCATACCCAACAAGTTGCGAACATAAGCAGTCTCGCCTTGAGCGCCTTGGATCGTTACGGAACCGGCGTTGCCGATCACTACGACAGAAGAAGACGCAGAGTTATCGATAGACTCATTAGATGTAGGATTACCCTCACCTACTGTTACCGGCAACGCTTTAGAAGTATCAGAAGTAAAGCCTAACTTACCGTTCAACGCATACAAATATTTTGTAGGTTGGTCTACCGGTCTCACCGAATAACCGGCATCCAACTTCGTGATATAAAATTTGAAGTTATTTATACCTCCAAGGCAAACATCTTCCTTAGCTTCTGCCGCAACAACCACATTCTTTCCGTTTACAGTTGTATTGATCGTATCAACACCTGCTAAAGTAGCCGGACGGAAAATGGCTTTAACATCTGTATTCTGATTAGCTTCAGCTCCATAAGTACCTTCCAAGCCATAGTTCTCGTCATAAGTAAACTTAGCTTGAGCCTCATTCCAATAACGTAATGAGTCTTGAGCGAAATACAAGAAATTTCTTACCGGAGCAACGGAGTCACCTTCAGCGATACCTTTAGAGATATAGAAAGAAGGAAGCTCTGCCTTGCTATCCGCCGTATCCAACCAGAAAGTCAAACCCTCCGCGCCAATGATACCCTCAAGGATACCATTCTTGTTTTCCTTCAAGGAGATTGAACCTTCCTCACTATCCAATGTCGCATGTCTCGGAACAGCATCCAAGCTAGCACCCATCTGGAAGAAATCTACCACTACTTTCGCATAATCCGCCTTTTCCGAGCCAACAGGAACTTCAGCGAAGCTAGGAGTATTCACATCCACTTTCAACATTTTAGCGTCAGCCTTGACAACTTCTATATAATTATCGGCAGCCTCGTCAGCGTCAAGAGCCTCATCCAAGCAGATTACGGAATAAGTGCCGTCAACGTTCTTCTTGAATACCAAGCGAGAAAGATTGTCCGCTTTCTTATCGTTATGATCAACCAACTTATAATCAGAACCCTCATGATTCAAACCCTTCTTATCGTCAACCAAATAGTAAGCTTGAATAGTCAACATATCCGCTTTCTTCTTAGCCACCTCGTCATCCTTCAAATAGATGTACTCAACATTGTTTTTAACAGCCTCTGCCTTCTCCAAGCTCCAAGCGTAGCTCTTAGCGGCATCACTTACCGGCTCAAATTTAGAATCATCGGCATTACAGCTCATATACACTTTCTCTACGGCAACAGAGGACTCGCCATTAAATACCAACTGAGCCTTTTGCTTCAATTGAGCGTCAGAAAGAGTCAAGAAGCCTTCATTAGCGCTTACGGCAACTAATTTGATATTCTCGGCAGGAATATCACCAACCGAAGTCTTTACGGCTTGATAAATTCCAGCCTTGTCTGTCTTATACAAATTAGCATTAAACGTTTCATTCGTCTCAAGATTCTTAAACGTAACAGCACCGGAACCCTGCATACTTACAATTACCCATTGTGCAACAGGAGCCTTCAAGTCAACCTTAGCAGGAGCCAAAGCCTCGTTAGAGAAAGAAGCGATAGCACGAGCCTCTTCAGTTTTCGCATACGTAGAAACCAAATATTTACCATACAAAGACTCACCTTCTTCACCATCGGCAGGTTTAGTTCCTGTGAAGTAGATATTATAGATAGCGGCACCGTCAGTCTTCAACAGATCAGAAGCCTTTGCCCATGTATTTCCTGTAGTCTGGGCCAAGGAAAGCTTATCAGTGGAACCCTTCGTAGTGATATAAGTCTTCAAACCACCAGTGGTCAAGGAATAAGCTCCTACATAAACAGTTAACTCTGAACCAAAGTTCTCATCTGTGCCCTTCGTTACCTTCACACCTGTCATCTTGATCGTATATTGACCAGCCTTGTTTGCCAAGTCATCTTCAGAAACACTATAGATAGCGTTCATGAAAGCGATCTTACCGTCTTTCTTAACATTGGTAGCGTTCAGTTTCTCGCCCTTTACGGTAGTGAAACCGAAACCCTCACCTTTAGCAGCATCCAAGCTCGTGATACCGAATGTAGCGTTCGGGTTCAATACGATGAAAGTAGCGGCTTTCAAGTTATCCGCGGTTACACCACCCTCTTTAGCCAACTTCAAACCGGCGGCGTTAGCTACAACGAAGCACTCGCCGGAAACCTCAGTCTCACCAAACTCCAATGTAGAATTAACAGTAGAAGCGTCGATAGCGAACATCTGCTCTCCAAACGGATTCACGTCAGCCTCGGAAGCGGCGTTCGGGAATTTAAAAGAGAAACCTTTACCGGAAAGATTGCTGTTTAAATCATTAGAGGTTGTTCCTTTTTTAGCGATAAGCATTTTTGCTACGTTTGCGGCAGTAGCCATATCATAAGCCAAAGGTTTACCTCCTAATGTAATTTTATCATCATTATAGTTATCAGCGGTATTATTGTCATCATAAGCAAACCAACAATAACCTTTCTTCACATCATCCTCGCTAGCGGCCTCAACAACCGTGGATCCTTCCTTACCATAAACCACCTTTCCAGCAGCGTCTACCAGTTTAAACATCAATTTACCATTCTCGGTCTTTACGCCTGTAACCGTGAAGACACCAGCTTCGCTTTCTGTAACGGTATTCGCAAACTTATAAGCAGCGTCCGTCACTTTCGCTGATTTCAAGAAAGATGTACCCTCTTCATTTCCCAAATAGACTTTCAGACCTTCTGTTGGCTTAGCTTCCTTCTGAGAATAAGTAGTTCCATCCGCAGCAAACGCCACACCTGCCATAAGCAAGAACGACGCAAACATAGTAGAAATTCTCTTGTTCATAATCTCTAATTTAAATATTAATAATAGTGTTAATTAAATATCTCTCAACTCTTTAATTATCCTTCGCCATACCAAAACGACTAGTCTAGACCATCATTTAGATCTTGCGTTTTTGAAGAGGGAAAACGGGAGGTTTGTTTACGGAATCGGTTGTTTCGTAAAGGATAGGCTATCCTATTGATAAGAAAGCGAATAAGGGATGAAAAAAATAGCTCGGAAGGGTTGCAGGTATCAAAGAAACGCGTACCTTTGCAAATGACAGATTTAAACGATCATTTTCACTAGTCATTTTTCCATCCTATTTATTATAACTATTATATTAAGGTACGCACGTACATTTAAAATATATTCATACATTAAGAACCGATTTACGACAAATGACATTCTGACATTTTGTATACTGAACTCACGGAGAATCGAATTTCTCGAGCATAAGTACAGTACGCTCTCAAATTCGCAAGGAAAAAACAGCAAACAACTGTCTAATAGAGCACTATCTAAAAACAGCCTTTCATTCTAGCGAAATTAATTCATCATAATTCATATCTCATCCGGTATTTGGGGCATTTTATGGGGTTATAATAGGGTTATAACCGTGCTAGAGCCCATTCACGACCGCTTATAACCCTATTCTTGACTACTCACGATGTCCAACGGCACTACCGACGTTACCCGATACCACTAGTGGTGCAAGCTTTCGGCACCTATCGCACACGAAAAACCCGACTTTCGCACGGAAAAACGGCACTTATGGTCACTCCACGGACGCTAGATGTAAAGACTCGCCAAAAGCCCTCGTCACAATATACGGCTTATATCAAGCAAAAAGTCAACAGAACAGCCGTTCACATGACAGATAAATCTGTTTGAAATCACCCATATAGTGGTTACATTATGCCTCTCAAAAAACTCGTACGTGTTTTCTTAAAAGCTAAAACGATGCCTATCCTATTAAAAAAGTAGTATCTTTACAACCGGAAGACAGGGTGCCCCGTCTCATTATACTAT
>ENA-OPXQ01001717-OPXQ01001717.1-human-gut-metagenome-genome-assembly--contig:-NODE-1717-length-11281-cov-1.673348_pt1 | contig 11281 bp, 7 predicted proteins | sample MGYA00241769_ERZ502042 | MGnify/ENA primary metagenome ERZ502042 (study PRJEB25962, sample SAMEA2041934) | human gut metagenome | biome: human gut; feature: human-associated habitat; material: faeces...
TGCATTTGTATCTAAATTACCTGATGTAGAATTCCATGCATGTGGCATATAGTTATTATCAACATTATCTGGTTTACCATCTTTATCATTTACATTAGTTGCTAAATTTGTTTCTCCTGTTGCATTAGCATCATAATCATCTTGCTCATCTTTATATCCACTTGCCCAATCCTTACCATTTAGAGATTGAATACTAAATCTATAAACACTATATGGTTTTACTTGAGTTATGTTTAATGTATTTTCGCTTGTTTTATAGTGATTAGTTGAAACTACATTTCCATTTTCGTTAAGCTCTTCAACTTTTATTTCATATCCTGTTACGTTTGGTTGGTGATCCCATCCTATAGTCATAGCTTCATTTCCAACAGCAGTTGAACTTGTAAAGCTATTAATTACAGGTATATTCATATTTGGTTTTGGTAATTCTTTATATACATTATTTAAAAACTCTATTTTTGCAATTTGAGAAATCTTCTTGTTTCCTCTATTTCCTGTTACATTTATAGATATTTGCTTTACAGCAACTTGACTTCCTAAATCAATAACAACATCATTTGATGCACCACTTCTTTTAAGATTTTCTTCATTGAATGGTACAGTTTCTGTGTTACCATCAACATCAGTGTAAGTTATGTATCCTTGTGATGGAATAGATGCATCTTCACCTTCAACTGCAGAACCTTTTATTACAACTGATTCCATTTCAACACCTTCGCTATTAGCTGTTCTAAGAGTTCCATTTTTTGTAGTGTCTAATCCCATAGATATAGTTAAAGGTTTGTCTGCACTTGGTGCTTCTCCATCTGCTCTCCCTAAATTAACAACAGTGTCTGCACTTGTTAATATATCCTTGATATTTTCTGCACCTTTTAAATCTTTAGTGTCTATGTCAATATTTTCAGGGTCTAATATCTTTTCTAAATCTACTATTTCCACTTGTCCTTTAGTTTTTCCAATGTTTGAATTAACATAAGATAAATCTGCTATATCAACACTTCCATCTCTATTTAAATCATATTTACTGTCTTTGCTTCCAATAGCATCAAAAACTAATTTATAATCCTTCATGTCTATAACAAAATCATTATTAACATCTCCTGCTAAGAATACTGGATTATAATTTTCATTTGAAATCATCTCATTTATAGATGTTCCTAGTTTTATTCTCTTAGAATAATCAACTATATCTATATTATCTACTGTTGTATTTATGTATCCTTCTCCATCTATATCAACAGAATAATTTCCTCTTTCTAAACCTTCAAATACAACTCTTATATAATATATTGAATCTCCTTGCTCTAATGGTTGCTTTTTAGAATTTAATTTTTCAACAGTATAAGTAACACCTGAGTTTAAATTTCCATTTAAAATATCATTTATATCAACTTTTCCTATTAATTCTTTATTAGAATTTTTCAGATTTAAAGATATTCCTAAATTTGAAGTATCAGCTAGTGGTAATGGGAAATTCATATCAACTTCTAATTTTCCTACAACTTTACCTTCTGCTTTTTTAACTTCTATTTTTTCCTCTTTTTCTTTTGCTTTAGAAATTTCTTCCGATTTAACAACCTCTTCATCATCTTCTAAAGACTTTTCTTCTATAGTATTATCTTTTATTTCAGTATTATCTTTTATTTCATCTTCAACTACATCTGATTCATTTTTCACTTCATCTGTGCTTTCATCAGATTTATCTGCATCTTGATCTTGAATTTTTTCTGTATTTTCAATTTCTACTTCTACATTTTCCTTTAAATTTTCATCAGCATTATTTTCAACTGAATTATTTTCAGTTGCACTAACTACTTCACTATCAGCATTAGGTACTATTGATGTTGCCAGTGTTGCTGCCAATGTATATGAAACTATCTTCTTATTTTTCACTAAGATATCCCCCTCATTGTTAATAATAAAATTAAAAGTAATTTTATTATTATTATCGTAAATTATTAACACTACTTTATACTACATACCTATTCATTGTAAATATAAAGTTTAATATTATTAAGTTATTTTTAAAAAACACAGAAAAATACTTTTTTCTGTGAAAAATTTTGTAATTTATTCAAATTTAAAATACAACTAACTCAGTTTCTTCTATTGCCTTATTTACTAAAGCTTCAACATCTAATACTGATTCTGACTTTCTCATAGCTTCTAATTGCGGTTTAGTTTTCGGATGTTTTGGTACAAATATCGTACAACAATCTTCATATGGTAATATAGACGTTTCATATGTACCTATTTCTCTTGCTATGTCCATTATATCTCCCTTATCCATTGTTATTAATGGTCTAAATACTGGTCTATCAGCACAATCAGTACTTACTATTAATCCTTCCATTGTTTGACTGGCAACTTGCCCAATACTTTCCCCTGATGATATTGATTGTACTCCATTCTTTTCAGCTAAAGCACATGCACATCTCATCATAAATCTTCTCATTAAAATTGTTAATTCATCTTCTCTGCAACCTTCAATTATTGCCATTTGAATTTCTGTAAATGGTACTATATATAAATTAACTCTTTCTGTATACTGAGCTAATATCTTAGCTAAATCTTTAACTTTATCCTTAGCTCTTTCAGAAGTATATGGATGGCTATGATAGTATACACAATTTAATTCAACACCTCTTTTAGCCATTAAGTATCCTGCCACTGGTGAATCTATTCCACCTGATAACATAAGCATAGTACTACCATTTATTCCGTAAGGAAGTCCTCCAACTGCTTTTATCTTATCTGCACTAGTAAATATGTAAGCATGTTCTCTTATTTCTATATTTAATACACACTCAGGATTCTTAACTTGAACATCTAAATCACCTTCATAATGATGTAATATATATCCACCTACATCTCTTGAAACCTCTAAAGAATTCATAGTAAACTTCTTATTTGCTCTATTAGTTTCAACTTTAAAAGTCTTTGGCTTAACTTCATTAATTTTCTTTAAAGATTCTTCTTTTATTATATTTAAATCTCTTTCTACTTGAGTTACTATGCATACTTCTGCAACACCAAATACTTTTCTTACTCTTTCTACTGCTTCATCAATATTATCAGTCTTAATAAACCATCTGTTTTGGTCATTTATTATTTCATAATCTAACCCTTCAAGCTTTTGCTTAATATTATTTAAAAGTTTTCTTTCAAATTTCCCTCTATTTAATCCCTTTAAAAATATTTCTGCTGCATATTTTACTAAAATTAATTGATTCATTACTTACGCACTCTCCTTAAAAACATTAACGAAGTTTTTAACACTTCAATTACTTTGTCTACTTCTTTCTTTGTATTATTGTGGTCAAATGAAAATCTTATGGCACTTTCCACTTCTTTATTGTCTAATCCTAAAGCTTTTATTACATAACTTCCTGATGCAGCACTACTTTTTGATGTACATGCTGATCCTGTGGCAACATATATTTTAGCATCCTCCAACAAATGTAATAATACTTCCGCTCTTGCTCCTATAAAGGAAACATTTAAAATATATGGAGAAAAATCATCTTCTAGAGGACTGTTAATTCTTATATCTTTTATTTCCTGCAACCTTTCAATCATATATTTCTTTATGGATAAAACACTGTTATAATTTTCATCAATCTTATCAAAAGTCATTTTAGCTGCTTTTTCAAAGCCTATTATAGATGGTAAATTCTGAGTACCTGCTCTAAACCCTCTTTCTTGACTTCCACCAGAAATTAAAGAGTTTATACCAGCACCTTTTTTTATATAAACAAATCCTGTTCCCTTTGGTCCATGAATTTTATGTGCTGCTGCTGTAAAATAATCTATATTCATTTTTTTTACATCTACAGGAAATTTCCCATAACTTTGTACTCCATCCACATGGAATTTTGCTCTTGAGCTTCTTGATTTAATTATCTTACCAATAGCTTCTAAATCTTGTATTGTACCAACTTCGTTATTGATATGCATTATTGATACTAATACTGTATCCTTTGTTATTGCTTCATCTAAATCTTCTAATGAAATCCTCCCAGCTTTATCCACAGGTAAATATGTTACCTTAACACCATTATTTTCAAGTATTTTACACGTATCTAATACTGATTGATGTTCATAAGCTGTTGTTATTAAATGATGACCTGGTTTAAGTAATCCCTTTAATACAAAATTATTCCCTTCACTTCCTCCAGAAGTAAAGTATATATCATCTTTATCAGCTTTTATAGTTGAAGCAAAATACTCTCTTGCCTCATTTAATCTCTTTTCACATTTAAGACCTATATTATGTAATGAAGATGGGTTTCCATAATATTCCCTCATAGCCTGGCAAGTTTCCTCTATAACTTCATCATAAGGCTTTGTAGTGGCACTATTATCAAAATAAATCTCCATGTTTCTCACTCCTTTCTTACTAGTATTTACATACTACCTATATTCAATTCTTCAATCATTCTGCTATAAAAATGTACTTTTGTCAAATAAAAATAAAAATGATGAATTATTAATAAAAACTAACAATTCATCATTATTTTTTATTCTATTGCAATAAGCTCAACATTATCAACACCATTAATATTATTTATTTCATTTAAAAATATCTTAAAGTTTTTTTCCATACTACTTATATCCATAGTTATACTTAAATTAGCCACATCATTTATAGGAATTCCTTGATTAATAGTTAGTATATTTCCACCTTCCTTAGATATTTCATTTAAAATAGTTGATAATAACCCTTTTTCATGTTTTACCATCATGCTAAAAGTAACTTTTCTGCCAGCAGACATCTTAGAAAACTCAAAAACATAATCCTTATATTTATAAAATACGCTTCTACTTATACCTGTTATCTTAGTTGCTTCTGTTATTCCTTTTACATCACCATTTTCTATAATCTTTTTAGTATCAATTACCTTCTGAAAAATTTCTGATAGTACTTTCTTATCAATTACTAAATAATCGTCCTTCATTTTTATCCACCTCTAAAACCGTCGCCCCAATTTTGTCTATTTTTAGTTCAACAACAGTATATTTTAAGTTATTCTCTTCAATAAATTTCTTAATATTGCTTTTAAATGCTTTATCCTCACTGCCTACAACTGTCATTATAGTTGGACCTGCTCCACTTAAAAAACATCCCAAAGCTCCAAGCTCCATACTTTCCTTAATTAACATATCATATCCTTCTATTAATCTACTTCTATATGCTTGATGAAATTTATCTTTCATTGCATATTTTAACAAATTATAATTACCATTTGCAAATGCAGAAACAAGTAAAGCAGTTCTTCCAACGTTATAAACTCCATCTTTCAATGAAATTTCCTTAGGTAAAATACTTCTTGCTTTTTCTGTAGAAAATTTAAATTCTGGAATAAGGGCCACAAACCTAACCCCTTCCTTAATATCTATTTTATTAAATATAGGAGCATTATCTTCCATTACAACTGTGACCATACCTCCATAAATAGCTGGACATACATTATCAGGATGACCTTCTATTTCTACGGCATATTTTAGTACTTCACTTTTATTAATATCCTTGCCCATTATTGAAAATGCCCCTATAATTCCTGCAATTATACAACTGGAACTTGAACCTAAACCTCTTGAAACTGGTATATTACAATTGATAATTTCAATCCTTAAACCACTATAATCATAATTATAATCTTTAAATACCTTTTCCATAGCTTTAAATATTATATTATTCTTGTTGGCAAACTCACTTTGAAAACCTATAAATTTTACTCCACTTTCAATTTCAGCAAAAATATATTCATTGAACAACTTAAATGCTATCCCTAATGAATCAAAACCAGGCCCCATATTAGCACTGGTTGCTGGAACCCTTACTTTAAAATATCTATCATTCATATAAAAAACTTAAAAGCTCCTTTTTAATATCTTCTTTCTTACAAACAGCTTTGTGTAGTATTGGCTTACTATCAAGGTTTCTTAAATTTTCTGGAATAGGTATCTTAGTATAGCTATTTAATATATTTAATACTTGAAAATCACTAGAATTTTTCACGTCAATACCTAAAGCACTACAAATGCTTCTTGGAAACTTATAAGGACTTGCTGTCGCTATTATAAGAGATTGCTTATAATCCTTACTTTCATTTTTATATTTTCTTAGTACAGTATGAGCAACAGCAGTATGAGTATCCATTAAATATTTTTCTTCATGATAAAGCCTATTTATATCTTTAAAAATTTCATCTTTAGTTGCATAATTTCCATAGAAGTCAACTAAAAACTTCTTTGAAATTTCATCTAAAACATATATTCCATTATGATTTAATTGTTGCATCAAATTAGAAACCTTTTCTCCATCTCTGCACACTGCTTCAAAAATCAATCTTTCCAAATTAGATGATACTAATATGTCCATAGATGGTGAATCTGTTATAAATAATTCCCTTTTTCTATCATAAGTTCCTGTCTTAAAAAAATCTGACAAAACATTATTTTCATTAGATGCACAAATAAATCTATCAATTGGTAACCCCATTCTCTTACTGTAGTAAGCTGCTAATATATTACCAAAATTACCTGTTGGCACTGCAACATTAATCTTTTCTCCAAGTTTTATCTTCTGCTTATTAACAAGTTTAAAATATCCATAAAAATAATAAACTATTTGTGGCACTAACCTGCCTATATTTATAGAATTTGCTGACGACAATAAGATTCCATGATTTTTAAATTTATCCCTTAACTCTTCATCAGCAAATATATTTTTCACACCTCTTTGAGCGTCATCAAAATTACCTTCTATAGCTATAACCTTAACATTATTCCCCACCTGTGTATTCATTTGCCTTTCTTGAATTGCACTTACTCCATTCTTAGGATAGTAAACTACACACTTAAATCCTTCTACATCATGAAATCCTTCCAATGCCGCTTTACCAGTATCACCAGATGTAGCTGTCAATATAGTTATTTCATCATTAATGGCAAGTACTTTCTTTGCCTTTTTCATAATTTGTGGAAGAAATAAAAGTGCTACATCTTTAAATGCTGATGTAGGCCCATGATATAATTCTAAAAATGCCCCTTTTTCCAGTATCTCAAATCTACCTTTGTATGCTTCATCAATAGCTTCCTTTAAATCTTCCTCTGGAATATCATCAAAAAACTCTTTTATTATTTCAAAGGATAACTCTTCATATGAAATACTTGCTTTCTCTTTTAACTTTTGAAAAACCTTTGGAAAATACTCTGGTACAAATAATCCTCCATCATCAGCTAACCCTTTAATTATAGCTTCTGCTGCTGAAACTTTTCCACTTTTTCCTCTTGTACTTATAAACCTCATTCCCTCTCCCCCAGCTTTAATTAATTAATTCCTTATATATGTTAAAATTAACATTTTTTAACTTAAAAGAATTTTATCATTTGCTTTTTACAAATACAAGTATTTTCTTTGTTAACAATGGATTAGAAGGAAAATAATTATTTTATTTTTAATTATTATGAAATTTGTTTTGTAACACAAACTAGTCCAATCTTAGTAAACCTTGTATGTAGTTTGTGTTCCTCAGACCAAGATTTTGCCTTAGACTTCTTTCAGATTCTACCTCACCATAGACACCCTTATCCTTTGCTAGTAGTTACCAATACCAAGCCCACAACTGACTTTCACCGTCAAGTTATTGCCAATTCTCTGATCACATATTAAAAAATAGACAGTAAAGTTACTGCCTATTTAATGCCTAATATACCTTTAGTTCTATTTAATGAAGTTTCCACCCTTTGATATACATCACTACTTATGCCATATTTCTTTGGATCTGCCAGTGCTTCTTCTATAGGAATTATTTTATGATAATATGTTCCATTCACTTTTTCTTCCTTATAAACCCATGTTGGGATTATCTTATATTCTTTTAAAGATACATTTCCATCTTTCTTTTCTAAAGTAAACTTTATCATTATTCCATCTTCACTTTCAGCTACACCAATTTCTTGCTCTGATTGATTAGACAGAGAATTTCCCTGTGAATATATTACAAAAGTAGAATGTCCACTTTCATTTCTCATTATTTCATATGGCTGAATAACATGGGGATGTCCACCTAAAATAATGTCTACACCTAATTTATTAAGTCTTTTAGCTATTTCATTTTGAGATGCTTCTATATATGTATTATATTCTTCTCCCCAATGCATTGATGTTATAATAAACTCAACACCTTCTGATTTCATTGCTGATATTTCATTTTCAATTTTCTTATAAAAGCTTTCTAAATCATTATAATTAAAAGTATTTATAAGATTTTCACTATATGTGGATAATATATTACTATTTATTGTTTTATGACCATTAATCATTGATGTTTCAAAAACATACGCTAGAAATCCTATCTTTATTCCATTTACTTCCTTCACTAAATAATTCTTTTCTTCTTCTGTAGATTTTACTCCTAAAACATCTAATCCCTTTTCCTTTGTAACATCAATAGTTCTTTTTAAACCTACATCTTCATAATCATAAATATGATTATTAGCATAATTAATTATATCAATTCCTGTATCTTTTAAAGCATCAACTACTTCATCTGGTGAATTAAAAAATGGATATCCACTTGGTTCACAACCTGCTAAAGTACCCTCTAATATTCCCATTGATATGTCTGAATCTAAAATCATTTTCTTAATATATTGAAAACTCGGCGAAAAATCATAAGAATTTTCTTGTTTTGCTCCATCTATTTGTGATTGATGTATTATTAAATTTCCTAGAGATATAATATCAACATATTGCACTTCTTCATTTACTGAATCACTATTTTCTTCAGTTTCATCTATACCATTATTTAAATAAATATTTTCTTCATTTTCCTTTTCCTTATAATATGTATTAGCTAAAACTACTATTGCTACTAGAAACATCATACTCATTAATATTTTTATCATATTACTATTTTTTTTCATGCATATCTCCCATGAAAATAAAAGCTTGTCTAAAATTAGCACTTTATTTTCTTAATTTGCTATAATAAAATTCTTCTTAATTATATACTCCTAATTTCATATTTTCAACTATATTATAGTATATACTAAATATTTCATAATAATGTTCTATTAACCTTTTATTATAAACAAAGAAAGCTAGATAATATTTAATAGTATATTACATACAAAATATTATCTAGCAACCTTTTTAATTATACTCCTTCTTTCCCTTACTTTTAATATATAAATACACGCTATTTATTAAGAATATTATTCCTGAAAAAAATAATACTAATGCCCATTGATCTAAATTTAATGAAACAGTGTTAAACACTGATTTCAAAAAAGGTATATATAAAATACTACATATCATAATTACAGAAACACATACTGCTCCCAATAAATATGGGTTAGAAAAAATCTTAATTTCAAATATGGAATGCCTTTCAGACCTACATTCAAAAACATGTAATAATTGAGACATTACAAGTGTACATAATGAAATAGTCCTACAAGTAGCCAAATCCATGGCAAAAAGCCTTGCAAGCTCAAAAGAAAATAATGTACATACACCAATAAGACATCCTCTAACTATTATCTTTTCCCATAGACCTCTAGCAAATATCCCTTCACTCTTTCTACGTGGTTGTTGCATCATAATATCCTTATCTGCTGGGTCTACTCCTAAAGCAATGGCTGGAAGACCATCAGTTGCCAAGTTAACAAATAAAATTTGTATTGGTGTCAATGGATTAGGTAAGTAAAATACAGACGCTAAAAACATTGTAAGAACTTCTCCTAAGTTACATGATAATAAATATCTAATAAATTTGAAGTATTATTTGTTAAATTGTAAAGATTTCAACAAATAATATTTTTTTATTACAATAAAGAAAAAAAACAATTAATAAGCGACATAATTCTAATAATATTGAAAATGAGAATAAACATGCAATTGTATAACTTGCATTAATATATAGATTAATGTCGGTTAAAATATATTGAATGAAAGGGAGTATGAATGATACAATTATTTACATAAATTACAAATATATATATTGAAGTTACACATTTATAAAAGGGGGGATTACATGAGACAAGAAGCTACGAAACTAAAAGCAGAAGTTGAGGAGAACTTTGATGATATTCAAAAGAGCGTAAATTCTGTGAAGAATAATTTAAGTAAAAAAAAGAGTTATAAATCTCAAATAACTGATTTAAACACATATTTATTTCATGAAGGAAAAAATTATACAAGTTATGCATTTATGGGTTCGCATCAGGTAACTGAGAAAAGAAAAAAGGGAATTAGATTTACAACATGGGCTCCAAATGCAATAAATGTTTATGTTTCAGGAGATTTTTGTAATTTTGCAATAGAAGATGAATATAGAATGGAAAAAATAACAGAAAGAGGAATATGGAGTATTTTTATTGAAGGTGTAGAGCCAGGTACTAAATATAAGTATGTAATTGAAGATAAAGCTGGAAATAAAGTATTTAAAGCAGATCCATATGCAGTTACTTCAGAAGTAAGGCCAGCTACAGCATCTATTATTTCTAGTAAGACACAATATAAATGGAATGATAGAAGTTGGATGACTAAGAGAAAGAAATTTAAAATGTATGATGCTCCAATTAATATATATGAAGTACATTTAGGTTCATGGAAAAGAGATGGAGAAGAGTTTAAAACTTATAGAGAGCTAGCAGTGGAATTACCTAAGTATCTTAGTGAAATGGGATATACACATATAGAATTGATGCCTATAATGGAACATCCTTTAGATGCTTCATGGGGATATCAAACTACAGGCTATTATTCAGTAACAAGTAGATATGGAAATGTTGATGATTTTAAGTATTTAATAGATTGCTTACACAAAGAAAATATAGGAGTAATATTAGATTGGGTTCCAGGACATTTTTGTAAAGATATTCATGGATTATACAAATTTGATGGAACCCCAACTTATGAATATAAAGATGAGTGGAAAGCTAATAATGCAGGCTGGGGAACATATAATTTCGATTTAGGTAAACCTGAAGTAAAAAGTTTTCTTATATCAAATGCAGTATATTGGTTGCATGAATATCATATAGATGGATTGAGAGTAGATGCAGTATCAAATATTCTTTATTTAGATTATGGTAGACAAGGTGGAGAATGGATTCCTAATAAATATGGTGGAAATGGTAATTTAGAAGCTATTGAATTCTTAAAAGAACTTAATAGTGCTGTGAAAAAAGAATTTCCTACAGTAATGATGATTGCTGAAGAATCTACAGCGTGGCCTAAAATATCACAACCTATTCAATATGATGG
>ENA-OPXQ01001726-OPXQ01001726.1-human-gut-metagenome-genome-assembly--contig:-NODE-1726-length-11241-cov-2.081799_pt1 | contig 11241 bp, 7 predicted proteins | sample MGYA00241769_ERZ502042 | MGnify/ENA primary metagenome ERZ502042 (study PRJEB25962, sample SAMEA2041934) | human gut metagenome | biome: human gut; feature: human-associated habitat; material: faeces...
ACAAAATGCTTCTGGATGCTCTCGATCAGGATACTTCCTGCTTTGGAAACACCACCACCGATGACAACAACTTCCGGGTCAACCACACATGCAATATTAGATAAGGTAGATCCTAAGATTCCGCAGACTTCATCCACTAAACCAAGTGCCACTGCATCTCCGCTCTTTGCCTCATCAAACACATCTTTTGCAGTCAGTTCCGGGAAGTTTCTAAGGCTTGTCTCATCGTTGGTCTTAGCAAGTTTTCTCTTTGCCACACGAACGATACCGGTTGCGGAAGTGTACTGCTCTAAGCATCCGTACTGTCCACAGTTACATGCCTCGATCTCATCATGATTTACGGTAATATGTCCGATCTCACCGCCTGCTCCGTTAAATCCTGCAACGACCTTTCCATCTACGATGATACCGCCGCCGACACCGGTTCCAAGTGTTACCATGATAACGTCTTTACAGCCTTTTGCTGCCCCCTGCCACATCTCTCCGAGAGCTGCAACGTTGGCATCATTTCCTGCTTTGACCTTAAGACCTGTCAGATTTCCGAGTTCTTCCTCTACATTCACGATTCCCCAGCCTAAGTTTACACAGCGGTTTACAACACCGTTGCTCTTAACCGGACCTGGAACACCGATTCCAACACCCTGTACATCATCTTTGCTGATGCCTTCCTGTGCCAGTTTATTATCAACTGCCTGTGCGATATCAGACAGGATTGCTGCTCCGTTATTTTCCGTGTTGGTCTTGATCTCCCATTTATCGATCAACTTGCCGTTTGTTTCAAAAAAACCGATCTTACAGGTAGTTCCCCCGACATCAATTCCAAATGCATACTTTTTCATTTTCGATCCTCCAGTATTCTTCGCAGCAACATACCTGCCACGCGTTTTTTTGCTCATATTAAGGTAATGATAACGTTTCCAAATTTGTATGTCAAGCCTTCATCAGTGCTTTCTGCATTCCAAATCTGTTCTGTTGTTTCTGTGTTCTGCTGCTCACTGTTGTCGTTCGCCTTGTTGTTATTGCTGCGGTTAGTCTTACTGCTGTTGGTCTTGTTGCTGTTGGTCCTGCTGCTGATCTTGTTGCTGTTGTTGTTCCTGCTGTTGTTGCTGTTGCTGCTCCTGCTGCTGTTGCTGCTGGTTCTGTGGTTGCTGCTGATCCTGTTGCTGCTGATTCTGATCCTGCTGCCCGGCATTTTCATCCGCATTCTGATCCGGATTCTCCTCCGTATCTTCCTGATGGAATGTATGAACCTCATCCGATACCTGCGCATACGGTAAAAATTCCATCGGAGAACGTCCTTCATGTGCCTTTAACATAAACTTCTGCCAGATCGTGCCCGGATAAGTAGATCCCATCAGTTTATCCATTTTTTTCGGCATATCATAACCAACCCAGACACTCGTCGTGTAATATCTCGTATATCCCACAAACCATCCGTCCTTCTGGTCGTTGGATGTACCTGTCTTTCCGGCTGCAGGCATACTGCCAAGACCAAGTCCGTGTGCCGTTCCGCTCGTGATAACACCTTTTAAAATATCTGTCATCATACGCGCCGCATTCTGCTTATACACAGCCTCTTCCGTCTGTGCAGATGCATAGATTTCATTGCCATCCGCATCTAATATCTTAACAATACAGGTCGGTGCCCGGTAATTTCCATCGTTTTCGATCGCTGCATACCCGGACGCCATCTCAAGCGCAGACACACCGTTTGTAAAACCTCCAAGTGCCGTTGCCGGTCTGTAGTCATTGGCATCCAGTTTTGCAAAATTCATTTTTTCAAGATAAGAAAGACCGACTTCCGGAGTCAGCTCCTCATATAATTTCCATGCGATCGTATTGACAGACTTCTCCACAGCCGTCCGGACTGTGATCTGACCGGAATAGGAACCATTTGCATTCCTTGGTCCATCCTCGATCGGCTCGTCTGTCACCACAGAGTCCGGCGTATAATTGCGCTCAAAAGATGGTGTATATACGATCAGCGGCTTAATGGCACTGCCCGGCTGACGGTAACTCTGAAATGCACGGTTTAACGTATAACCGGAGAAATCCTGGCTTCTTCCGCCCACGATCGCCCTGACATAGCCATTGTCATTGTCAATACAGACTGCTGCCGACTGCAAGGCATACACGCCCTCATCATTGACCTCCGTGTAACCGGCGAGTGCCTCGTTTACCGTATCCTGCAGTTCCTGCTGTAAGTTCAGGTCAAATGACGTATAGATCCGGTAGCCCGCAGTATACAGCTTTTTCTGACACTCACTGTACAGCGTCTCATAAGCTTCGTCATATTTGTTTTTTTCATCTTCCGAGGAAAACTGATATTTAAACTGGAAATCCTCCGTTTCCATCAATGCCCTGGCTGCACAATAATAGGTATAGGTCTCCACATAATCATTTTTTGCCAGTGTTTCCGGCCGGTCTAACGCCATCACCTCACCCAGTGCATTTTCGTATGCTGTTTTGGAAATTTTCCCATCATCGAGCATATTTTTCAAAATACGGTTTCTTCTCTTGTATGTGTTCGTGATATTCGTAAGTGGATCATAGAGCGTCGGATTATTTGGTATCGCACACAAAAATGCCTGCTCCGACAGATCAAGATCCTGCACATCCCGGTTAAAATACCCACGGCTTGCCGACTGGATCCCATAGTATCCGTTTCCAAAATAAATATTATTAAGATAGAATTCAAGAATCTCATCTTTGGTGTACTTCTTTTCGAGTTCCCGCGCGATATACATTTCCTCAACCTTTCTCTGCCATGTCTTTTCCTGGCTCAAAAAAATATTTCGCGCAAGCTGCATTGTGATCGTACTGCCGCCCTGTGTTGCCTCTCCATTTTCAATCATTGCCTTTACCGCACGCAAAAGCGCCCGGTAGTCAATTCCGTTATGCCGGAAAAACTTTTTATCCTCTATACTGACGATAGCACACTCTACATTACTCGGCATATCTGTAATCGAAAGATAATAAGAATCTTTTCCGCCTTTTAATGTGGAGATTACACTTTCATCCGAAGCATAGACGATACTGGTCTGATTTGCCTTAAATGTTTCCTTGCTGGAATGGCGCACCAGCTCTATTGCCTGCGTCTTTAAGTCTTTTACTTCTTCCGCGTAACCGCCAAAATAATACCAGCATGCCCCTGCAATGACTGCAAGCAGCAGCACCAGCTGCATCTTTGCGAAAAACCAGAACATACGGTATTTCTTTTTTTTCTTTTTTCTGGCTGCCATGATTGCATCTCCTCTATTCCAAAACAATTTTATGATATGTAATCCCTGACTGTTCAAGTAATTCCATCTCACGCTTCTGGCAGGTAAAGATCAGTATCTGTCTTCCCTGCTCTTTTCTGATCTGACAATCAAGTGCACGAAGTGTCTGCATCAGACGTTTTTCATCATACATACCGAATGCCTCATCAAAAATAACCGGCATGGGTTCTTCTTTTGTCACAATCTCTCCGACCGCAAGACGGAATGCCAGATAGATCTGTTCTAACGTTCCATGACTCAGTGCCTCAGGAAGAATCTCTTTTCCATCTGCCAAAATCAAAAGCTTTCCGTCTTCCTTTACAATCGCATGATCATATTTCCCTGCAGTAAGCTGTGACATCCACTTTGAAACGGCACTCCCAAGTCCATCTAAACTGTCCTCATAATACTCTTTTGCAAGACGGTCGATCTCTGCCGCTGCAAGTTCTAATGCACGGATATCTTCTAACAGTTCTTTTTCCTGTCCTCCCGGCTGTTTTGCAGCCTCAAGATCCTGCATGATATTGTAACGTCTGGTCTCTTTTTCAGACAGCGACTCTTTTAAACTGAGAAGCATCCGTTCCGCCTGCCGCAGTCCTGCATCCGCATAAGTTTCCTGTGTCACTGCCTTCATCTCATTCTTTTGTGCTGATAAATAAGCTTCCTTTTTTGCCTTCTCTATCACATGGCTGATCCCCACATAAAGTCCGCATAGAATCATCCCTGCAAAAAAGACTGCCTGCAAAATAAAAAACAGGCGTGACGGATACGAAGTGACGTGGTGTACCGCTGTATTGACAAGCAGCGCAGAAGCACAAAGTCCGATCCCCGCCATGCGGTCAGGCTGTTCTTTTTCCCATTCTGATTTTCCGGCTTTCTCTGCCCCTGTTCTCTCCGGCGCAGCATCCTGCCTCTCCATACGGACTGTCTGATGTCTTTCCTGTTCGGATAATCTCTTTCGTTTTTCACCGATCTCTTCCACACGCACACGCTTTAACTGGTCGATCTCTCTCCCGGCATCCGCAATATTGGCATGTAATCCACGACTGTCACGTTCTAAGAGATCTTTTTCCACAATCAGCTGGCGGATATCCTCATTTTTCCGTTCATGAATCGTCTTTACTTCCTGCGTCAGTTCCCGCTTTCTTGCTGCAAGTGCTGCTTTTGCCCTCTGAACCTGGATATTTGCGCCACCGCCCTCCGCAGCATTTGAGAGATATTCAGCCAGGATATCTGCAAGTTCTTTTCCTGTCACTGCCCCGGTCTGCGGTATATCATAAGTGTTTCCAAACGTTTCTTTATCTATTCCACCGAGCAGCATGGCCAGATCGCCGTAAGCAACCGACAGTTCTTCCCCGTCTGCCTCGTTCTTTAAAATATCTTTTTTGTCTTTATAGTAAAAATTACGCTCTAAATAAAATGGTTTTCCATCCACCAAAAATCGCACGGCACCACTGTAATAGGAAGGTGCATGCCAAGGCTCATGCTTTTGGTACATGCTGTTTAGCGTGCCTCTTCCACGCCCCTTTTCCATTCCGAAAAACATTCCCGGCAAAAAGTCATGCAGCGTTGTTTTTCCCGCCTCATTCTCCCCATAAATCACGTTGATCCCAGGTTCAAATGAGATGTTCCTGTTCTGCAATTTTCCAAACTGACCAATGATTGCTTCTTTTATCTGCATATTTTATATCCTAATAACGCATTGACTCCATATTCCAATGCCTTTTTTGTGACCACATCCTGCGGCCGCCTTTCCATTTCCTCTATGTAATTCCCAAGAAGGGTATCTTTATAGTTTTCTTTTAATTTTTCGTAGTCATAATCCGGCGAAAGCTGTTCCGTCACATCGACAACCCTGTCAAATTCCTCTAACTTTGCCGTATCAAATCCGGTATCCGGCGAAACTTTCCCCCGCAGAAACAGACGGAAATACTGATACCCCGGTCTTTCTGCCAGCAGTGTTTTTGCCCACTCACATAGTTCGAAATTTGTCGTTTTCCCTGTAACCGGATAAACTTCATGACAGTATTCGCATTTTTTGACCGGATGAAAATGAATATCGGTATGCTCTTTATTGATCGTTCCCAGCCAGTATCCATGTGATCCGACATCATTTTTATCCGTCGGCTCTAAACTTCCCGCCATCACTGCACGCCCCGGTATCTGCTGTCCGCCTTTGTGAATATGTCCGGCAGCAATATAATCAAACCCATTTTCCAGAATATGCTTCGGATGGTATGGAATATGCTGCAGATCTCCGCCATGTACCAAAAGAATGTTGATCTTCGACCGATCCTCCGGAATGATTGAATCGTAAACCGGTTCTCCAATCTCCCTGTGCCAGTAACTTAACCCGTAAATACTGACATTTTCCTCCTCAAAATCAAAATGTCCCGGCTCCTCCTGACGGAAAAAATAAACATTCTCCTCCCACTCCATCGTCAGATAATACGATTTTGTACGAAGATAATCGTGATTGCCCGCCATCAGGATAATTTTCGTCTGGGGTATTCTGCTGAAAAGATAATTGACTTCCCGAAGTTCTTTTTTTAACGGCTGCGCATGAAACAAATCCCCCGATATCAGCAAAAAATCCGGTTTTAACTCCACTGCCGCCCCGATCACTTCTGCAAAAGAATCCCAGATATCCTGCGCTCTTTTTTCACTCCAGGGTTTTCCCTCATCCGGTTTTATTCCAAGATGTACATCCGAAACATGTATGAATTTCATAAGCTGCTCCATTTCTGTCTCATTTACAGTGTCTATTGTATATGATTTTTTTTGTTTTTCCAATAGTATATTAAAAGCGGGAAAATCTTTGCTTTTTTGATTTTCCCGCCTCTTCTCATCTCTGAGTTTATTTTACTGTTCCATCTGCCGTCCCAAAAATGATGCTGCCGCCGCAGCAAGTTTTCCTTCGGTATCATTCATTTTCTTTTTCTCATCCTTATTGCAGATGATCACTGCACCGATCGCATCTCCCTCACAGATGATCGTGCTGAATGCCTGTTCTGTATATTCCCCGGCATCATCTAACGTCACTTTCATAAATTCCGCATCTCCCGCGGATGCCTGATAGTTCTTTCTTTCACTGATTGCTTCCTCTAACTGTCTGCTGACCGGTTTTTCCTCAAATTCTTTTTTCCCGCTTCCGGATGCTGCGATCACATGGTCACAGTCTGTCACAAGAACAAGATATCCCGTAGTCTGTGCCAGGCTTTCCGCATACTCCCCCGCAAATTGTCCAAGTTCACCGATTGGCGAATATTTTTTCAGGATGATCTCCCCTCGCGGTCTGTAAATATCTCAAGCGGGTCACCCTCGCGGATCCTTAAAGTTCTTCTGATCTCTTTTGGTACCACGATGCGTCCTAAGTCATCTATCCGGCGAACAATTCCTGTTGCTTTCACGTTGTTATCCTCCAATGCTATATTTTGATAAAGCAGCTCTTTCTTATATATCAGCTTTGGAGTTAGTATGTGGAAAATATTGAGATTTATTCTTGTATCCTCTCATTTGCTTATGATTCCGGCAGCAGACAATATGCTATATCATAAATTTCCCGTGAAAAGTCCTGATGATTAATCAGTTATCACCTGATAGAATTTATACTTTTTTATCATTTTCTGCGCATCCAGTCTGCATACCAGAACACGATCTCTGCAATATGATGCAGATCGCCTTCTTTGCTGGTGGCTCTCCAGTTTTCTTTATAAGCCATAAACCAGCATTCTAACTTTTCTGCCAGTTCCAGACCTTTCTGCATATCAAAACTTCCCGTTTTTTCCATGCTTTCTGTCAGGAGTCCTACGGCATTCCAGATACCGATCCCCTGCAATGTCACGGATAAAAGCTGCATCTGTTTTTTCGTTTCCGGCATCGCCTGCGTGCTCTCCAAAAGTTTTTTGTATATATCACGCAGGGCATCTGCTGCAGCATCTACACCCGCCTGATCCACACCGCGGAACAGATCTTCGCCCTCTTCGAGTTCATGCTTTAAGCACCGGTTCTCATAATACATGACAGCTTCTCTCCACTGAAATACCGACTGTCCGCAGATTTCTGCCAGATGGGAAACATAATTTCCGGTAGTATCCCCATACTCGATCCGTGAGATCATACGGTTTAACTCTGCAAATGGTATCTTCTCCCCATTCCAGGAAAATACAGCACCGTAGATCATCCCCGGAACAGAAAATGCCGGATCATTAACGTGTCCAAAATCTCCCCAGTCTGTGTTCAACACACCGATGCCATGATATTTTGCCGCATAACCGCACATTCTTGTAATATTTTTATAAGAATTTTCTATTAAGTTTGCCCACTGGTTCCAGCCGCATACACCCGGACACAGATACTGCACTGCACCCGTCTGTGCGATCGCCCTCGTCTCATCTTCCCTCTGTTCCGGTGCGTATCCCCAGTTCAGGCAGATCATGCTCTCAGGCAGTTCCTTCATCAGTTCCGGCGAATTCCAGATAATATCACCCCAGAACATCGGGATTTTTCCATTTTCCACCAGAAATTGTGCAAGCTCTTTGACATAGTCAATATAAAGCCGATGGACGCCACGCTCTTCGGCAAGTTTTTTCGATTTATATTTGCCAAGGCAGAATGTCTCATCCGCACAGATATTAAATTTGTTGGAAGAAAACAACTGCATATATTCTGCGATCACCTTTTTGATCAGAGGAAGGGAACGCTCATCGGAGACATTGATCGTATGATACCGCATCCGGTTCCAGAAGGAAAACGGCTCCTTCCAGGAATCCTCCATCTCGCAGAGATCCCCATATGTTTTTGTGGAGAGCAGTGTGCACAGATGTCCAAAACTTGCCAGCGACGGAACCAGTTCAATATGACGTTCCCGGCAATAACTGTCAAGTTCTAAGATTTCCTCTGCCGTAAGCGGAGTCTGATCCCTCCACATTTCCGAAAAGTCACGGAACAGATAGGTATGTTCCACATAAAGCTGAAGCTGGTTTAATTTATAGCGGCACATCCTGTCTGCAATTTTTTTGAGTTCTTCCAGTTTTAACACACGTCCCCTTGTCTGGTCAAAATAATAACCACGGTTTGGCATATCTGGGGCATCCTGAATCTGTACACAGGGCAGTATCCCGCCACACTGCTGTACGATCTGGCAGAAGGTCTCCACACCATAAAGCACGCCAGCCCCGTCGCCGCCTGAAATCTGTCCGCCTTTTTCGTCGATCGTGATCTCATATGTCTGCTCTGGTAATGTTTTTGCGATCCCAAGAGAGAGATCCCCCTCCCTTACTTCCCCTACGGAAAACGGCAGGATAAGCCCCGTTTCCTGCCTGATCGCCTCCTGCAGTCTTTTTGCTGCATGCATCTCTGTCTCTGCCACCTCTTTTGTCATCACAATATGTGTGCTGTGGCAAAGCAGCATCTGTCCGTCCTGTTCTTTAATTGTTTTTGGCTTTGGTAATAAATACATAATTTTCTCCTCCTGCTGTCAGAATTTCTTCCTATTCTTCAAAAATTATTTTTCCACTATCCATTAAAAGTATTTTACTCTTATAAATCTTTGCACCACTCTCATTAAAATACCGGAATTTATCCGCATCCATAACGATTTCAAATGCCTTATGACTTCCTTTTTCCACTTTTATTCTGGAAAATGCAACCAGTTCCCGCTCTCTTGGCACAAGTTCACCGGACAACACTTTCCGGTAGCATTGCAGCACTGCCGTATCATCTATATTTCCTTTATTCTTTACAATTCCTGAAATAATCCACACATCCTGCTGCTTTTTAAGACAGATATCCACATACTCCATGTGGGAATATCCCATTCCTTCCCCAAATGTATACAAAACTCCCTGTTCCATATCACAATAGTGCATTGCCGGATAGGACACCGTATGGTTATAGTACACCGGAAGCTGTCCGCAGTTTCGCGGAAGGGACACCGGCAGTCTGCCGGACGGTGCATATTTTCCAGACAACAGCTCCGCGATTGCTTTTCCTCCCATCGGTCCCGGATAAAAAGCATATAACAGTGCATCTGAATCCTGCGCAATTTCAGGGATTGCATAAGGCCGCCCGGCAATGACTACGGAGATCACCGGTTTTTTCAGCGCACAGACAGCCGTAAACAGTTCGTTCTGGTTCCCGGGGAGCTGTAATCTGGCGGTATCCATGCCCTCCCCACAGTCCATCTCAAGTACTCCCTGTACTTTTGCCGCACCGTTTTCATCGAACAGCGCCCCTTTAAAACGACTCGATGATCCGCCTAATGCCAGCACGATAATATCCGCATTTTCCGCAAGAGAAACAGCCGTCCCGACCTCATGTCCATTATAACAGCGAACCCGGTCTGCACCAAATTCTTTTTCCATGCCGCTCTTTAACGTCTCATATCCTGCCCTGTCCATTGGAGGTGAATAATCACCGATCTGCCGGTAAATATCATCCGCATTTGGACCGATCAGGGCTATTTTTTCTGCTCTCCCAATCGGCAGTACATTTTCATTCTTCAACAACACTACCGACTCGCGCGCCAGTTTTTCCGACTCCTGATATGCCTCTGTCGGAAATGAAACAGCACCATTTTCGCTGTAAGAGGCGGTACGGTTCCCGTTTTCATCAATATAAGGTTTATCCATCAGTCCCTGCTCAAATTTCAAAGTGAGCACTCGAAGGACCGCCTGATCGAGTTCCTTTTCCGTGATAAATCCCTGTTTTAACGCCTCCTCTAACTTTGTATAACCTTCATCCCACAGACTGATATCCACACCTGCTTTCAGTGCAAGTGCTGCCGACCTGATATTATCCCCCGTCATAATGTCTAACTGGTCGATGGCGATGCCATCCGCCATCACGACCCCGTCAAACCCCAATTGTTCCCGCAGAATATCCTGCAGCAGATGTCTGTTGGCATGGCAGAATTTTCCATCGATCTCGTTGTATGCAGCCATAATGCCTTTTACGCCCGCCTCACAACATGCCTTCGCCGCCTGTAAATGGATCTCCCACAGTTCCCTCTCTCCGATCCGCGCTGCGCTGGCATTGACCCCTCCGGTCGTCTCCCCCTGTGCACAAAAGTGTTTTGCAACCACTGCAACGCCCTCTTTCTGGATTCCTGTTACGATCGCCCGCGCGAGCTCTGCCGATAAATATGGATCCTCCCCATAACACTCCTCACTGCGCCCCCATCTTGGGTCTCTTAAAATATCCAGTGCCGAAACCAGTGCAAAATCCACGCCCATCTGCTTTAACTGCCTGCCGCACACCTGCCCTGCCCGCTCATACAATGCCGGGTCAAACGATGCACCTACTGCCAGATTGACCGGGAGCAGATATCCGTCTAACGCCTGATGTCCATGTGGACATTCACTGCTCAGTAAAAATGGAATTCCAAGGCGGCTGTGTTCGATCACATATTTCTGTAACTGATTATATGCCTGCATGGAAAGTCCCCCGGCAAGCCCTGTCTCATAATTTTTTTCCGACCATGGATCTGCACGGTAAAGACCATAGATCGTGCCGATCCCGCCCCACTTTTTTACTTCATCCTTTAATTCCTGCGTAAAAATAATTTTTCCATCTTCTACATGGTAGATCCGAAAACCATATAAATGCTGGTTTAACTGTCCCACTTTTTCTGTTGCGGTCATCTGCGCAAGCAGCGCCTCTGCCCGCTTTCTGCTATCTCTCTCCATATCTGTCCTGTCATTTCTCCTTTATTTTTCGGCTGTATAATGCACTTGCAATAATTCCGAATGCAGACAAAATAAACACCATCTGTATGTTATCTACCGGAATGTTTAAAATCCTGATATCCTTTGCTAATGCCACAAATGTCGAGCCGAGCATGGATGAAAAAAATCCTACAAACCCAACCATTGTTGAGCAGAAGCTGACATAGCTGACACGGTGTTCTAACGGTGCAAAGGCAAACTGCATCCGAAAAGTCGCAATATTGATGCCGCCCCAGGCAACCCCGCTCACAGCC
>ENA-OPXQ01001733-OPXQ01001733.1-human-gut-metagenome-genome-assembly--contig:-NODE-1733-length-11215-cov-1.947939_pt1 | contig 11215 bp, 7 predicted proteins | sample MGYA00241769_ERZ502042 | MGnify/ENA primary metagenome ERZ502042 (study PRJEB25962, sample SAMEA2041934) | human gut metagenome | biome: human gut; feature: human-associated habitat; material: faeces...
TTCCGGGTGCGGGAGCCGCAGGTGGTTTAGGTGGAGGATTTGTCGCTTTCCTAAAGGCTGAACTTAAACCCGGTATCCGGATGGTTCTGGATGCCTTGCGTTTTGATGAATGTATACGGGGGGCGGATCTAATTATTACGGGAGAAGGTAAACTGGATAAACAGACTTGCATGGGAAAGACCCCATGCGGAGTATTGCAGGCAGGCATGAGACAGGGTATCCCGGTTATCGTAATGGGTGGTTCCGTAGAGGAGGTAGAGGCGCTTAATAAATCCGGGTTTCTGGCGGTCTTGCCACTTCTTCCTTATCCGGTTTCCTTGGAGCAGGCGATGGATAAGGATTTCACCTGCCGGAATATTGGGCGTGCCTTGGAACAACAATTGCGTGTAATCCAATACTATATGAATCATTAACATAGGGATATTCGTGATAAGGTATATTGTTTTCGTTTTGGAGTTTGGAGGTATTGCGGTGTTTAGTGCCACCATTTACTTTTGCGTTATCAAACTTGAAAAAACGAATAAGAATAAAAATTATAGTGGATATGGAAATGAATAAGACACTTGCTTCGTCCGGTGGACGTATTACGGTAATCGACGCTCTGCGCGGCTTCTCCTTGATTGGTATTTGCTTGATTCATGCGATGCAGCATTTTGGCGCTATGGGGACAATGGCTCCCCAAGCCATGTTCCCTTGGGAAGGGACGCTGGATGAGATTTTTCGGTGGTTTATTAATTACTTGGTGTTTGGCAAGTTCTTCATTATATTTTCTTGCCTGTTTGGTTTGAGCTTCTTTATCCAGATGGATCGGGCAGCTCAAAAAGGTGTTGATTTGCGTCCTCGTTTCTTATGGCGATTGGTATTGTTGCTTGTGATTGGTTTTGTTCATGGTTTATTAGTCCGTGTAGATATTTTGTTGGTGTATGCGTTGCTTGGTTTTGTATTGGTATTGATGTATAAATGGCCTACTAAATTATTGGTGGGAATCACCCTTTTCCTTTTCTTGGGCGGTGCCTCGCTAATTCCCGTAGCGTATAAGGCTGTAACGGCTCCGTCGAGCAAGTGGTGGAAAGACCGGCTGCCGCACCTATCGCTCGTGCTGAGGCTCCCCGGCGAGTCCCGACATTAGCCGAGACCATTGAGAACAACGCTTGGGACGGATTGGTAGGAAAAATGAATTTCCAGTTTGCCAGCGGTCGTATCTATCTGACCTTGGGATTGTTTATCCTCGGATTTATCGTAGGCCGGATCCGCTTGTTCCAACGCATGGATGAGTTCCGTAGCCGTTTGAATTACGGGGCGTTGGTCGCGTTGGTTTTAATCGGCTTGTTGTATCTGCTAAAACCTTATATACCTGCCGCATCTTGGCGTGAGGTCTCTATCAATGCGTGGATGGGTGCTACGACAACTAACTTGATTAATCTGATGACGGCTTATCTGTGGGGGGTGTTGGTCTTAGAGGCTTACCGCTCGGTAAAAGTTCAAAATGCCATGAAACCATTGGTTAGCTATGGGCGTATGGGATTGACAAACTATATCGTACAATCCGTGACCGGTGTCTTTATTTTCTCCGGTTTTGGCTTGGATTGGAGCCATTTGGGTGTTTTCTTGAGTGTATTGGCCTGCCTTGGATTTACGGCCATACAGATTGCCTTTAGCCAATATTGGCTGTCGGGCTTGCGCTACGGCCCGATGGAGTGGTTATGGCGGACCGGCACGTATATGAGATGGCAACCCATTCGTTTGGGTTAAGCCGGAAAGCTTTGTTCTCAATACAAATTCCGTACAACAAGACCATTGATGAGCCTAGTGTATAAAATGCTAAAAATCAGAGTCAAAAAAGCACGATGATCTTTCATCCAAAACACGTACGACTTTTTGAAAAAACATGTACGTGTTTTGGATGAAAGTCGTACGTGTTTGTCCCGAATCCTTCCACTGAAAACCAGAGCACATATAAAAATCTACAAGAAGCTTCATTTAAACGGAGCGGTAAATAAAAAAGCTGTGGATGGAAGATCGTATAATTAGAAATAATATTTTTAATTTTCATTTTAAAATCTCATCTTTGCGATGAGATGGATGTTAAGGAGCGGTTAATAGTGCAAAAATTACGAAATGGCGAGCAAGATGCTTATCGATATTTATATGATCGTCATTATGTTTTACTATGTCAATTTGCCAATGAGTTGGTTGGCGACCCATTTCTAGCGGAGACTATAGTTGGTGATGTGATATTTCATCTGTGGGAAATCCGTGAGACATTGGATATAAATAGCTCTCTTCGTGCTTATCTAATGCGGGCTGTGCGGAACCGCTGTTATAACCATATCTCATCAGAAAAGGAAAAGAAGGAAGTTCGTTTCTCGAAGATTGAGTCTGAGACCTTAGGGTGGGACGCTATGATACAATCGGATGAACAGCCGCTCGGTATATTACTTGAACGGGAGTTAGAGAAGGAGATCATAAAATCAATCGATAGTTTAGGCGATGAATGTAAACGAGTTTTTAGAAAAAGCCGTTTTGAGCATAAGAAAAATGAGGAAATCGCTACAGAGCTAGGAATTTCTGTCAATACGGTTAAATACCACATAAAGATGGCTTTAACCCGCCTACATCAAGATCTGAGGAAGTATCTGATCTTGTTGATATCATTTTTCTCCTTGTGAGAATGAAAAAATTGATGTTTCTCACTACCCCTTGAGGAGAAATAACTGTCTTATATATAAAAGCTGGATATTTAATCTATATGGAAGAAAAGAAATCACATACGAAAAACGAGCGATCATTACCTGATCATGAAGAACAAGAACTTTGGTTCTCTGCTTTGGCTGCCGATGATTCCTGTGCCTATAATGTCGATAAGGCGTTCGATCGTTTTGTTTCTCGTACCCAGCAAAAACGCCGTACGGTATTCAATATTCCTAAAATCGTTTATGGTGCGGCAGCGGTTATCCTATTATTGATCGCTTCTACGATTTCCTATTGGTGGGGTGAGCGGCAATTACAGAACCAGTTTGCGGATATCTTGGTGGAAGCTCCTTTAGGGGCCAAGACCAAGCTGATTTTACCGGATAGCACATTGGTCTGGTTAAACGCTGGCTCAAAGATCGTATATTCGCAAGGTTTTGGGGTGAAAGACCGCCATCTTCGGCTGAATGGAGAGGCTTATTTTGAGGTGAGGAAAAATGAGAAGTTACCTTTTGATGTAATGACGAAAGAGTTGAATGTAAAAGTATTGGGTACTAAGTTCAACTTCCGGAATTATGACGAGGACGAAGAGGTAACCGTGAATCTGTTGGAAGGAAAAGTTCAGCTAGAGAATTATGTAAAGAAGATGGGAATAAACTACTTGTCTCCTTCAGAGAAGGTTACCTTGAATAAACTTACTGGGGAAATGATTATAAGCCGAGCGGAAGTGAAAAACGCTAAGGAATGGACAAACGATGGACTATTCTTCGATGAGATGCCTCTATCTGACATTGTGAAAGAACTGAATCGTAGCTATAATGTGAAGATTCATATTGCGGATGAACAGTTAACCCATAATCGCTTTTATGCGTTATTCAATAGAAAAGAACAGACTATCTATAATGTGTTAGATATTATAACTGCGACAAATCAAGTAAGATATAAAGTGGAAGGTGATAGTATTCTGCTTTATGCGAAGTGATAGATAATTGTTTAACCTTAAAATTGTTTTAATATGGAGAATATGGAAGGAGATTAAAAAAGGAGTAACAGGATCATAAAAGGAATCGGAGAATGGGCTAGATCCTCCGACTCATAAATCCTCAAATTACATTATGCAAATGATCTGGATGAGGAATACAAATGTAATCAATCCTCTGAAAGGTCATCATCAATCACAAGTTAAATTACTAAAAATTAAGCTATTTATGAAAGTTGTAAAAAAGGTCATTTATGTGGCCATGGCTTCGTTTTGCTTAAATTTAACTGTTAGTTCTCAGAATATAACATTGAAAATGAGTAATATAACAGTAAAACAAGCGATGGATGAGCTGAAGAGTAGGAGTGGCTACTCGTTTGTATTCTCGTCTGCGGACGTGGATACAGGGAAGAAAATATCCGTGTCTTCGGAAAATCAATCGATCAATGCGGTAATCGAACAAATTTTGCGTGGTCAAGGATTGACGTATGAGATCCAAGGGAAGAATATTATATTGAAGAAGGTCAATGTGTCAGACCAACAAGTACCCAAGAAAAATATCACGGGCTCGGTCTTAGATGTGGACGGAGATGCGATTATTGGAGCGAACATAGTCGTGAAGGGTACGACAAATGGTACGATTACGGATCTCAATGGTCACTTCTCCATTTCTGACGTATCGTCCAATGCGGTACTCGTCCTATCTTATATAGGATATAAGGATAAAGAGATACATGTCAATAATCAATCAGACTTTAAGATTGTCTTGAATGAGGATACGCAAGCGTTGGAGGAGGTTGTAGTCGTAGGTTATGGAACACAAAAGAAAGAAGTGGTAACGGCTGCGATTACCTCGATTGGAGCGGATGATATCGCCGTAAGCCCTTCCGCCGATGTTGCGGCAGGTTTGGCCGGTCGCTTGTCTGGTGTAATTATCAATACTCGTTCCGGTGAGGTTGGAAACGAGGGGACCTCTATTTTTGTCAGAGGAAAAAGTACGTATGGAAGTAATACAGAGCCTTTGTATGTAGTAGATGGTATTGCGAGAACGGAGGAAGATGGTATCTTGTCAAGGATGGATCCCAATGATATAGAGTCGATTTCCGTATTGAAAGACGCTTCTGCTGCGATTTATGGATCAAGAGCTGCAAATGGCGTTATCTTGATCACGACCAAACGAGGTAAAACGGGACTTAAGCCTACCATAAACGTTTCTTACAACCATTCATTTGCCCAACCTACACGAATCGTAAAGATGGCCGATGCTGCAACTTATGCGACCGCACGAAATTGGGCCAATATAACAAAGGGATTAGAGCCTACTTATACCGAGGAAGAGATACGGAAGTTTGCCGATGGGTCAGATCCTTTGAATTACCCGAATACGGACTGGTACAGAACTGTTCAAAAAACATGGACTCACCAGGACAAAGCCAATCTCTCTCTGCGTGGGGGAAGCGAGAGGGTACAGTATTTCATGTCTGGAGGTTTCTTGAACCAAGGAACTCCTTTTAATAATGGATTCACTTATAATAGACAAATAAATGTCCGCTCTAATTTGGATGCGAAAGTAAATGACTATATAAAAATCAGTTTAGATTTATCTGCGAAAAAACTAGGTCGTGTGCTTCCTCGTGATGGCTCCGTGAATGGAGGATCTATGTATTCTCATGTCGCTTTGAATTTACCGACAATTTTAGCGAAATATCCCGGGACAGATTTGGCCGCTCCTGCTCGTGATGGAGATAATCCATTAGTACAAACATCGGGAGAAGCCGGTGAGACAAAGACCGATCGTTGGCTCTTCAACTCACAAGCGAATATCACGATTGATATCCCGTGGGTCAAGGGGTTGTCTTTAGTCGGGAGCTTTGCTTATGATTTTTATCAGCAGAAGTATAAGCAATTTAAGAATGTAGCTTATGTTTACAATTACGATCAAGCGACAGGAGAGTACTCAAAAATTATCGTGCCGACTATCTCCAGCCCTTCTTTAACGGTCGAGGAAAAAAGAACGGAGAATTTGACGGGGAATGTCCGTGCGAACTATCATAACACTTTTAATGAGGTCCATACGATTGATGCGTTTTTTGGCTTTGAGGAGAGCAAGGCAAAGAGTAGTATGTTGAAAGGTTATAGAGGCAATTTCGCTTCGGGAGTGGTTCCGGAATTGCCTTTTGGCGATAGCAATACGCAAACGAATGATGGTTTATGGGGAGAGACAGCTCGTATAAACTATTTTGGCCGTGCGATGTATGATTATGATAATAAGTATATGTTGCAGTTCCAGTTTCGTTATGACGGTTCTCAAAACTTCCCCAAGGGAAATCGATATGGCTTTTTCCCGGGAGTGTCGGCGGGCTGGACTATTTCTCGCGAAGCATTCATGTCGGATATTAACTGGTTGGATAATTTGAAGATAAGAGCCTCATGGGGACAAATGGGAAATGATGTAGTTGATGCCTATCAATACATGGTGTTATATGGACTTACCGCTGGATCTGTTTTCAATGGCGCACAAGTTTCCGGACTATCCCAAAAGAGAGCTCCTAATCCTAATATAACATGGGAAGTCTCGAATTCTTATGATGTTGGTATAGAGTCTCGTTTCTTCGGGGGACAATTAAGTTTCGAGTTTGACTGGTTCAAATCAAGAAGAACAAATATATTATCTAAGCGAAATGCTTCTATCCCGGCTTTTACAGGCTTGTCATTACCCGACGAGAATATAGGTATAGCAGAGAATCAAGGCATAGAATTCATGATTGGTCACCAGAAATCGGTCAACAAAGATTTCTCTTATTCTATTTCTGGCAACTTTACTTATGCGAAAAACAATGTTGTGTTCTCGGATGAGGCACCGATGGCGGAAGAATATCAAAAGGCGGAAGGGCATCCGATTGGAAGTTCATTGCGTTATAAAGCGATCGGTATTTATAGCGAGTCTGACATGGCGGATTCAAATGTTCCTAAACGACCGGGAACCATGGCCGGTGATATCAAGATATGGGACGCCAACGGAGACGGTGAGATCAACTCGCTGGATAGAATACGTCAAGATCTGACCGATATCCCTCAAATCGTCTACGGCGTGAATTTGGGCATTACTTGGAAGCAATTTGATCTTTCTTTATTGTTTCAGGGACAAGCGAAAGTTATTAATACCATACAAGAAACATGGGTCGATCCTTCGTCTGGTGGAGCGGGAAATCTCATGCAATGGTGGACGGAGGATATGTGGACTCCTGAAAATACGGATGGGACGAAGCCTCGCTTAGGTACACCTAATAAAATTAACGGTACTACATTCACAAATATAAACGCCGCATTTTTCAAACTGAAAAATGCGGAAATCGGATATACTTTACCCGTTGCGGTTCGGGAGAAGATAGGTGTTGCGAATGCTCGTGTTTATTTGAGCGGCACAAATTTATTTTCTTTCGACCATATGAGAGGTATGGGAATTGACCCAGAGGCAACAGGTTCCGGGTATGGCGGTTGGGCCTTGAATCCGCAACGTTTGATTAATTTAGGTGTAAATGTTTCATTTTAAATAAATTAATTATATGAAAAATCTAATAATATATGCAGCTTCGGCTATGTTTGCTCTAACGGCTTGCAATGCGTTAGATATAATTCCAAGCGACAGTTATTCAGATCCGGTTGTCTGGCAGGATCAAAATCTGATAAAGATGTACGTTAACGATCAGTACAACGCTCTTGTGGGACAAGATAATTTTTACCGTTATTCTTTTTTCTCTGACGAGGTCTATCAAAAATATAATGATGAAGGATGTAATTATATCAGGGAGAATATTTTAACGTCGGATAATGTAGGATCGGTCAGCGATGTCTTAAACTATTGGAATACTGGCTATGGGTATCTTCATAAGGTAAATATGTTCTTTGAGAATATTGAATCCTCCAGGGTGGATGAAGAATTTAAGAATACGATGATAAATGAGATGAAGTTTATCCGTGCATTCATCTATTTTCGTTTGATCCGTTCTTATGGCGGTGTTCCTATTATAAAGGAGGTTTATGATATCAATAGTGATTGGTCGAATGTCAAACGAAATACCTATAATGAGTGTGTAGAATACATTATCAGTGATTTGGATGATGTGATTGCGAATCTGCCAGATCGGCCAAGCGAGAGAAATAGAGTCGGAGCTAATGCTGCTAGAGCTTTAAAGTCAAGAGTCTTGCTTTATAATGCGAGTGCTTTGAATAATCCGGACAATGATAAAGAAAGATGGCAAAAAGCGTCAGATGCGGCGAAAGAGCTACTAGATAAGGGATATTCATTATGTGACAATTATCGAGAAATGTTTTTTGATGTAACCAACAATGAATATATCTTTGCTAAAGAGTTCAGTGAGACATATTCTCACATGCTGGGCTTTAATTTAGCCTGTACAGGTGATGGTGGCCGAGGATGGGCTACTCCCTCTCAAAATCTGGTTGACGCTTATGAGACTTTAGACGGCGAGATACCGGTGTTAAATTCTGAGAGCGGAGACATAAATCCAAAATCGATTTATAACCCGGAGAAACCATATGAGAATAGAGATCCGCGTTTTTATGATTGTATTTATTACAATGGCTCAACCAGCTTGAATGGTCGTATCGTTGAAACATTTAAGGATGGAGCGGATATGATTCAGCAAGATATGACAATGACTGGTTACTATTGTAGGAAGTTCGTGAACGAGAACGAACCTGTATCTCAATCCCATCATTATACAACTCCATTTCCTTTCTTCCGTTTAGCCGAGATCTATTTGAATTATGCAGAAGCAGAGTTCCAATTAGGACATGAGGATGTCGCTCGGGAATATGTGAATAAGGTTCGAGCTCGTAAAAGCGTAAATATGCCTTCTATAACAGATAGTGGAGAGGCCTTATTGAAGCGAATTTATCACGAGCGACAAATCGAGTTAGCATTTGAGGGACATCGTTTCTTCGATTTGCGCAGGTGGAAAATCGCTGATAATACGCCAATAGTAGGCCTTAATATCATAAAAGATGGTGAAGGGAAATTCTCTTATGAACGATACGTATTATCTTTAGATTCCAGGAAAAATGAATGGAAGGATGCTTTCTTTGTCTTGCCTATTCATTATTCGGAAATTCAGAAGAGCAATGAAAGCTTAGAACAAAATAATGGTTATTAATATGTTGTAGAATGAAACAAACAAATTTAGCAAATATAGCTATCAGTGGTCTACTTTTGTTTACGGGGTGTGCGTTTGGTACACCCCATAATGAGGGAAAAGAGATGGAGGCTAAATTCATATCTCCTCCTAATGAATATCGTCCACAACCTTTTTGGCATATAAATGGGGAATTAACGAAAGAGGGAATTTATAGGCAAATTACAGATGCGTACCAAAAGGATGGTTTTGGCGGTGTGGCAGTATTGTCATTAACTCCTGCCAAGATGTGGGGAGGCAAGGAAATTTGCCCCGGAACGACTCCCGAATATTTGAGTGAATCTTATTTCGATCGTTATCGAGACATTTTAGAGTGCTCAGAGCAGCTAGGCACGGAGGTTATTTTATACGACGATGTGGATTTTCCAAGTGGTGTATTAGGCGGTCGTCTCAAGCAAGAATTTCCTCAATATACGCAAAAACGTTTAAGTAAAAAAGAGTGGGATATCTTAGGTGGGCGGGTGGTCAAGGAAAAACTGCCTGTAAAAGACCTTTTTATGGGAGCGGTCGCTATGAATATGGAGACTTTTGAACGGATCGACCTAACCGAATGTGTGGATAATGAGGGATTGCTCACATGGCAGGCTCCTAAGGGTAAATGGAAGCTTTTGTCATTTTTCTTGGAATACAATGTGGATTCTCGTTTGGATTATATGGATAAAGAAGCCGTAGACCATTTTATATCAATGACGTATGATCAATACAGTGCTCGTTTTAATGAGTTTTTTGGAAAAATCGTTAAGCGAACGTTTTTTGACGATGTTGGTTACTTAGGTAATTCTCGCTATTGGAATGCGGAGCTTACTGCTTTATTTGAAAAACGATATAAGAAAAAAGCTGTTTTATATTATCCTGCGTTATGGTACCATATCGGGGAAGAAACGGAGGCTGCTCGTGTGGCTCTTTATGGATTGCGCGCTGAACTTATGGGGGAGGGTTATCCTAAAAAAGTAGGAGAATGGAGTGAACGACACGATTTAGTGAGTATGGGACATCCACCTGGAAATTACGAGCCGACAGCAGTTGACATGTATGGTGACCCGTTTAAATTCTATCGCTATGTCTCGGTCCCTTTGATGGATGCTATTCACGGTTATCCGTACGGGCGCCCGGGATTTAAGCTGATAAGCTCGGCAGCGGATACCTATAATCGTCCCAATGTTGCCGTAGAGATTTATGGCAATTATAGGGCTGATATGGATTCCTTTATGCTATATAGAGGAGCGATGGAATTAATGGTTCGAGGGGCGAACTTCTTTGTTCCTCATGGGATGTGGTATGACCCAACCATGGTGAAAATTCCTCCATTAATAGGGCATCAAAGTAAATTATTGGGACCGGCTCTACATTCCTATAGTGATTATGTGGCGCGTGCTTCTACGTTGTTGCAAGATGGTAATCGAGTAGTGGATATAGCGATTTTATACCCGATTGAGTCATTGGAAGGATGGTATGAGTGGGATAATCCAACTCGTCCTACTATTGGGAAAGATGTGCCTCCGGGTACAGATTACAACCAGATAGGAGATATGTTGACAGGACAAATTCGTAAAGATTTTACATTTATTCATCCCGAGGAACTATTAAAGGATAAATATCAGATCGTTGATGGGGAGATTCGTCTGACAACTCCGATTACGCACCAAGAATATAAATTGTTAATAATACCTTCATCGTACGTGTTGTCAGTGGAGACCCTAAACAAGATCAAGACTTTCTATGATACGGGAGGAAAGCTTTTAATAACGCATCAATTCCCTCAGAAATCAGCGGAATTTGGGAGGGATAAAGAATTGGTAGAACTTATAAAAGAGATATTTGGTGAGAAATATTCAGAGCCAGGTCTTGATGAGTTTGTTGCTGTATCGAACGAGCGAGGAGGTAAAGCGGCATTCCTTCCTTCAGCGGAAAAAGATCTACTGGCTAATGCTATCGATTTATTATTGCCTTGTCCGGATGTTCATATAAATACGGTGGGCTCGCTTGACCAGCTGGATGCTTTGCATCGTCCGTTGTTGGGAGTAGATGAATATCGAGGCCTTCCCCCGGAAAAATTAGGAATGTTTTCTTATATTCATAAGCAAAAAGATGGAAAGGATATTTATTTTTTCGCAAACTCTACAGACTCTTTTGTTGAGACGGATGTGCGTTTGAAGGGAAAGTTATCTTTGGAAATTTGGAATCCTTATACAGGAGATTTAGGAAAGGAAATACCTGTTAAGTATGAGATAGGTAATGATAATATCGTGTATACAACATTTAGGCTCCAACTATCTCCCGTAAAATCGATTTTTATAATAGGTGATAAGTGAAAAATGCTGATTTGCGA
>ENA-OPXQ01001734-OPXQ01001734.1-human-gut-metagenome-genome-assembly--contig:-NODE-1734-length-11214-cov-5.392329_pt1 | contig 11214 bp, 9 predicted proteins | sample MGYA00241769_ERZ502042 | MGnify/ENA primary metagenome ERZ502042 (study PRJEB25962, sample SAMEA2041934) | human gut metagenome | biome: human gut; feature: human-associated habitat; material: faeces...
GAAATTTTTACAAATGAGAAAGGCTATGTAAAATCCATTGCAATTCCATATGGAACATATCTGGTGAGAGAAACTACAACACCCCATAATTACAAACCTGTAGATGATTTTATTGTCCGGGTTACAGAGAATAAACCAACAGAGCCGCAGACATGGAGAGTTCTTTTGGATAAAGAATTTTCTGCAAAACTGAAAATCATTAAACAGGATGACGAGACTAAAAAATCAGTTTTAATTCCGGGAACAGAGTTTAAAATTTATGATCTGGATCATGAAAAATATGTAGAGCAGGTAACTACATACCCGACAACCGTTACACATACCTCTTATTTCACAGATATAGACGGATATCTGATCTTGCCGCAGAATTTAAAAATCGGTCATTATAGAATCGAAGAGGTAACAGCACCGGACGGTTATACCATTAACAAAAATTATGTCGAAATACAGGTGGACACCAATACCCTGTATCAGACTGATCCGGTATCAGGTGATGTAATCATTGAAGTTGTATATGAGAATCATCCGGTGAAAGGAAAACTCACTGTACAGAAAAAAGGAGAGGTTCTTTCGACCTATAAGAATGATTTTAAGTATGAAGTTCAGAATCTTTCCGGTGCAGTATATGAAGTGTATGCTGCAGAGGATATTTATACAGCTGATTTCCAGAAAGATGACAATGGAAACCGTATTCTGGAATATGCAGCCGGAACACTTGTAAAAACTGTTACAACCGATAAAGAGGGAAAAGCGGTCCTGAAGAATCTTCCACTTGGAAGTTATAAGATTGTGGAAACGTCTGCACCAACAGGATTTGTTTTAAACAGCGAAGCACAGACAGTCACTTTTACTTACAAAGATCAGGAAACACCTGTCATTGAGCAGACAGCTACTTTTGAGAATGAACGCCAGAAGGTAGAAATTTCGGTGGAAAAACAGGATGCTGATACAGAAAAAGCAGTTGCAGGGGCAGAATTTGGACTTTATGCGAAGAATGATATGGAAGCTCATGGAACTGTGATTGTGAAAGCAGACACACTTCTTGGAAAAGCTGTTTCTGGAGAAGATGGAAAGGCTGTATTTACACAGGACCTGCCATTTGGAGAGTATTATATCAAAGAACTGGCAGCACCGAATGGCTATGTATCTTCTGATGAAGTTCTGGAAGGGAAAGCAGAGTACCAGGGACAGGATGTTAAGGTCGTGCAGTTATCGTCTGTATTTAAGAATCAGCCTACAAAAGTTGTGGTTTCCAAGTCTGACCTGACTACAGGAGTAGAGTTATCGGGTGCTACACTTACTGTTCTGGATAAGGGCGGAAACGTGGTTGATACATGGAAATCCGTAAAAGGAGAACAGCATCTGATTGAACGGCTTACCGTAGGGGAAACCTATACGCTCAGGGAAGAGATGGCTCCTTATGGATACCTCAAAGCAGAAGAGATTACCTTTACGATTGAAGATACCGGGGAAATTCAGAAAGTGGAAATGAAAGATGATGTGCCGGCAGGAACGATCATCATCAATAAAAATGGAGAGTTTCTGGATAAAGTAACGGCATTGGATTCTGTTGGAGGATGGATCAGCCATTTATTCCAGTATGTAACAGGCAGTCTGAAAGATGTTACCTTTGAAGTATTTGCTTTAGAGGACGTGAAATCTGCTGACGGAGAAAGTGAAGATTATTATAAAAAAGACGAACTGGTAGCAACCATTACAACGGATGATACCGGCATTGCAAAGTTATCAGGACTTCCTCTTGGCAAATATTATGTCAAAGAAAAAGCTACAGTGGATGGTTTTGTACTGGATAATGAAGCAAGAGAGATTGATCTGACATACCGGGATCAGGATACTGCAGAGGTTACTTACTCTGCTGACTGGCAGAATAACCGCCAGAAAGCGGAAGTGGAAGTTGTGAAAAAAGAGAAAGATTCTGATCGTGTACTGGAAGGTGCAGTATTTGCCCTTTGTGCTAAGAATGATATTACAGGAGCAGACGGAAAAGTAATTCTGAAAGCAGATACTGTGATCGAGGAACTGGCAACAGACAAAGAAGGAAAGCTGACTTTTACGGCAGATTTACCGATTGGTTTTGAGTATTATATCAAGGAAACTTCCCCGGCACCTGGATTTGCAACGACGGATGAAACACAGGAGTTTACATTTGAGTACGAAGGTGCAGAAAAGGAAAAAGTATCATACTCCTTTACTTTTGAGGATGAACCGACAGTAATCGAGATTACCAAGACTTCCCTGACAGACGGAAAAGAGCTGGAAGGTGCCAAGTTACAGGTAACGGATGAAAGCGGTAAGGTTGTAGATTCCTGGACTTCCGGCAAAGAAGCTCATATCATCAAAGAACTGGTAGTCGGACAGAAGTATACCCTGACAGAAACAAAACCGGCAGACGGTTTTGTGACAGCGGAAAGCATTACATTTACCGTTAAAGATAACGCAGAAGCACAGAAAATCGAGATGAAAGACGATGTGACCAAGGTGGAAATCTCCAAGACGGATATTTCTGGTAAAGAACTGCCGGGCGCAAAACTGACAATTCTCGACAAAGACGGTAAAACGGTAGAGAGCTGGACTTCTGAGGAAAAACCGCATTACATTGAAATGCTTCCGATCGGGGAGTATACACTTCGGGAAGAGTCTGCCCCTGAGGGCTATCTGGTAGCTGAGGACGTGAAGTTCACAGTGGAAGATACCGGAGAGATTCAGAAAGTTGTGATGAAAGATGAGGTAAAACCGGAAGAAACATCAACACCGGAAACACCATCTACACAGGTAACAGATACACCGAAAACCGGAGATGATACACATATGCTGCTTTGGATTCTGCTTGCAGTAGCAGGTATGGCAGGTGTAGTGTCAGCGGTATGGGTGGCAAGAAAGAAGAAATAAAAATCAGTTAGTTAAGAGGGCATTTATGGACGAAAAAGATTCATAAATGCTCTCTTTCTGGTTAATACTAGGAAAAATGAAGGGAGAATGTATTATGAAACAGGTATTAATTATAGCGGTTGTAGCAATTATTGCAGCAGTTAATTTTGTGATGTATTGCTGTCTGAGAGTAGCATCACAGGAAGATCAGATGTTGGAAAAACTGAGCAGGAGAAAGGAGTCAGAAAGCGATGGCGATTAGATATGCAGAGGACAAGCCGAAATCCTGTGAATATTGTTATTTCTGGAATGAAAAGAAAAAGGAATGCAGGCAGATGAGATGCTTTTATCAGCTCCCTGAAAAGCCACCAGATCCAGATCCGGCACACAGGTTTTGGGTTCCATGCAAAGGCTGTCCGTATGGAAGAAATCCCTGTATTGGCTATTGCATGGCTAAAATTCTAAAAGAGCAGAGGAAAAAACAATCTGGATAAGGATACATACATATTCCCGTATCACTACGGGGAGGAAGCAGAACAGTATACGTTCTATCGGATTCCCAAGATTCTCTTTACCAGTCCGGTATTTGGAAAACTGACCTGTGAAGCTAAGTTGTTGTATGGTCTATTGCTAGACCGGATGCAGTTATCTGTGAAGAATCGGTGGATGGATTCGGAGGGAAAAGTGTATATATATTTTTCGCAGGAGCAGATAGCAGGGCTTATGGGATGTGGAGTAAAAAAAGTCCGGTGCTTGTTAAAGGAACTGGATGACCGGAAAGGAATCGGATTGATTACGAGAGTCAGACAGGGATTGGGAAATCCCGATAGAATCTATGTAAAAAAATGCGTATCACCAGAACGGTTCAAAGAGAACTTCCAGACAGGTCAAAATGACTTCTCAGGAAAGGTACAAATGACCGATGCAGACAGGTGTAAACTGCCAGGTAATGATATAGAGGATAGTAATACTGAGAATAACGATACAGAGTATCTTTCTTTCTATTCAGATGCCAGTGAAGTGAAAAGGAAAGAAGCTGAAAGGAATGCTTATCAGCAGATTATCCTTGAACACATTGGATATGACTATATCGTAGATGATTTCAACCGGCATATGTTGGATGAGATTGTGGGGTTAATGGTAGATGTGGTGTGTTCGGAACAGGAGTTTATACGGATTGGAGGGGAGAGAAAACCTTTATCCGTAGTAAAAAGCCAGTTTTTAAAACTGGATGCAGAGCATATTCGGTTCGTATTGCATTGCATGAAAGAAAATACCAGTAAAGTAGTAAATATGCGTCAGTATTTGTTGGCAGTATTATATAATGCACCGCTGACCATCAGCAATTATTACTCATCTTTGGTGCAGCATGATATGTACGAAGGGAATATATGAATTTTAGATTTTCAGGAAGGGAGTGATTCTATTGCAGGAAGAAGTAAATGAGAAAACCGTATCGTTATGTATCACTGGTGGAAAAGTGACAGTCCGTTTATTGAAACAGGCAATGATGCGTTTTCTGGCGGCAGTGGAGAAAGAAAAAGCAGAGAAAGCAAGAAAACAGCAGACAAAGGCACCTCCGGATAAAGAATATCATGGAAAGCAGAGTTTAAAGAAGCTGACACAGCAGAATATTCAACTTTCCAACATTGAGATTACAGATAATAACATTAAGGCTTTTGAAAAGGTTGCAAAAAAATATGGTATTGATTTCAGCCTAAAACGTGATAAGTCTGTAGATCCACCAAGATATTTTGTTTTCTTTAAGGCGAGAGATGTGGAGGTGATGACAGCAGCATTTCGGGAGTTTACCGGAAAGACACTGAATAAAACCAAGAAACCATCTGTCCGTAAGAAATTACAGCAGGCAATCACAGCCCGTAACCAGGACAAACAGAGAGAACGGGAGAAATCAAAAGAGAAGCAGAAGGAGCCAACATTATGAGTGGGATAAAAAATATAAAGAAAAAACTGAAAGGTTTTCAGGTGCGTCCCCCGAATGTGGAAGTAATAAAAAAGGTTCTGCTACATATACCGTATGTGGTTGTGTTTTATGTGGTAAATAAATGTACCTGGCTTTATCAGTATTGCAGGGGCAGTACAGTAGTAGACAGGCTGATGATTCTTCTTATGAATTATCCATTAGCTTTTAAGAAGCTGTTGCCAAGCATGAAGCTGAAAAGTCTGGTTGCGGGAACAATCGCAGCAGTTGGCATATGGGCAGTGGTATATTTCAAGGGAAAGAATGGAAAGAAGTTTCGCCAGGGGGAGGAATATGGTTCTGCCAGATGGGGAAACGAAAAGGATATAGCACCTTTTATTGATCCGGTCTTTGAAAATAATATTCTGCTGACACAAACGGAACGTCTGACCATGAACAGCAGACCAAAGAAACCGAAGTATGCCAGAAACAAGAATGTCATAGTGATCGGAGGTTCTGGTAGTGGAAAGACTCGATTTTATGTGAAACCGCAGCTTATGCAAATGCCGGATAATGTGAGTTTTGTGGTAACTGATCCAAAGGGGACTATCATCGTGGAATGTGGTAAAATGTTAGCACGAGGGACACCGAAGAAAGATAAAAATGGGAAGATTTTATGTGATAAAAATGGCAGAGTGGTAATGGCTCCTTATAAAATCAAGGTGCTGAATACCATCAATTTTGCCAAGAGTATGCACTATAACCCATTTCATTACATCCGTTCAGAAAAAGATATTCTGAAACTGGTAAATACGATCATGGTAAATACCAAGGGTGAGGGAGAAAAATCCTCGGAGGACTTCTGGACGAAAGCGGAACGTCTGCTGTATTGTGCTTTGATTGGTTATATCTATTATGAGGCGCCGGAGGAAGAACAGAATTTTTCCACTCTTCTTGAGTTCATTAATGCCAGTGAAACCAGAGAAGAGGATGAAGAATTTAAAAATGCGGTGGACTTGTTGTTTGAAGAACTGGAAAGGGATGAGCCGAACCACTTTGCAGTAAGGCAGTATAAAAAATATAAGCTGGCTGCTGGCAAAACAGCAAAATCTATTCTGATCAGTTGCGGTGCCAGACTTGCTCCGTTTGATATTGCGGAACTTAGGGAACTGACTTCTTATGATGAAATGGAACTGGATATGATTGGAGATCAGAGAACTGCACTGTTTATTGTAATTTCGGATACAGACGATACTTTTAACTTTGTGGTTGCTATGATGTACAGTCAGCTTTTCAATCTGCTATGCGACAGAGCCGATGATGTTCATCATGGAAGACTGCCTTATCATGTGAGAATCCTTTGTGACGAGTTCGCAAATATCGGTCAGATTCCAAAGTTCGACAAGCTGATTGCAACGATCCGAAGCAGGGAAATTTCTGCTTCTATTATACTCCAGTCCCAGTCGCAGCTCAAGACAATTTACAAGGATGCAGCCGAAACTATTACTGGGAATTGCGACACAATGTTATTCCTTGGAGGTAAGGAAAGTACCACTCTGAAAGAAATTTCAGAAACACTGGGTAAGGAAACCATTGACTTATATAACACTTCTGATACAAGAGGACAGAGCAGGTCTTATGGTCTGAACTATCAGAAAACAGGAAAAGAATTGATGAGCCGGGATGAACTGGCAGTCATGGACGGTAACAAGTGTATTTTACAGCTTCGTGGTGTCCGTCCGTTTTACAGTGATAAATTTGACATTACAAAACATAAACGGTATAAGCAGTTATCCGATTATGATAAAAAGAATGAGTTCCATGTGGAAGAATACATGAAACATCAGATGGAAGTCCGGTTAGATCCGGAAGAACAGTTCGACCTTTATATGTATGAAGGCAGTGAATTGGAAGAACAATTAAATAATGAAAATGAAGGCACAGGGCATGTAACGTAAAACATACATAGCTCTTTTTTTATGCCCTTTTGGGAGGTAGCGATATGCACAAGCATGAAAGACCGCCCATCAGGGCGGAACCATCCGAGTAGTAACCAGTAAAAAATCACAATGAAAAACAGGAGTTACGAAAGGAGAACATAGATTATGGCGTTTTTTACATCAGCAATTAATATTTTACAGACACTCGTTGTCGCAATCGGAGCAGGACTTGCAGTTTGGGGAGTTATCAATCTTCTGGAAGGTTATGGTAATGATAATCGTGCGACACGTTCGTAAGTGAAAAGCTTACGCACAAAGTCGAAGGGCATTTGTAGCCCGAAACTTTGGAGAACTGATATTCCGATTGGTGAAATGAGGGGGTAACGTCCCGAAGCGCCACCCTAATACTCCGAATGGCGGGGAGCATGCAACGGCTCTCTCCAAAAGTTTATAGAGCTCGGTGAAGTCGGCAGAGAGCAACCGTAAGACTGGTTTTCAGACCAGACACGAAAGCTGTCCAGAGGTGGATGGTGTTGCCTATATGTCGGGGGTCGGATATCCATGGTGAGAATGTATGAAAATACTGACGAAATTCTGAATGTACGAGTCTAAACGTTGATGCTGTCGAAAGGCAGTACACCCTTCATGGTGGTATCTGTGGGCGAGTAAAATTGGTTGTTATGAAAGTCCATGCATCGTTACAGGCGGTGCGGTTATGCATGACCAGATACAGGCTTAGAGGAAGAACCTAAAGATATCCAATGATAGGAATATCGGAACGTGGAAAGCTGGGAACACGGAGGCGGTTGCAAGCCAGTGATGTGGTGGATGGGAATACCTTCGCGAGAGGGCAATAACCATTCTTTATTCCAGTGAGAGTAGTGGCACAGTACCTGTGAAGCCGTGAATAAGTAAGCGGTGGAGGGATAGCCACAAGTCGAATTCAGCAAAGAAAATGAAAACACAACAAACACAGCTTCGAGTATGACAAAGAAAATCCAAACCGAAGGGAGAGGATGCCTGTGTTGACTTCGGGGCAGCAAGAAAGGAAAAGTAAACAGAGAAAAATCCGCAACTCAGAGTATTACGACATGGAAGGTACTTTTGACAGGCTGTATGCAGAAAGTAAGAAAGATAAAACCTTCAACCATCTGATGGAAATCATCGAGAGTGAAGAAAATATCAAGCTTGCATACAGAACGATAAAGAAGAATACAGGAAGTGATACTTCGGGAGTGGATAAAAGGACGATAGCCGACCTTGCAAAGTTAAGCGAGGAAGAATACGTCCGTCTCATACGGAAACAATTCAGTAATTATCATCCACGACCCGTAAGGCGAGTGGAGATACCAAAGCCCAATGGAAAATCCAGACCTCTGGGAATTCCAACTATCGTAGATCGGATCGTACAGCAATGTATTTTGCAGGTCATGGAGCCGATATGTGAAGCAAAATTCAGTGAGAACTCCAACGGGTTCCGCCCGAACCGTTCCGCTGAGACTGCTATTGCGCAATGCATGAGGCTGATACAGGTACAGCATCTGTACCATGTGGTTGACCTCGATATTAAAGGCTTCTTTGATAATATCAGCCATACAAAGCTGATTCGTCAGATATGGGCATTGGGAATCCGGGACAAAAAGCTGTTATGCATTATAAAAGAGATGCTGAAAGCACCTGTTGTTCTGCCAGATGGGAAGAAAACATATCCCGCACGGGGTACCCCGCAAGGCGGTATTTTGTCGCCATTGCTTGCAAACATCGTATTGAATGAACTGGATTGGTGGATTGCCTCACAATGGGAGGAGATGCCAACAAAAACAAAATTCAAAACGAGGAGCAATGCGCAGGGAACAGAGATTAAGAGCCACGCTTACAGGGCTCTGCGCCGGAGCAGATTAAAAGAGATGCATGCAGTTCGGTACGCAGATGATTTTAAAATTTTCTGCGCAACACATGAGGATGCTGTCAGAGCATACAAGGCAACAGAGTTATGGCTAAAGGACAGGCTGGGGCTGGAAATCAGCCCTGACAAATCCAAAGTAGTAAATCTCAAAAGACAGAATTCTGATTTTCTCGGGTTCAAGCTGAAAGTTCGTAAAAAGGGTAAGAAATATGTGGTTCGGTCTCATATGAGCGATAAAGCATACAAAAAGGCTCATGAAAAAGTCTCGGAAGAAGTAAAGAAACTGGCTCATTCGTCAGATGATAATGCTCAGTTCATGCAGCTTCAGAAATATAACTCTGTAGTTGCCGGACTTCATGAATACTATTGTATTTCTACAGAAGTATCCCATGACTTCAGCAGACTTGCCTTCAGTGTCAACAAACAGCTCAGAAACAGACTGAAAGGAGACTTATCCAAAAAGGGACAGCTCAGAAATGGGTTCATTAAAGAAAAGTATGGAGCAAGCAGACAGATGAGGTTCCTTCATGGACGTCCGGTGGTTCCACTGGGATATGTCCAGTCAAAGAATGCCCAGCATAAAAGGAAATCCATCAATAAATATACGGTAAAAGGTCGGGAACAGATTCATAAGAATCTTGCAATCGACACAGCGACAATGTTATGGCTGATGAGAAATCCTGTAAAGGGCAGAACCATTGAATATGCGGATAACCGTATTTCTTTGTATGCGGCACAGTATGGTAAATGTGCAGTGACAGGAATTCCGATGGATTCCCACGATATTCACTGCCACCATAAAGTGCCGGTTAGCAATGGCGGTTCGGATGAATACGCAAATCTTATTCTTGTCAGCAAAGCGGTTCATATCCTTATCCATGCTTCTTCAGAACTTACGATTGAAAAGTACCTGAAATCCTTAAATCTTGACAATAAACAAATAGAAAAGCTTAACAAACTTCGTATTATGGCAGAAATGCCACCTATTATTCTTTGAATTTAATGCTGTAACGAAGTGTGTAAGTTGTGTTTAAAAGCCCTGGACGGCTGAATTCGATGGAGCGCCGTGTGCGGTGAAAGTCGCATGCACGGTGTGGAGCGGGGGAAAATCCGGAGATAACTTCAAAGGATTACCTATCGCTATCGGGTGCGAAGTCACAGGGAATCAAGCACTTAATGTCTTCTATGTGAAAAGATTTTAAAGGAAAAATGCACATCCTACGTAGATAACATGACAATTTCATGCAAAGCGAAAGGAGACACCATGAAAATCGAATACACAAAAGTGGGAGACTATTATTTACCGAATCTTGACTATCCGGAGGAAGCCAGACCGATTGGCTGTTGGGGAATGCTTCGTAAGGAATATCTGAAAGCACATAAATCTGGAACTTATACATATCTTCTTCTGACCGCCAGACTGGACAGCTATCTGGCAGATCTGAATGAACAGTCACAGGAACACTTTGAGCTGATTGAAGCTCAAATGCGAAGTGCGGAGGGAGTTACTGAGAAACTGAAGAGACAGAATCCTATGGAATGGGTACGCCACTGCAACAATATCCGCAACCGGGCTGCTGAAATCATCAAACAGGAACTGATTTATGTATAAGGGGGATTCCAGATATGAGAAGAGAATTGATTGAAAGTTATTATGAAGAATACTAGCGGGAACTGGAAAGATTTCTTGAATCCGATCCAGAGATGTTTTCTCTGGAAGCAGAAATTCATCATTACATAGAAATACTGGAACCAGTCCTCAGAGATGACGGACAGAAGATGTGGCAGGCATTGGACAGAATTATTTCAGCGAAAAATGCCATGGAAGGTATTGCGGCAAAAGAAATGTATATCCGTGGATTTCTGGATTATGAAAGGCTGGTGTGTGAGAAAGACAACCATATCTGAAATTTGAAAATGTGACAGCATAAACAAATAAGACCTTCTGTGAAAGCAATCAGCCACAGGAGGTCTTTGCTCTCCCACCTGCATAAAAAACACCTCTATTTTCGCATTGATTGATTCAGCAGATCGTACCGGTGTGGTACTGTTTTGCTGTGAGATAAGTATATAAAAAGCAAAGAGGAAAGGGATTGAGGGGAAATTGAGCTGGAATTGAGAAAAAAGATATATTGTGCTTACGTTCTTCATGTACTCTTGTTGTGATTTCATTGTTTTTTATCGTATAATATGGATACTGGAGGTGGTTTGGATGAAATACAAGATTTTAGTTGTCGATGATGATAAAGAATTGGTGAAAATGCTTTGTAGTTATTTTAATATGAAACAATATGAAACCATTACGGCTACAGATGGAATGGAAGCATTAAATAAAATAAAAATGAAACCGGATATTATTTTGTTGGATATCAATATGCCACGCATGGATGGGATTGAAGTATGTCGTCTGATACGCAGTAAAGTGTTATGTCCAATTTTATTTCTGACAGCAAGAGTTGACGAAGATGATAAAATTAATGGGTTGCTTTCAGGTGGGGATGATTATATTACGAAACCATTTAGTCTTCGGGAGTTGGAAGCAAGGATTGTCACAAACA
>ENA-OPXQ01001742-OPXQ01001742.1-human-gut-metagenome-genome-assembly--contig:-NODE-1742-length-11181-cov-2.021212_pt1 | contig 11181 bp, 20 predicted proteins | sample MGYA00241769_ERZ502042 | MGnify/ENA primary metagenome ERZ502042 (study PRJEB25962, sample SAMEA2041934) | human gut metagenome | biome: human gut; feature: human-associated habitat; material: faeces...
AGCAGCAGATTTACAGTCTGTCCCCATTGGCCACTCGGGAACACGCCCATATTCTATTTGCAGTCATCGCTGACTGCCTGTATATTCTATCATCTGAAGTGGCATTTGTCAACTACTTTTTCCACGGATTTTCTCTTTTTCTGTCATTCTCTATTTTCCTGCGTTTTACCGCAATAAAAGCACTTCCTATAACAGCAAAAGACCCCAAAACGTTTTCCGTTTTGAGGTCTTTTTGGAGCTGGTGACAGGAGTTGAACCTGCAACCCATTGATTACAAATCAATAATATTTTTCGTATTTATGCTATTTTTGCAGTAAATGTTGGCTTGTTGTTTGCTTATGGCGTATTCTAAAAACGATAAATCGTCCGCCTTATCTTACAACAAATGTTGCAAAAATTCAACGCATGTATGCGGAGCGTTCTTTTGTAACGGCTTCGCATAGGCCAGAAACAAGGTCTTCCGCCATACTCCACATGTGATGCAGCTCTACGCCTGCTGCAGAATCCTCGCTGTCAACGCCTGTAAGGATTTTCTGCGCAATGCGGCGGTTTGCGTCAGCGTGCTCCATTTCTTCCCCAGAGAGCTTATACCACTCAGAAGAAGCGTAGGGGCAGACAGTTTTATAGTCCATCGCCATGCTTGCGTAGTTCATCGCATCGCTGTATTCTTCGGCCATTTGCTTTGCAGCATGAACAAGTGTGTCCTTATACCCTGCAAACTTTGCTTCGTCCATCATAGCTAGATCCTCCCCCTTACAGTTTTTCCACGGCCACAGCCATATTGTTCACCACGGCAGCAGTACCGGTCAGCAGGAAGCTCAGGATAGAGCTTTCGCAGCCGCACGTATTGCGCACCAGGAAAGTCAATGCCAGATTGGTCGGTGCAGCCGCAGCGGCCACAACCTGAGAAGCGGTAGCGCCGATGACAGCCACGCCGTCCTTCTGGCCGGTCAGGGTCACGGTGCCCGCAGCCGTGGGGGCCAGTGTAGCGGACACGGTCACATGGTAGTAGCCCTGGCCCAGCAGGGTGATGGTGTTGCCGTCCTGCCGGATGTTACAGCCAAACCGCCGGGAAGTGGTGCCGACAGGAATAACATCGTTTACCGCCACGGTCTGAGCCGAGGTGTTGGCGGTATAAATCGCAGATTTAGACATAAAAATCTCCTTCCTTATATAAAAGGCGGAGCAGCCTTTGCCGCCCCGCCAATCCTCGCCTAAAGGGCGTATGTGTTAGATGTTGCCGCAGCCGTTATTGCAGCCGCAGAAGGGGCTCGGGCCCGCATTGTAGGAGTAGCCGTTGGGGTACTTCACAACGCCGTACATCTGGGTGGCCAGCTCCAGCTGGCTGATCCTCTGATTCTGGGCCGCGATGGTCTGCTCATACTGCTGCTTCTGGAGCTCGGCAAACTTTGCGTCAATGTTGGAGTTGATCGCGCAGGTCTGCTTGTCCATCTGGGCTGCCAGGTTGGCAGTCGCCAGCCGGTTGTCGCAGCAGCACTGAGCAAGCTGTGCCTGGATGCCGTTGCCGGTCTGCAGGATGGTGGTGTTGGTGCCTGCCTGAGCCAGAGCAACCTCTTTGCCCAACTGACCGATATTGCCCTGCATCTCATAACCGAGATTACAGATACCGTTGCCGATGTTGGTCAGGCGGTCATTCAGCTGGCCGAACTGCTGGCCATAGAGGATTTCCTGCTGGCTTGCTGCAGTGGCATACTGGCCGTACTCGCCGGTGCGGTTGCCCCACAGGCCGTTGCCGCCCATAAAGACGAACAGGAAGAGGATGATGATCCACCACGCGCCGCCCTGGCCCCAGCCGTCGTTATCATTGCCACGGGTCACGGCAGCGATATCGCTCAAAGACATGTTATCCATAGTTGATTTCCTTTCTTGCGAATAGTGAAATTATTTCAAATCGTGGCCACGATTTTTCGATTACTTGATGAAAGGCATGATCTGCTTTGCCATCGCTTCCAGCTGGTGGTACTGCTCATCTGATATCTTACCGGACTTGCGCAGCTCTTCCACCTGCTTTTTGGGATCTCCCTGGAAAGCGGAGCGGAACTGCTGAAACTGACGGAGAAGCTGCATCACATTGCCCATCGGGCCGGGCATTGCCGGACTTCCACCGCCACCCAAAAACTGCATCAAAGGATTTGCCATACCTTAACCCTCCTTTGCCCGTGTGGGCCTTGCAGGAGCCGCCGGGGCCGTCTGATACTGCGCCATCACGCGCTCCACCTCGGCCTTTACGGCAGCCTGTATCTTCTGATCTGCCTGTGCAGAGGTCAGATACTGCGCCTCTGCCGGTGTCTGCATCGCCGCCGGGTCGATCTTTGTCAGGCGGTAGTACTCGCCGGACGCATAGCCCATCGTGTCTGCCTTTTTGACAGCCATGACAGGCTCGTTTTGCACCATGATCCAGCGCGTTTCGCCGGGCTGCACCATAACCTTGTCCACGTCTGCGATTGTCGGCACCATCGTGAAGGGGCTTTGTCCCCCGCTCTGTGGAGCGGCCTGCTGGGCCATTTGCTGCTGATACTGGCCTTGCCCAAAGCCAATCGGTGGCATCCCACTGTAAGGGTTCGATTGCCAGCCGCCAAAAGGATATGCCATAAAGCTTCCCCCTTTCTTCTGGGATGATTTTATTTCTTTCCCGGAAAGCGAGAGACAACGAACGCAAAACGAAGGACAAAAAAAAGAAAAGCGCCCACACGACATTACACCGCATGAGCGCTTAATTTTCAGCTATTCTATTTTACAGATTCTTGATTTGTTCCAGCAGTGCAGCCCGCCGGCTCTTCTGGCACGGGGTGGGCGTCGATATAGTCCCGCACTGCCTGCTGTAAAACGGCGTTCGAGGTCGTATTTTCTGCCGCACAAGCTGCTTTAAACTTGTCAGCAACTTCCTTCCTCACCTTGCAGGCCAGCACCGTCATGTTCTCCTTGTCCCATTTGGCATTTGCTCTTTTTTGAGATTCCGAAGTCATGCTTTTCCCTCCTTTCAACTTTCAGAAAAGCTTCCCGATGCTATTATAGCACATTTGCAACACTGTTTACACTATAAAATTAAACAAAATTATGCGGTAAACATTATACAATGTGACAATTTACATATGCTGTAAACCGTATTATAATAGACGTATGGTCAAGAGGGGCGGAAAGGAGGACGCCCATGAAGTTCAAAGAGTTTCAACGGCTGAACCGTGAACAGCAGCGCAAATTGTTTGAGCAATATAAAAAAGAGTGGTTAGCCGCTCGTAACAGCTAATCACTCCAAGCACAAGAAGCAACCATAGCAAAAGCCCCTCTTGTACCTTTATTTTATATTATTTCACGGAGAAAGTAAAGGTATTTTACAATGAACTATCCTTTTACGCGCGATTTTCTCCTGAAGCCGTCTGGCTTGACCGATGCCGACCTTGATGAAATGCTGAGAGACTGCGCCGATGATGTCTGCGAACTTATGAACTTCGCTTATGCAGAGGGTGTAAAGGCCGGTAAAAAGGCGGTGGGCGCATGAGTGATATTGTCCTTTCCACCCAGAACGGGCAGGCCGTGGTATCCAGCCGGGAAGTGGCGGAGCGTTTTGGCAAGAACCACAAAGATGTTCTCCGCGCTATTGAGAATCTGGCGGCGCAAAATTGCGCCACCAAATCAATGTTTTACGAAACCACGTTTGAAAACCGAGGAAAGCTGTACCCCATGTACTTGATGAACCGCGACGGGTTCTCCTTGCTCACCTTTGGTTTTACTGGTGATGAAGCGCTTGACTGGAAATTGAAGTACATCCAAGCTTTTAACGAGATGGAGAAGAAGCTGACCACTCCCGAACCTGAACCGCCGGAGCTGGCACTATCCAAAGCGCTGGTGATGGCGCAGGGCATCATTGCCCGGGAACAGGAGCGCTCCAAACAGCTCGAAAAGGAAAACGCCAAGCTCAAGCCCGCCGCCAAGTACGCCCACAATATGCTTTTGAGTGACGAAACGCTCACCATGACGCAAATTGCGCTCAATTTTGGTATGACGGCTAACAAGCTCAATAAGCTGCTGGAAGAATGGGGCATCCAGCGCAAAGTGAATGGGCAGTGGATCCCGAAGCGGAAGTACATCGATAAAGGTTATACTGTAAGTATTCCGGTTGAAATTGGCAACGGCGAGACCAAAGAAAACACCCGCTGGAACCGCATCGGGCAGGCTTTTATCTACAAGCAGATGTACGACCACGGCTATTTGACCGTGAAGGAACAGGCCGATCAGAAAGCGAAGAAACGAAAGGCACTCCCCGCCCCTGCTGAACAGCTCGCATAAATAAAAAGGCCCCCGATGCTCCAAACGGAACACCGGGGGTTTTATGCGTCTCCCGTATGGTACGCACTGCAAGTAGGCGGGCGGGAGACTGTATCAAATATCCACTCTAATGCGCTTCTTCGAGAGGCCGGGTGGATTTGTTGAGATTATTATACCACAATTCGTGCAAAAAGAAAAGCGGCAGACCCGAAAGCCTGCCGCTTCAATGCGTTTCACAAGAAAACGCACCCAATTAAAAGTATAGTATCACACATTCAGCATTTTTTCAATGCCTTTCAGCCGGTAGCCTACCGCCGTCCGGCTGTAATGTGTCTGCGCTGCAATGTCCGGCAGCGGGAGCCGCTCAACATACCGCAGTAAGGCTATCTTACGGTCAACCCTCCCAAGCGGTGCGCTTTTAATGGCGGCGGTCATCTGCTGTCGGTCAAGGCCTTGCAACGCAGCGGGCAGCACTACACGAGCCGCCGCCACAGGCAGCACCGAGCCAGAAAGGCTGCGGCAACTCTCCGGCGTTGCGCACCATATTGCCAAGCACGGCAAAATGGTGACGTTTTGTCACCGTTTCGCCGTCAAAGCGGGCTTCATTCACGAAAACCGCCCATTTTAACGCATGTTGCAGATATGTAGTGCTTGCCATGATATCCTCCTTACTGCTTTTCCAGCGCCGCTTTCATGCGGTCAAAGAAAAACTGGATCACGGTGCCGATGGTTTCATCGGTGATGGCCCAGCTGATGAGCCTGCCGTATTTGCTGGTGCTGAGAGCCGTGCGAAGCATCTGCGCCACCCACGCCTTACGCTCTGCGCCTCTCTTGGTTCCCTGAATCTCGTGCTCTGCCTGCTCGATCAGGTCAAGCACGGTGCCCTTGACCGCCGCGCCATAGCCCAGCCGGATGCAGCCCAGGGCGTAAAACACAAAGCCGCCCAGCATGAGCACAAGGGCCACAGGGGTGGGAAGTGCGGTCAAAAGGTTACGAATCGCTTCCATGATTGGTGACTCCTTTCAAAAGATAGTTGTCGATGTCGGTGCGGCTCTTCTGCATCCCTTCGCGGTTGTTGCCGGACAGCTGCGCGTCCAAAAGGTTGCGCACCCCGTTGAGGGTAAGACGGCTCACCTCGTCGATTTCTTCAAAGCGGCGCAGGTCGCGAGCGAGGGCTTGCGTGTGCTGAAGCTGGCCCTGCTCTAAGGTGCCGATGCGCTTGTCCAGCTCATCCAGCCGCTTGTTTTGCACGTTGTCCGGCTCCTGCGCCTTCTTGATGTACTTGTGAATGATTTCCAGCACCTTGTCGATGGTGATGGCAGCGGCGCACAGGCTGCCCAGGATGCCCAGCACCCACAGCAAAGCTTCTTTTTCGGTCATTTGCCCTCCCGAAGACGGGTCAGACCCTTCTTGCGGATGATACGGGGGTAGTTGAGTGTGGTCACGTTGAGGTCAACGTTGCCGGAGATGCCAGGCACGCGGCCCTCGCTGGTGTGCTGGTGGGCAGTGTACTTGAAATCCACCTTTGGGGTCTTGCCGGTGTAGTCCGCCAGCCATACGTCCCACCGCCCTGCAAGCCTTGCCATGTCCAGATGGACGTTGGCGTAGCTCGTGTAGGTGTAGAGCTGGGCGTAGAACCCCATCTTCTCAATCTGTTCCAGATGATAGGCCGCCAGATTTGACAGGTCTCCATAGGGCATCCCGGCAAGACTCGGCGATTCCAGATCCACTGCCACCGGCATGGTCATCTCTTTCCCGACCAGGGCCTTCCGCAGCACGGCAAGCTCCCGGTCTGCCAGCTTCTCGCAGGAGGCGTTGGTGTAGTAGTACACGCCCACGTCCAGCCCTGCCGCTTTTGCGTTGGCATAATTGTCCTCGAAGGTGGGGTCGATGTAGGGCACACCGTTGCGGCTCCCTACGGCCCGCAGCATCACGCCTTTGTAGCCTGCCGCTTTTACCTGCGCCCAGCCCTCCATTTTGATTTTTCCTTGCCAACGGCTCACGTCAATGTACCGGTAAGGAGGCTCTCCCGCCCACCCGGTCACGGTGTCCACAGTGGGCACGTCCGGTGCAGGAGCAGGCTCTTCTTTGTCAGCGCTGTCACCGGCAGCGCGGGAGAGGGCCGCCAGCAGCTTGGAGATAAAATCAAAAAGTATGTTCATTTCCACGCTTCCTTACTGCCCGAGGGCTTTTTTGATGGCTTCCAGGTCTTCAGCGGTTAGGGCCGGGTAATCCGCCGCGATATCCTCAAAGGTCTCACCAGCGGTCAGTCGGATGCGGAATGCCCGCACCATGATGCGGAGTTTCAGGTTGTTCAAAGTCTTCATAGTTTTAGCCTCCAATTAAATCAGCCATCATAAGCACAAGGTCGTCGTTTGCCGCTTCCAGAGCGTCCATGCGGCCCGGCACGGTTTCCAGCTCTGCCTTTTTCTTCGCTTCGGCGGCAGCGGCTTCTTCTGCCTTTTTCTTGGCTTCAGCCTGTGCGGCCAGCTCTTCGGTGGTGTACAGCACATACCGCTGCACGTCTACCTCTTCGTCGTAGGCATCCTGTGCGGCCACGCCAGGCACGTCCACCACCTTCCAGCGGTCCCTTCCGCCGTTGGGGTAGGTCTTGTACTCGTAGTGGCTGACCTCTTCCACGCCCTCCACAGCGTCGTGGCGGACAGTCTGGGTCTCCTGCTTGAGGTAGCCTTTCGTCAGGTCGGGGCTGGCGATTTCTACGCCGCTACTGTCAATAATTTTCATGTGTGCTCCTTTCGGTTATGCCACTCTGCGCCAGATGTACGCGGAGTAGTAGGGGTTGAGGATGTTCATAGGTTCACCATCACCCGTAGTATTCGTTGCCATTCCGTAGCATTCGTATCCGTTCTGGTCGGTTGCCTGTGATACCGATGTAATATAAAACTTCCATTGTGGTACAGTCATTAGTGTACCACTCACGTTGGTTCCGATATCATGCGCGTGTCTTGCAACTTCTTTTGCAGACTGTCTATGCGTTGCACTACCTCCCGTACTTCCTGCCGGGTAGGTATCGCTTGCACCCATGATAAATTTGCCCTCAATCCGCTCCCACGTCCCGCCGTAAAGCTCTGCCGGGCTGGTTGCGTTTTCGCTGATGTACAGACTGCTTTCCGCTACGCTGCAGCCGGTTTCAGACAACAGGATTGTGGAGGGCATAGAAGCCGTTGCCAGGGCAGGAAATCTGTATTATATCGTGATAAGAGATGCATCTATATTGTTTTTTATAGTGATTGCGATAGTATGTGCATCTACAAGCTTTATGGGAGGTTGATAGGGCATGAAGAGTTATTTGTATCTGGCGTTTTTTTTCATGGTAATGACATATTTAACGCCAAAGGAGCAGTACAGGAGGTACTTTAGGTTTATGCTTGGGGTGTTTTTGGCGGTCATTATTCTAAAGCCTCTTGCGGCAGGGTATGAATATGACATGAGATTTGCTGAGCTTACAAAGAAAATAGAGGGGATTTCGTATGAATATGACGCGGATACGACAGATTTGTTTACGGCTTTCGAAGCTGAAGAAAACTGACTACATAGTGATTTTACTTGTTGGAGTACTGCTTCTTATTGTGGTGCTTCCGGTAAAAGAGGATAAAAAGACCTGTAGTAATTCACAAAAGAAAGCTAAAGCAAAGTCAGTAAGTGAAAGCACCTGCGATGATGAAGAATATGAGAAGCTGCTTGAAAAAAAGCTTGAGGGTATTCTTGAAAGGATGGACGGTGTGGGTGAGGTATCTGTGATGATTACGCTGTCAGACGATGGCACAAGGATAGTGGATAAGGATACTAAGGAGACCTCGGAGAGCATTGAAAAGACTACGGTCATATACGATGACGAGGATGCAAGCGTACCTTATGTCACAAGCACGGACAAACCGACTGTTTCAGGAGTGCTTGTGGTAGCGCAGGGCGGAGGAAGCCCACAGGTAAACAACGATATTTCTAATGCGGTTTCTGCATTATTTGATGTGCCCATGCATAAAATAAAAATAGCAAAAATGATATCCAGGGAGGAATAAAAGTGAAGAAAGGCAGCCATAAGAATCAGATAATTATTACGACACTTGCACTTCTTTTGGCAGTGGTCGGTTACATAAGCTACGATAACAGGGATACCTTTATGAATGCAAAGGATGTGCTTTCCACTGAAATCGAAGCTGTAAATGGAAAGGCAGATACAAAGGAGCCGGAGAAATGTGAGGATACACAGGCATCAGATGAGGTTGCGCTTGAGACAGACTCGACAGAGGAAATATTAAATGCCGGCGAAACGGTACTGACAAGTGCATCCACAGAGAGCGAGGAGTGTGTGGCACAGGTTAAGCTGGGGCGCGAACAGGTGCGCTCAAAGAACAAGGAGGCCCTGCAGAAGATTATCGATGATGCAGGAGTGTCAGAGGCCGAGAAGAAGAGCGCGGTCGATGCCATGGTGAAGCTGACGGAAAATGCACAGATGGAGGAGGATGCCCAGATGATGCTGGAGGCAAAGGGCTTTAAGAATGCTGTGGTAAGTCTCAGTGATGAATGCTGTGATGTGATTGTGGGAAAGGAAGATGTAACTGATGAAAAGAGAGCTCAGATAGAGGACATTATCAAGCGCAAGACAAATATCGGGGCATCAAATATTGTCATATCGACGATGGACTGATACATAAATTTTTAGTGTCTTGAAATGGAAACCGTTTTAAGCTATACTATACTCTGATTTTGTTTGGAGGAAATATCAGTGGATAACTTAAGACAGGAAATAGAAAAAAGAAGAACATTTGCAATAATTTCCCATCCGGATGCAGGAAAGACTACTCTGACAGAGAAGTTTCTTTTGTACGGAGGGGCAATAAACCAGGCCGGTTCAGTAAAGGGAAAGGCTACGGCAAAGCATGCTGTTTCGGACTGGATGGAAATAGAAAAGCAGAGAGGTATTTCGGTTACTTCATCTGTATTACAGTTTAATTATGACGGATATTGCATCAATATCCTTGATACACCGGGACACCAGGATTTCTCAGAGGACACATACCGTACACTCATGGCAGCCGATTCGGCCGTCATGGTCATTGATGCATCCAAGGGTGTTGAGGCACAGACCAGAAAGCTCTTTAAGGTCTGTGTCATGAGACATATCCCGATTTTTACATTCATAAACAAGATGGACCGTGATGCCAACGATACGTTTGAGCTTCTCGATGACATCGAAAAAGAGCTGGGCATCGCGACATGTCCTATCAACTGGCCGATAGGCTCAGGAAAGCAGTTTAAGGGTGTGTATGACAGAAACAGTAAGGAGGTCATGACCTTTGCAGATACCTTAAAGGGTACAAAGGAGGGCTCTGAGAAGATCATCCATATAGATGATCCGGCTCTTTCCGATGAGATCGGAGAGGAATTTAAAAGTCAGCTCATGGATGAGATTGAGCTGTTGGATGGTGCCAGTGCCGATTTTGATATGGAGCTTGTCACAAAGGGAGAGCTTTCACCTGTATTTTTCGGCTCTGCTCTTACAAACTTTGGTGTTGAGACATTTTTACAGCATTTCCTTAAGATGACATATGCACCGACAGCAAGACAATCTGACATCGGAATGATTGATCCTTTTTCAGAGGATTTTTCTGCATTTGTATTCAAAATTCAGGCCAACATGAATAAAAATCACAGGGACAGAATAGCATTTATGCGAATCTGCTCCGGACAGTTTACAGCCGGCATGGAGGTATACCATGTGCAGGGAGGCAAGAGCCTAAAGCTTTCACAGCCGCAGCAGATGATGGCAGATGAGAGAAAAATAGTGGACAAGGCATATGCGGGCGACATCATAGGTGTGTTTGACCCGGGCGTATACTCTATAGGAGATACACTCACGACAGCAAAGGATAAATTTGAGTTTGAGGGCATCCCGACATTTGCACCTGAGCATTTTGCGAGGGTATCACTTGTTGATTCCATGAAGAGAAAGCAGTTTGTAAAGGGAATCAATCAGATTGCACAGGAAGGTGCGATCCAGATCTTCCAGGAGTTCAACACAGGTATGGAAGAAATCATAGTCGGCGTGGTCGGTGTGCTTCAGTTTGACGTGCTTAAATTCAGACTTGAAAATGAGTACAATGTGCAGATCAGACTTGAGAATCTGCCATATGAGCATATCAGATGGATTGAGAACAAGGATGAGGTCAATGTAGATACAATTAACGGAACAAGCGATATGAAGAAGGTTGTCGACATGAAGGGAAATCCGCTTCTTCTGTTCATCAATGAGTGGAGCATCGGCATGACACTCGATAGAAATGACGGACTTGTGCTTACTGAGTTTGGAAGAAACTAGGTAAGGATTTCAAGGTTGAATTTGGACTTGACGTTAGCGAGAGATTATGTGTATAATGAAGACAGTTGTGAAAGCAACTGTCTTTTTAATTATGTTTTATTTGTATATTTTTGAGTATTTTAGCTATAGCTGTTTTAGAGTATAGCGTGAGGCACAAACAGCAGCACGGGCAGCTATCTGATTCTGTAATTATTCCAATTTATTTGTTGACAATTGAATAGAAGTGTATTATTATAATAACAGAACGAACGTTTGTTCGCGAGAGGATAGGAGATTATTATGGCAAAGGAAGATAAATTAAAAGCATTAGACGCTGCCATCGCGCAGATTGAGAAACAATACGGAAAGGGCTCTGTCATGAAGCTTGGTGACAATTCAGCCAATATGAATGTAGAGACAGTACCTACAGGCTCATTAAGCCTTGATATTGCATTAGGACTCGGAGGCCTTCCAAAGGGCAGGATTATTGAGGTGTACGGACCGGAGTCATCAGGTAAGACAACGGTCGCACTTCATGTTATCGCAGAAACGCAGAAAATGGGCGGCGAGGTAGC
>ENA-OPXQ01001752-OPXQ01001752.1-human-gut-metagenome-genome-assembly--contig:-NODE-1752-length-11127-cov-4.189939_pt1 | contig 11127 bp, 6 predicted proteins | sample MGYA00241769_ERZ502042 | MGnify/ENA primary metagenome ERZ502042 (study PRJEB25962, sample SAMEA2041934) | human gut metagenome | biome: human gut; feature: human-associated habitat; material: faeces...
AGACAAGGAGGCTCTGAGGAATGTCAGAATACCGTCTGGTAATGAAAGGCGTGGTCAAGACCTTCCCCGGTGTCAAAGCCCTGGATCATGCTCAGCTGGAGCTCCGTCCCGGCAAAGTCATGGCTCTGATGGGTGAAAATGGCGCCGGTAAGTCCACTCTGATGAAATGCATGTTCGGCATTTACAAGATGGACGAGGGCGAGATCGAATACGAGGGGCAGAAGGTAAACATCCCCACCCCGCTGGATGCACTGGATCGTGGCATCGCCATGGTGCATCAGGAGCTGCAGCCCATTCCGGCCCGTACCGTGGCTGAGAATATCTGGCTGGGACGCTACCCCACCAAGAAATACGGCATCGTCACCGTTGTGGATCACGCCAAAATGTACAAAGATACCGATGAACTGCTGAAGAAACTGAAGCTGGACATCGATCCCCATGCAAAGCTGGGTTCTTTGAGCATCGCCCAGATGCAGATGGTGGAAATTGCTAAAGCTGTTTCCGCCAACTGCAAGGTGCTGATCCTGGACGAGCCCACCTCCTCTCTGACCGCAAACGAGGTCGAGAGCCTGTTCCGCATCATGCGGGAGCTGAAGGAGCAGGGCGTTGCTCTGGTCTACATCAGCCACAAGATGGACGAGATCAAGGTCATCGCGGACGAAGTCACCATCATGCGCGATGGCCAGTACATCGGCAAGTGGGACGTTGCCAACATGACCAAGGAAGAGATCATTGCAAAGATGGTCGGCCGTGAGCTGTCCAACCTGTTCCCCCCGCTGGAGAACGTGCCCTCGGACGAGGTCATGATGAAGGTGGAGGACTTTACCTCCATCCATCCCCGCTCCTTCCGCCATTGCAGCTTTGAGCTGAAAAAGGGCGAAATTCTGGGCGTTGCCGGTCTGGTGGGCGCACAGCGTACCGAGCTGATGGAAGGCATCTTCGGCCTGCGTGCCCATACCTCCGGTAAGGTGTGGATCAAGGGCGAAGAGGTCAACATCAAGCAGCCCCGCGATGCCATCCGCAAGAGCGTTGCTCTGCTGACTGAGGACCGCCGTGCCACCGGCATTCTGGGCGTGCTGAGCGTTGCCGATAACATCTCCATCGCTTCTCTGGACGCCCTGCGCAAAGGCCCCATCATGCTGGACAACAAAAAGATCCTCGATCTGGTGGCTACCAACAAGGAAAAGATGGCCATCAAGGTACCCAGCCCCAAGACCCAGATCAAGAGCCTTTCCGGCGGCAACCAGCAGAAGGTGCTGATCGCCCGCTGGCTTGCCAACAACCCCGATGTGCTCATTCTGGACGAGCCTACCCGTGGCATCGACGTCGGTGCAAAGTACGAAATTTACTGCATCATCGCCGATCTGGCCAAGCAGGGCAAGAGCATTATCATGATCTCCTCTGAAATGAGCGAGATCATTGGTATGTCCAACCGTGTCATGGTCATGTGCGATGGCCGCATCACCGGCTTTATCAACGGTAAGGATGCCACGCAGGAGAACATCATGGCGCTGGCTACCCAGTTCGAGACCGCACCTGACACAGCTGCGGCAAATCAGTAATTAAGGAGGCTGTCTATCGTGGAAGCTACCAAAAAATTGAATGGCAAGGCTGTGGGCAAGTGGCTCAGCAACAACGCCATTATCATGATGATGCTGGCCGTCACCCTGATCGTTGGCATCATTCACCCCAACTTCTTCTCCGGCACCAACATGATCAACCTGTTCAAGAACGTGTCCATCCGCTACATCATTGCGCTGGGCATTTCCGGCTGCCTGATCACCACCGGTAACGACCTGTCCGCTGGCCGTCTGGCTGGTTTTGCCGCCTGCCTTGCCTGCATTTTTGCGCAGACCGAAGGCGCTTCCGGCAAGTTCTATCCCAATATGCCCACCCTGTCCACCCCCGTGGTGTTCATTCTGGTCATTGCCATCTGCGCCATCGTGGGTCTGTGCAACGGTCTGGTGGTCAGCTACCTGAAGGTGCAGCCCTTCATTGCTACCTTGGGTATGCAGCAGGTGGTCTACGGTATCTGCCTTGTGTACACCGGCGGTACCCCCATCGGCTCTCTGAACAAGGACTTCACCTCTCTGGCCTCCAACACCCTCTTCGGTGTTCCTGTGCTGATCATCATCGCCCTCTTCGTGGCCTGCTGCTTCTGGTTCCTGTACAACAAGACCCGTCACGGCAAGTATATGTACGCCATCGGCGGCAACGAGGCTGCTGCTGAGGTGGCCGGTGTCAACGTTTACGCCACCAAGATCCGCATCTACATCCTGGCCTCCTGCATGTTCGGTCTGGCAGGCTGCCTGCTGGCTGCAAAGTCCGGCGGCGCATCCGTCAACACTGCAATGGGCTATGAGCTGGACGCCATCGCAGCCTGCACCATCGGCGGTGTTTCCACCACCGGCGGCGTCGGCACCGTGCCCGGCGTTCTGGTCGGCGTTCTGGTCTTTGAGCTGATGAAGGTCGCTCTGCAGTTCATGAACGTCAACTCCTCCTACACCTACATCGTTCAGGGTCTTGTCATTATCGTGGCTGTCGCCATTGATATCCGCAAGTATCTGGCTAAGAAGTAATCTCCTCATCATCCCCCTTTGCACCCGCAGTCTTTGCACTGCGGGTGCTTTTTTTGTCCACATTTTTGTGGTATCATAAGGAAAACATCTTATGCTTATAGGAGGGACTTTCCATGGCACAGCCCACCCCGGATACCCAAACCGAGCTTGAACGCCGCGAGGCCGCACTGGCCGCCCGCGAGGCAGAACTTGCCCGCCAGCAGGCAGAATTGCAGGCGCAGAAGGCCGATTTTGAGCAGGGCAAAAAGCGCCTGCTGGACAACGGCCGCAAGGACTTTGTAAACCCCAAGGAAAAGCTTTACGATAAATTTCCGCTCACGGTGCACCAGATGGACATCATCATCGGCGTGCTGTTCGCCCTGATTGCCCTTTTCCTTGTGCTGGGCGTAACGCACACCAGCTTTTTCGGCCTGTTCGGCGGCTGAGCCGCAGGCGCATCCTCTGTGAAAAACATCCCGTAAAGGAGAATAAAAATGGCACACTATCCCGGTTATACCGTCCTGCGCACCGAGGACTGCCCCGAGCAGCACGGTACTTTGACCCTGCTCACCCATGACGTCAGCGGCGCAGCCGTGCTGCTGGTGGAGAACGAGGACGTCAACAAGGCCTTTGGCATCGGCTTCGGCACCTTCCCCTCCGATGACACCGGCGTGTTCCACATTCTGGAGCACTCCGTGCTGGCGGGCAGCGAAAAATACCCCGTCAGCTCCCCCTTCGTGCAGCTGCTCAAAAGCAGCATGGCTTCCTTCCTCAATGCGATGACCTTCCCGGACAAAACGGTCTACCCCTTTGCCACCCCCAACGAGACCGATTTCTGCAACCTGATGGACGTTTACCTGAACGCGGTGTTCTGCCCACTGGCTATGGTGGACTCTGCGGTGTTCGAGCAGGAGGGCTGGCACCGGGATGCAGACGGCACGGTCAGCGGTGTGGTCTACAATGAAATGCAGGGTGCGCTGGCCTCCCCGGATGCTCAGCTGCAAAACGCCCTGCAACGGGCGATGTTCCCGGATACCGCTTACGGCTTTGTGTCTGGCGGCGACCCGGCGTCCATCCCCGCTCTGACCTATGAGAAATACCAGCGGGTGTACCGCCGCCATTACAGCGCCGACAACTGCTGCATCACCCTGTACGGCAAGATGGATATGGCCGATAAGCTGGCACGGCTGGATAAGGACTACCTGTCCAAGATGCCCAAGGCCGCTGCCCGTCCCCGCCTGACCATGCAGGACGAGCAGCCCGGCGCATTCGTGGAGCTGCCCTACTACACCGACCAGCCCAAGCCGGATGAGGTGCAGTGCGCGCTGGCATGGTACACCGGCGCATTTGCCGACCGTGAGCGGCAGCTGGGTGTGGAGATTTTGCTGGGTGCGCTGCTGAGCACCAACAGCTCTCCCCTCAAGGCCGCGCTGCTGGCCGAGCAGCTGGGCGCAGATATCGACATCGGCTTTGATGACAGCACCCTGCAGCCCACCTTGGAGCTGCTGCTGCGCGGTGCTACGGTGGATTCTGCCCGCAAGTTTGCCACCGCCGTGCGCAAGGCCGTGGACGAGCTGCTAAAGACCGGCATCCCCCACGACCTGCTGCTGGCCGCTTTGAACGAGGCCGAGTTTGCCTCGCTGGAGCGCCCGGGCAGCCTGCCGGACGGCGTGCTGGACGCCATCAACGCCGCCACCGGCTGGCTGCACACCGGCGATGCCGCCCTGCTGCTGCACACGGACAAGCTCTTTGCCGCCCTGCGCAGCAAACTGGAGGAGGGCTGGTTCGACACCCTGCTGCGGGAGCTGTTTGCCCCCGCCCCGGTGCAGGTGCTGCAAATTCCCACTGCACCCAAGACCGAGGAAGCCGCCGCCCCGGCACGCACCGATGGCAAGCTGGTGCTGGAGCACCCCCTCACCGCCGCCGACCTTGGCGCGGGCGATGCCACCCCGCAGGGCAGCGCCGAGCAGCTGGCCGGTGCCACCCTGCTGCGCCACCCCTCTGCCGGCAGCCTGTACCTGAATTTCTACTATGATCTTGGCACTGTCACCCCGGAGGAGCTGCAATACCTGAACCTGCTCACCGATGTGCTGGACGAGCTGGATACCCCCGCCCATACCGCCCAGCAGCTGAACACCCTGCGCAGCACATGGCTGGGCGACAGCCGCGCCCAGCTGGATCTCTGGACCGGGCGGCAGGAGGGCGCTCCCTGCCACGCGAAACTGACCCTCTGCCTGAGCCTGCTGGAACGCAGCTTGGAAAAGGCGGTGGAGATCGGCGGCGAGTGGCTGTACGATACCGTCCTTACCGGCGCTGCCGCCGAAGCCGCCTATGCCCGGGTGGTCAGCCAGCTGAAGCTGCGCATGGAGCAGCTGTTCATCCAGCAGGGCAACGAGTTTGCCTCCACCCGCGCCCGCGCCCATTATTATGTAGAGGGTGCTGCGGACGAAGCCTGCACCGGCGTGAGCTACTACCACTTCCTGTGCAGTCTGCTGGAAAAGGCCGACTGGTCCGCACTGGGCGCAAAGCTGGACGCTGTGCGCAGCCGGGTGCTGCAGACTGCCGCCCTGACCGTCAGCCTGCACGGCTCCGAGGACGCATTGGAAAAACTGCGCGCCCTGCTGCCGGAAAGCCGCTTTGCCGCCGCCCGGCGCACCCCGGCGCACCCCTACACCCAGCCTCTGACGCCCCCGGTGAACGAAGCCTTTATCATTGATGGCAGCGTGAACTACGATGTGCTGGCATGGCCCATGCCCCGGGACAGCCGCCGCCGGGTGCTGGCACGGGTGATGAGCTACGAATACCTGTGGCACACCATCCGGGAGGTGGGCGGTGCCTACGGCACAGGAATGCTCTGCGCCGACGGCATCGAGTTTTTGTACACCTACCGGGACCCCCACCTGCGGGAAAGCTACGAGATCTTTGCAAATGCCCCTGCCGCCCTTGCCGCCCGGGACTACACCGCCCGGGATCTGGACGAATTCATCGTGGGCACCGCCGCCAAGCTGGACACGCCCCGCAAGGCGCGTGCCGCCGCCCGGGAGCTGGATCACCGGTACTTCTGCGGCATCACGGACGAGATGCTCGCCGCCGACCGCAAGGCGCTGTGCAGCGTGGACGCTGCCCTGCTCAAAGCACAGGCCGCCGCCCTGTCTGATGTGTTGTCCGGCGGCGTACGGGTGGCCTTTGGTAGCAAGGACGCCGTGGAAGCCGCAAAGGATCTGTTCGACCGGGTAGAGACGCTGTAAGCGCCGGTAATTTGTAAAAAATATTTTATTTGTAGTTCCGAAACACCCGCAGGGGGTTTCGGAACTACTTTTTTCCCTCACACATTTTTTCTGCACATATCGCCTGCATTCCGTCCAAATTACTAAAATATGCTAGATTTTTTGCGAGATAAGTCATACTTATTTAAGAAAATTTGAACAAATTGCGAAATTTGTGTGTTTCTGGTGTGGACAAAAACGTTTTCAACTGATAGAATGGGAGCTGTTCTTTCTCCGCCGTCCGCAACCGGCGGAGTGTTTTATTGGAAGCAGGAGGTTTCTCATGTTAGAAAAGTTCTTTCACCTGAAAGAAAACCACACCGATGTAAAGACCGAGATCATGGCCGGTATCACCACCTTCATGACCATGGCTTACATCCTTGCCGTCAACCCCAACATCCTGTCCGCAGCGGGCATGGATTCCAAGGCTGTGCTGATTGCCACCGCGCTGGCATCCTTTATTGCCACCGCACTGATGGCTGTGCTGGCCAACTACCCCTTTGCCCTGGCTCCCGGCATGGGCCTGAACGCCTACTTTGCCTACACGGTCGTGCTGACCATGGGTTACAGCTGGCAGCTGGCTCTGATGGCCGTCTTTGTTGAGGGCGTCATCTTCATTGCACTGTCCCTGACCAATGTGCGCGAGGGCATCTTCAACGCCATTCCCATGACCCTGAAGAGCGCCGTCAGCGTGGGCATCGGCCTGTTCGTGGCCTTCGTCGGCCTGCAGAATGCCAAGCTGATCGTCAACAGCGATTCCACGCTGGTCACCTACCAGCACTTCAAGGGCGCAACCTTCCACAGCGTGGGCGTGGGCGCCATCCTTGCTCTGCTGGGTGTGGTCATCACCGCCATCCTGCTGGTCAAAAGGGTCAAGGGCGGCATCCTGTACGGCATCCTGATCACCTGGCTGCTGGGCATCGTGTGTGAGCTGACCGGTATCTACGTCCCCGATGTGGATGCCGGCATGTACTCCGTCATCCCCACCGCCTTTGTCAGCTTTGACTTCTCCGCACTGGGCGAGACCTTTGGTCAGGTGTTCAAGACCGACTTCTCCGGTGTTGGCCTGCTCAACTTCTTCGCCGTGATGTTCTCCTTCCTCTTCGTGGACCTGTTCGACACGCTGGGCACCCTGATCGGCGTGGCCTCCAAGGCTGATATGCTGGACGAGGACGGCCGTCTGCCCAACATCAAGGGCGCACTGATGGCGGACTCCATCGGCACCTGCGTGGGCGCTGTGCTGGGTACTTCCACCACCACCACCTTCGTGGAGAGTGCCTCCGGCGTTACCGAAGGCGGCCGCACCGGTCTGACCGCTATGACCACCGGCGTGCTGTTCCTGCTGGCTACCATCTTCAGCCCGCTGTTCCTCACCATCCCCAGCTTTGCTACCGCTCCGGCTCTGATCATCGTGGGCTTCTACATGATGGGTTCTGCCATCAAGATCGACTTCAATGATCCCAGCGAGGGCATCCCCGCCTTCCTGACCATTCTGGCTATGCCCACCGCTTACAGCATCTCCGAGGGTATCGCCATCGGCATCATCTCCTGGACCATCATCAATGTAATCACCGGCAAGGCCAAGGAGAAGAAGATCAGCCCGCTGATGTATGTGCTCACCGTGCTGTTCATCCTCAAGTATGTGTGCCTCTAATTCCCTGCGCATCTGAAAAGCCAAGCACCCCCTGCGGTCTGCCCGTACAGGCCGCAGGGGGTGCTTTTTATGGTTTTGCTTTGTAATTTTACTCCGGAGCCTTCATGCTTTCCACCATGCTGATGCGCCGGACGTGCCGCCGCATGACAAAGCAGACCACCACGGTAAACACCATGGTCAGCGCCACCGCCAGCAGGTAGCTGCGGGGCGCAATGGTGCGGATGAACATGAGCTGATCCATCTCCACGGTCAACACAATGAACTTGTGCAGCGGCACCCCCAGTGCCAGACCCACGCCGGAGCCGATAAGCGCCAGCAGCTCGATCTCGCGGAAGATGTAGCGGTACACCTCCTGATCGTAGAAGCCCAGCACCTTGATGGTCGCCAGCTCCTTTTTGCGCTCCCCAAGGTTGACGCTGATGAGGTTATACAGCACCACTGCCGCCAGCGCCGCCGCGCAGATGATGATCAGCACCACCACATAGCCCAGACTGACGATGAGGTTATCGAACAGCTCGGTGGTGTCCTCGGTAAAGCTGATGCTGCTGACGTAGTTGCAGTCCAGCAGGTCGGTGCGCAGGGCGTTGTACCCGGCAGCATCGGTGCAGGTGGTCTGGCCATAGACCGTGTTCCACGGGATATCCTCCGTGCCCAGCAGGCTTTCCAGCTGTGCGCGGGGGAGGTACAGCCGGGTGAACATATAGTTTTCCGTGATGCCGGTCAGGGTCAGCTCCACCCGGGTGCCCTCGGCGTTCTCCACCCAGAAGGTATCGCCGGTGTGCAGCCCCAGATTCTCGGCGGTCTTTTCGGTCAGGATGGCGCTGCCGCTGTCAAAGCTGATGGCCTTGTGTCCCTTGCGGGTGCGGAAGGTGACGTAGCGGGTCAGGTCGCTGTCCTTTGCCGCAGCCACGATGCTCACGCTGGCGCTCTCACCTTCGGCATTGTAGATGGTGGTGGATTTGGTATACACCGCGCCCCAGTTCTGCACGGCGCTGTTGCTGTCCAGCTCCTCTGCCAGCCCCTGCTCCATGGTCAGGGCTTTGGGGTCGCTGAGGGTGATGGACATATCGTTGTGGGTCAGCTCCGTAGACTGCTTCGTGACGATGGGCAGCAGGGAATCCTGTATGCCGAAGCCGATGAGCAGCAGCGCGGTGCAGCCCGCCACGCCCAGCACGGTCATGAAGAACCGCTTTTTATACCGGAACAGGTTGCGGGCGGTGGTCTTTTGGGAGAAGGACATCCGGGACCACAGCGGGGTGATGCGCTCCATCAGGATGCGCTTGCCCGCCACGGGAGCCCGGGGCAGCAGCAAAGCTGCGGTCTTTTCGGCCAGACTGGAACGGCAGGCATACCATGTGGCAAAGCCGATGACGGCGGCGCTGATGCCCACGCTGGCGGCTGCCATGCCCGGGTAGAAGTACAGGGTGAAGGTAGGCAGGCTGAACACCAGCTGATAGGCGTTCCAGATAATGATAGGGAACACCACAAAGCCCACCACCATGCCGACGATACTGCCCAGAATGGTGGCCAGCATCGCGTAGAACAAATACTTGCCCGCGATGCTGAAGTTGGAGTAGCCCAGCGCCTTTAAGGTGCCCATTTGCAGGCGGTTCTCGTCCACCATGCGGGTCATGGTAGTAGTGGCCACCAGTGCCGCCACAAGGAAGAAGAACACCGGGAACACCCGGGCAATGGCGTCCATGCGGTCGGCGTACTGGGCAAAAGTGACGCAGCTCATGGTGGAGGTGCGGTCCAGCACATACCACTCGCCCTTTTTGATCTGGCTCACCTGCTCCTCGGCATCGTTCAGCTGGGCAAGGCCGTCCGCCAGCTTCTGCTCTGCCTCGGCTTTCCGGCTCTCGTACTCGGTGCGGGATTCTTCCAGCTGGGTCTGCCCGGCGTTATATTCTGCCCAGCCCTCTTCCAGCTGCTTTTGTGCGGCATCGAACTGGGTGTAGGCGCTGGCGGTGCCGGTGGTCAGCTGCAACTGTCCCTGCAAAAGCTGCAATTTCATCTTGCGCAGCGCAGCCTTGGCCTCGGTCACCAGCTGGACGTTGGAGAGGTTCGGCGAGGAGATGAGCCCCTGCTTGTACATCTGCCGCTTGCCCGCGTCCAGCTGCTGCTGATAGCCCTGCAGCTGGTTATAGATGTTGTCGTAAGCGGCCTGCGCCTTGGCCAGTGCATCCCGCAGCTCAATGTAGTCTTCGTCCTCCGGCTCGGCTTCGTCCAGCGCCTTTTCGGCGTTGCGCAGGGCGGCTTCCGCGTAGGTCAGCAGGGGGTCTGCCACCTTTTTCAGGTTGACCAGCATCTCGATTTGCTGTAACTGTTCCTCAAATTCCAGCACCTGCGCTTCGCTGCTCACCAGCTTGTCGGCACCGCTCTGCATGGTGTCCGGCAGGGCAGCCTTCTGGGCGGCAAGCTCCTTTTCCCCGGCTTCCAGCTGCGCCTTGGCGGCATCCAGCTGCTGCTGTGCGTCCGCAAGCTTTGCCTCCGCCTCGGCAAACTGACGCTCCGCTTCGGCCTTCTGGCTGTCGTACTCGGCGCGCGCTTCGGTCAGCTTGTCGTTGGCAGTGTCCATCAGCTCTTCCCGCCGGGCGGTGCACTGCACGCTCTGGATGGCCTTGAGCTTTTCGGCTACGGCATCCACTGCGGCCTGATATTCATCGGAATAATTATCATACAATCCGGCGTTTTCTGCCTTGATATAGCACACCGTATAATAATCTGCGGTCAAAGTGCCCTCCGGCACAAACAGGATGCAGTCCAGCTGGCCATCGCCCACGGTGCTGCTCTCGGAATCGGAGGAAAAATGCAGCGGATCCTGCACCGTGCCCACCACCGTGAACACCTGCCCGCTGACCCCCTCGGTCTCTTCCGGCAGGGTCAGCTGGGTGCCCAGCTCCACCGGGCTGCCGTGGCCCATCACATGCACCACGCACTCCCCGGCAGCTTCCGGCATCCGGCCGGACAGCAGCACCGGGCGGTTCATGTTCTCCGGCGTATCGGCCTGCGGGTCGGCAGGCAGCTGATACAGCCGCGCCACCGTGGTCTGCTCGTCCCCTGTCCAGTGGCCTTCCACGTCCTGATACTTCACCGCCTGCACGGCGTCTACCCCGTCCACAGCGGCAATCGCGCTGATATCGCTCTGACTGAGGCCAAGGGTGGACAGCACCCGCAGGTCGAACACATTCTGCTGCACATAATACTTCTGGGCAGCGGTGCGCATATCGGGGGCAATGCACATCAGGCCGGTGAGCATCATCACCCCCAGCGCCACGATGCCAAACAGGGACACCACCCGGCTGATGCTGCTTTTCATCTCGCGCAGGATATTTTTGCGGTAACTTTTCTGCACAGTACTCACCACTCGATCTGTTCCACCGGCACCGGGTGCTCGTTGACCTGATTGGACACGATGCGGCCGCTGCGCACCTGAATGATGCGGTCGGCCATACCGGTCAGTGCCGTGTTGTGGGTAATAACAATGACGGTGCGTCCGGTCTTGCGGCAGGTATCCTGCAAAAGGCCCAGCACCTGCTTGCCGGTGCGGTAGTCCAGCGCACCGGTGGGCTCGTCGCAGAGCAGCAGCTTGGGGTTTTTGGCCAGCGCCCGGGCAATGGAAACGCGCTGCTGCTGGCCGCCGGAAAGC
>ENA-OPXQ01001753-OPXQ01001753.1-human-gut-metagenome-genome-assembly--contig:-NODE-1753-length-11114-cov-1.932544_pt1 | contig 11114 bp, 5 predicted proteins | sample MGYA00241769_ERZ502042 | MGnify/ENA primary metagenome ERZ502042 (study PRJEB25962, sample SAMEA2041934) | human gut metagenome | biome: human gut; feature: human-associated habitat; material: faeces...
CTTCTTCAATACATTTAAGGAGCCGTTTGTAGTATAGTCAGGATCTGGATTTGAAGGATCTGGTTTTTCACCTGTACCTGCTTCCTGCACATAAGTGTTGACAAATTTGAAACCATTCTGGTCTGTATCTCCGATATCTACTTTACCATTTGCTTCGTTATTTTTGTCATCTTTTAATTTATTTACAATAATCTTATTAATCTCAAATCCATTAGCTGTCTCTTGAACATAGACATCCATTCTGTATTCTGCCTGGGACATGATCAATTCTTCATATTCTGTCTTTGTAACAGCTGGGACAGCCTCTGCATTCTCTTTTACTGTATAGGAATATTTACCAGCCTCATTAAAACTTCCACAATCAACCTTAGCTTTTTGTGTGGTTGTTCCAAGATCAGTTGCAGCAAAACTAATTGTTGGAATATTAACAGTATGAGGAGTCTTTATTACATCATCTCCATCTGTAATCTGTGTAGCAGTAAAGCTGAATTTCTCTGCCTTTCCCACCTCAGTATTGTAGGTCTTGCTGATATAGGCTTCCTTTGCATTATTTGTTGTGTCTGATGCTGTTGTTCCTTCCGCTGCCATTGCCGGCATTGCCATTCCCATTGTCATAGCTGCTGCTGCGACAATAGCGAGCATTTTCTTGGTGAATTTTTTCATGTTCATTTTAGTTCCTCCCTTGTGAATTCTTTTGTTTTTTATTTGATTAACGGATCCGGTAATTAAATTCCCCTGCTCCGAATAATCGCAATGACTTTTCCTTTGACATCTTTTATATCAATGCAGCCATAGATTCGGCTGTCCGATGCCTGTGGTCTGTTATCTCCAAGTATAAATACCTGGCCATTCCCGACTGTGACCGGGAAATCCACTCCATCTTTGAATTGGGTGGTATCAAAGTAAATGTCCTGAGATATCTGTTCTGCACCATTTATCTTCAGTCCGTTTTTTGTAATGTCAACGGTGTCTCCTGCTACCGCCACAACACGTCCGGTCGTGGTTCTGCCGTCATCTTTAAACACTGCAACGTCACCGGAAATAAACCTTTTATCCAATCGGTAATACATGACCAGATCACCGTCTTTGATTGCCGGTTTCATGGAGACATCATTTATTCTTACAATTCCATAGAGAAATGTAAAAATAAGAAATACTGCTAAGACAATAAATGCAATCTTCAATAACAACTGAACAATATCCTGTGCTACAGATGTTTCCTGTACTATATTGTTGTTTTTATCTGACAGTTCAGTTTCGTTCTTCATCCTATCCTTCCATAAAAAAGGATGTCCGTAACCCTTCTAAGGGATTTATTTGTTCTAGCTTAACTCGGACATCCAAGGCATTAGTTTATACCCCTTATTATAGTGGTTTATTTTTTTATTCCAATGCAACAAACATGTAAAATGTCTGATGTATTTTTGCAAGTTTTGTTCCATAGCAGTGTTTATCTTATTTTCCGTCTTCTTCTGAAAAACAGAATCATGATAATACTTATGGCAAATAGTAACCATACATGCCTGCTTGTTCTCAGACGAACCCCTGTTTCCGGTATTAATTGTGTGTTTTCGTTTGTGATTTTTAACTCAATCACGTCTCCTCGTGCAGCCTCAATCCGCTGTTTCATGACAGCTGTATTTCCATTCGATGTTGCCTGCACTGGATTTGAATACTTATCATTCTCTTCTTTTTTAGAAATCGAAACAGCGTATTTTGATGTATCAACAGTTTCTGTTATTATGATATCCGAAGATATATCTACATTTTTTAATGTAACTTTATCTCCATGTTTCAAAGAAGTTCTAATTGTCTTGCTACGCAGCTTTTGACCATCTTCCCAATAGAGAATTTCCATATCAAATGGCTTCTTGCGGTTTCCAAGTGGACCAGTGACTTCCTTTGTAATCTCAACCGTCACCCCGCCTTTTTGCGGATGATTGACGATATGTCTGTCCGAAACAGCTCTCCAGGTATTTGTCATCGGTGATTTCTCATATAGGAATAAAATATCGGATTCTACATCGACCATATATAAATTAAAGTTATCCTGATACTGTGTTTTGGTTTTATCTGCTTTGTCCTTTTTGTTTGGAGTAACAGATTCTACCATCCAGTATCTTCCATCTGGTATCTCCTCCGATAACTGAAGCATTCCATTCTCATCAGTCAGTTGCAAGTCAAAATCAGGATTACACTTCTGACCATCCTTTTTCAGAACGATATCGTCCTTGCTCTGTGTATTGTCATAATCTACTGTATATCCTGTATCATCCGCATATTCTTTCGTAGCATCATTATACGGTACTTTATAGAACAGAAAACCTGCACCAGCAAGTCGATTTCTTGGAAGATCATCTGTCTTTAAGAAACTTCGTTCAGCAAGATTGAAATGCAGATTCTGCACTTCCAGTTCCATCTTGGAAACATCCTTGAACTCATTCTCATCCTTCGGGAATATTTGTTGTCCATTTGAATCGAAATACTGAATCTCTGGATAAATAACTTCATAATATAGGAAACCATCCCCGTATTCCGAAGAATAATGTGTCTTTCCTATCTCAATTTCTTCCACCTTATATTCCACCGGATTTCTGTCCTGGAATAGTGGAACATTGTCGACTGTGTGTTCCCATCCGTTCTCTTCATTTAGCAAGAATTCCTGTCCTGTAGAAATTCCATTCTGATACAATCTGATTTTCACCTGTTTTTCCGTCAGTGCATCATTTGGATTTTCCCATGTCTTTTTGATATGCAGAGTGCCTGTTTTAGCAAAATTTCGGATATTAAGGCTGGTATCTCCTCGCTGAAGCAGAACAGATTTTCCGTCTATCTTACCATCAACTGGTGCCTTAACAGCCTCCTGATTTTCGTTAGCCTCCCTATCCACCAGTTTTGCATCAGTGATTTTGAATGCTCCATTGGCAATCTCAACTGTGATCTGTATATCTCCTGTGTCTACATATCCCGTCGGTAAGTTTGTCTCTCGCAACAAATACGTCTCAGTTGCTGTTCTGTTCTGTTTGTTTTCATCTTGTAACGGAATGTGAAGTTGTGCGATTCCGTATTTATCAGTTGTTACCGTTTCCTCCTCAACACCGTTCTTACTGACAGCAAAATTGATCTTCTCCATTCCCCGTCCGGTAGACTCATCAAATTTGTTCAGTGTGAGTATTCCCTCTTTCTGATAACGGTTCTCCAATTCAATAGTAAGAGTCTCACCACCGCGTCCAATTCCACGTCCTGTGAATTTAATTCCACTTTCTGGATATGCTTCCCATGAATTTACATTATCTCCTTGTTCATGAGAATTGCGGACATTGTACCAACCCGAAAATTTCACATTCGAATCTTTTGGCTTATAGTTGTACTCTTTTAATGTGTATTTCCAGAATGAGTCCGCCTTAACGATCCACGTACAGCTTGTATGTGTTTCATCTGTCCATGTACCTACAATTTCTATCGGAGCATCCTCCGCTTGCGGAGCTTCTGCATCCGGCGTCTGATTATCTTCAGAAGGAAGCACAAGTTTCATATGCTCATGAAATGCAGGTGGCTGAGGTTTTCCATCTAAAAGCTTTTCATCCATATCTACCTGGATATAATAATCTTTCTTGACTTCCTCTATTGCTTCCGGCATTCCGACAAAATCTTTCTTTACTGTCAGGTAACCATTTTTTGCTACAATACGTCCGTCAATATGCCACCCATCGGACATTTCACTTTTGAAAGAATACCAATAAATGGTGAAGAATTCGGTATCTAATTTCGATGGCGGAATCTCCCTGTCTCCGATACGAATCATACGTCCGCTTTCACGAATTGTCTGGAATACCTCTTCATCGGAAGGAATTCTATCTATCTTGTAGATATAGTCTCCATTTCCAATATATCCCTCATCTGGTTTAGTTCCCTGCAAAAGTTCTTGCACTCTCTTATTTCCATCCGCATACTGTTCCCACGTAGATGGATTCTTATTTCCAAGAACTGGAACATCATGCAATATACTTGCCTTCACATTACAGTTTGCCACGGCAACCGCACTTGTATAATCGTCTACATTCGTGGTTGGTAATGCTACCGAACCATCTTCCGGCATCGCTGACTTACAGATATAAAACTGTACCTGTTTTCGATTTTGGTTACTCACCTTACGCCACGCTGCATAGAGGGTGATTGGCTGTCTTGCATTATTATTTATAAGATCAGAAATAGAATCCCCTGCACCGCATTCCTGCCACTTTCCGTCTTTGTTTCTGTAATCCCAATGATCGAATTCATACTGTTCCAACTCTTTGCTGTCATTATCTTCATGATCATAAACCAGAGGATATGGTGACTTAACGTTATGTTTTCCAGCTTCTATTTCATTCTCATAATCATCTGTATGTCTTGTCTTATTCTCAACCTGAGGGGTCAACTTAGCTTCCTTAGGAAGTTTCTTCATATAACGAGTTGTATTATAGATAACCCTGACTGCCCCAGACTCCAGCGGTTTGTCTGCGATCACCTCATAAGATGAGTTAACATTCGGAATTTCAAATTTTACCTTATCATCTCCGGACGGTTCCGGAAGAACCTCATTTTCGTCCCTGTCATTAGATGTACAACTCCAGACAATCTCCTTGCCATAATACTCACCTTCTAAACTTGCCCTCTTTGGTACTTCCACAGTATATGCTTCCCCATGGCCTACATACTGTCTCTTAATCGCCTCTCTTTTGGTCAGGTTCAGTGGATCCAACACTTCAATCAGATGAAAACTTCCCTCTACACTGAAATGTCTTCCTGCCAGCCCAACCTGAGAAGAAAGTCCTGTCAAACGATCAAAATAATTTTCGATTCTGTCTGGATTCAGTGGGTTTGGCTGTGAGAAATAATAGACAGATACATCTTTCCCGTTTTTCAGGACAGGAATATACCATGTACCATCGTTGTCCTTATAAGGGTGCTCTACAAACACACGGCTGTCTGTCGCATAACCAAACAGAATCTTCTCTTTCTGATCTGCGCCGGGCTCCAGCTTGCTCGGAGTGAAACCAAACTCACTGTAAATTTTAGAAATCGTATCATCTGGTTTAGCTCGCAAATAATAACGACTGGCTCGGCCACTGTTTGCTTTGATTATGTAATGCTGCTCAGCATTGAGGTTCTTTATCAGCTTATAATGTCCATCGATAAATACATAAAAACTGATATTTGCTTCTTTTGTTGCTGCCGGTTTTTCTGTATTATCAGGAACAATCACATATGGACGTACTGCATCATCTGGCTGAATAGTAAAGCTCATGGTATGCTCTGCTTCATTTTTACTCCATGTAACTGCTGAAAGAGTACCATCTTCCATTCTGCATTCCCAGTTTATATCCTGCGTTTGTTCTTCTACACGCGGCTTTGTACTAACTGTTCTTGTAAGTGTTGACTTTCTTGCAACAAAATCAATTGCCGGAAGATCACGCAAAGCTGTTTGGCTGTAAACCTGTCCATCGTCATCCTGTACTGTCACACTGTAAAAACCGTTATATCTATCATCGTCGTGTTCTAGTAAGGTCTTTGCACTCATTGTGGCAATATCCTGTCCGTCTGGCAGGTAATACACATCCATCGGCTCTCCGGACTTTCCTATATAAATACATTCATGACCTTCTATCGTGTATTTCCCTGCATTATGGATTGTATCGTAATCTCTCTTGGAATAATAAAAACGCTCTTTTGCTCCATTTTGAATAGAACCATCGTAATGGAATTTTTCAAAATGCTTTTTTAACTCATCATTAGAAATATAATAATAAACTGTTCCCGGCTTTGTTGTAGTATCTTTTATAACAGGAATTTCTTCGTTTAGAACATTATATCTCTCATTATTTACAAAAGTATAGAATTTAATGTTCAAGGTTGCTGGTGCAAAAGTGTTGCATGCAACCGTATATGGTTGCTCTATCTTCCCAATAGAAAAGGTTAGTTTATCGCCCTGTTTCACCGGAAAAATTGTTTCATTTTCATCCTCACTGGCACAAAGCCAGTCGCTTTCCTTCGTATCTCCTGGATCAACGGAAATTGTGACCGCAGAATCTTTCTTATAGTAACTCACAGTTCGATTTCCATCCGGATTGATCACTGTAACCGAATAGAAACTGTTCTTATTCTGCTTAATCTGGTCTGAATCATTATCCGGAATTTTTTCGCCATCAGATGCTCCTTTTGGCATATAATAAACGTCTGTTGGTACAGTTGCTTCCTGCTTGTCCAGGTTATAAGATACATACTGCTGTCCTTTATAAGTTACCACTGTCGCCTGTGCTAATGTCTTCTCACCACGGACTGTATATGGAAAATAATTTCCGGACTGTGTTTCCTCTGCATTCAAGCCGAACTCTCTATAAATCTCAGCAAGATCACTGACAGATAAATAGCATCTGCCCTGACGGTTCCATTTATACACCTTTTTCAGAGAATCAGCCGGCAGCTTTCGAACCTCATTGTCCACATATATATAAAACTGAATATCAAAGGCTGTCTGGTCCGCTCTCTGGATCACATAAGACTGTGTGATTTTTCCAATTGCGAATCTCGTCTGGTTCCCCGATTCCCGTATACCATCTATCACCTTATCATCTGTTCCCATACAGGTCCATTCGATCTGGTCTGTCTGGTCTGGCAATTTGGGATTAAAGTCAGCCACAGCTTCTTCCACTACAGTTCCTGTTAATGCATAACGGATCCGATCCTGCCCTTCGCCCTTTACCTCTACGGAATAAAACGAGTTGTCCTTTTTTACAGAATCTTTTAAATTTAATGCAACGCCTTTTCCATTTGGAAGGTAGTAAACATCTACCGCTTCCCCTTGTTTATTCTGGCCATAGTTGTAAGAAACATAGGTCTTTCCGGATTTTGTGTCTGTATAAACTTCTCCGTATTCTATCCTGCTTTTTCCCCGGTATGCAGATACAAACTTATTATTTGCATCCGGATTCTGATTCTCACCATTTTTCACAAATCCAAATTCTTCATATATCAGGAGCAGGTCCTCAATGGAAACACCATGATAGGTAGTTCTTCCGTCTTTCCATGTTGCAATGCCGGTAATGTCATTATGCTGAAGCTTTACCTTATTTCCATCGATAATAACATAGAAATCAATATCAAATCCTTCGGAAATCTCCTGAAGTTTCGGTGATTCCTCTTGTGCAATCTGCTCCTCGAAGGCTTTTTCTTCTTCTGAAAGCTCTCCCTGGGATGGAGTAATTTCTTCCTCCGGAATCTCTTCTAATGGCGGGGTGATTTCCTCTCCAGGAGTCTCTTCTGATGGCGAAGTATTTTCTTCTTTCGACGTCTCTTCCGACAATGATGTACTTTCCTCCGGAATAAAATCTTCTGTGCGCATTTCACCCTCTTGAGTACTATTTATATTTGGAATATTCTCTTCTTCCACTGAAACTGCCAAAACTGTCGTTCCTGCGCTATTCATGCACAAAACCAATAAAAGTGTCCAGGCTATCCATCTTAGCCATCTCTTTTTCCTCTTCACACAAATTCCTCCTAAAAACATATTTTACTTTTCTCAACTATCTGCCTTTTTTATCCATTCCTTCTGCATTGCCGCTTCCAGGAAACAATGAAGCAGCGGTTGGGAGAATGAGCCACATTCCCCGTTCAGGATCATTTGCAACGCTTCTCCATAAGTCAGTTTTCTTTTATATGGGCGAGGACTGATTAATGCATCATATGCATCAGCCAGTCCCACAACCTGTGCACAGAGCGGAATCGCATTCCCTTTTAAACCGTCCGGGTATCCTGAACCATCATATCTTTCATGGTGATGTCTGCATATTTCATAGCTATATTGGTTCAGCTTTTCCGTTGTTACGCCTTCTGGGAATCTCCGGGTCATCGCTGCACCTACTAATGGATGTTGTTTTACTACATTCATTTCTTCATCTGTCAACTTTCCATTTTTATTCAAAATTTCAATTGGTACTTTTATCTTTCCAATATCATGAATCGGTGCCAAATGGCTACTGAAGCAATTTCTTCATCCGTAATTCCGTATTCCGGATAATTCTTCTGCAATTGAAGATATACCTGTTTCGTATAGAAACTGATATCATCTTGATACCCTGATTCAACTATCTGATTATGATTCAATACAGTAGTTAAAAGCGATACCATATCCCAATACTGCTTTGCCAAATCCTGTTCTTTCTTTACGAGTTCCTGTTCCATTCTTATTACTGTGTTCTGGACAATCTTCTCATTATGTAAGGTGATAATTGCAGTATTCTCATTTGCATCTATATATTTTTTTGCTTCCATCCAAACATATGCATTCTTATCTTTTCCAGTAATTCTGCGATATGGAAGATCTTTTTCCATACATCCATCAACTAGTCTTTCTTCTAATCCTTCACTTGATAAGAAGTCATGAACCATTTTTTTATCAGAAGCATACACATATCTTTCTATATATTGATTTATGAACTCTTCATAACTTTTTGTTTTCCTTACTTTCTCATACACTTCACGGATATGTGAATATACACACTCGTAGCTTTTTTCCTTCAAGTTCAGTTTTAATACAACATAAAATCGTCCAAAATATTCATCTTCTCCAGGGCGGATAACATCTGAAACCTTTACGCTCTCTAATTTATTATTGTATGTATTCTGCAAACTTAACAATATTGTTATTTTTGGAATATAACTGGATGGAACACTTAGTTCCTGAGATAATTCTGATGTAGAGATCATCTGCCTTTGTGCTGCCAGATAACATACGATTCTGATAGCATAATCCGTTGTACTTGTAAGCTGCATAGTTTTTACCCCTTTCCTTAGCTAAACTATTTCAGGTATCAGTTCGTCCTAAAAAATTGGTGGGTTCCTGTCGGACGATGAAATTGATTATTCAAAAATTTCCATCAATTTCATCAAGATATGGGGGGCGTTCTACTCTATCATCAGATATAAGATCTAGAATTCTATAAATAATAATATTGCAACATATAGTAATGCGATGATGGCTTTTCAATATAATTTTTTCTCATTGTCTATTTGAATCAGAGAATGTTTCTCATCAACATTTCTAAAATTATATACCATTTTAATTTTTTTTATAATGTTCCAAACAGGAAAAGGGTTTTTATTTTTTTGTAAAATCTGTTCCATCGTATCGATACTCTTCCATATAATACCTTTTTATGAACTTCGTTCAAAAAAAGAAACCATGCCTCAACACGATTTCTCTTTCTTTTTCTATTCTATTTCTTTTAACATTTTATAAATAATCAGGCCATTACTGACTGCCAGTACTTCATTTGCATCGTCAAAATTTATTCCGGAAATTTGTTTTATTTTTTCAAGCCTGTAAGATATCGTTCTATAATGAACAAACATTGCACCTGCAGTTTTCTTGATGCTTTGGTTATTTCTAAGATACATCTGCAAGGTTGTAATCAATTCTCCCTTATGTTCATCATCATATAAATATAATTTCTTTAACGTTTCCGGAATGTATCTTTCCAGTTCCGTCACATCATCAATTTCGCCGAATATCTGGAAAAATCCGAGGTTCGAATAATGTACTACTGACTTATTCTTATCACCAGTCACCTGGCGGATAATCTCAATATACTTGATAGCCTGACTTGCTTCGTGATAAGATTCTTTCAGCCGTTGATACCCTTCCACACTTTTTCCTATACCAATCTGAAAGTCTGTATCTTTCTTTCTATAAAGGATGCTTCGCTGGATAACATCCTCTACTTCTTCCATCTCTTTCTGATACTCCAGTTCTGTCTGATTGGAATCTACCTGTTGAATCATAACAATCTGATCCATATTTCTGTAAATAAGTGCATCCGGCAAAAGATGCATCAATTCACCCTCGATAACACCTACTTCGTGAAGCTGTTCTTTTGTATATTTTCTTTGTACATTTTTTGTGATGGTATGAAAATCAACAACCCTGTAAGTATCGCTTTCTTTCATTCCGAGCTGTGATGCCGCTTCAGTCATTTCTTTCGAACTCAGTAATCCATTCAGAATATTTTGGATAATATCTCTCTGATACGTCTTTTTTTCTTCATCCTGTGCAAATTCACTCAAAAATCCATACTGCAAGTTAATGATCGCATTTTCGATTGCCATATAATCAAGTTCTGTCAGTTCTCTATTTTCTTCTGTTATTGTTATATATATTTCCACCTCACTCAATATGGCAAATTTCACTACATATTGAACACAGCTTCCTTTCATCTGCTTCATATATTGAAATTTCGTAATAATATTAGGTTTATATGGCTGAATTTCATCTGACAATATTAACTTGGAGTTGTCCGAGTTTGTTGAAACCATACAATTAAGATTACCATAATACAACACAACAGGATTCTCGATCATGACACTTAAAAATTTGATAATATTACTTGCTGTATTACATGATCCATTATTATTTAAAATAAACGCATTAAAATTATCATGTGTAATTTTAAAATACTTTAATCGTGCAGTAGCTTTATCGAATACCTGCATAATAACATAGCGGATAATTCCCCAGTAATAGAAATCTCCTGGAATTTCTACCAGAGGAATTTCATATTTTTTGCAGTGTTTTTCTAATAAACTCAATCTGCGTCCTGTAGGATCATATTCTTTTCTTTTCTTTACAATGAATCCACTTATGTCACTTTTAACTAAATCTTCAAAATGCTGCTCTACTTCTCGATCATTACATGATAAATATACCTGAAAACTGGTTATGAGTATTTCACCACCCGTCAGGTATCGCTCCATATCTTCAATTTCGATTATTCGAATGCCTTTCACTTCCAAATCTAGACCTTTTTCACCGCAAAGCAGCTTCATTTTGGGAAACTGTTCTGATTCAAGTAATTTTCTTACAGTATATGCCATCGTTACTCCTTATCCATTGCAAAATCAATACAACATAATATCTGTTATGTTGTTTATGGACAGATTAATTTTCGTACGATATAATGTTAAATAACACCATGTTATCTGTTATGCTGTTCATAGTACATAGTTCCTTTCTAATTTTTTTGGTAGCGGTGCCCTATTTAAGTACCGCTCTTGGTAAATTGGCTATAATCTTTATT
>ENA-OPXQ01001764-OPXQ01001764.1-human-gut-metagenome-genome-assembly--contig:-NODE-1764-length-11074-cov-5.669480_pt1 | contig 11074 bp, 7 predicted proteins | sample MGYA00241769_ERZ502042 | MGnify/ENA primary metagenome ERZ502042 (study PRJEB25962, sample SAMEA2041934) | human gut metagenome | biome: human gut; feature: human-associated habitat; material: faeces...
AGGTGGAGATCTTTTTCAGGTAGTCCAGCACCTGTTCCCTATTGTCGATATGGGTCGCAGCCAGCGAGGTGAAGCCGATGATGGCGTTCATGGGGGTGCGGATATCGTGGCTCATATTGAACAGGAACTCCCGCTTGGCACGGTTTGCCGCACCCTCGTGCTGGAGTGCGATCTCCAGTTTGCGGTTCTGTTCCTCCAGCTGAGCCTGATACTTCTTCTCCTGCTCTTTCTTCTGCTGCTCCATCTCCTGCACGGAGCGTCTGCGCAGCACCCAAAGGACCATGACAAGCAGGATGTAACCGGCCAGCGCCATCAAAATCAGCGGAAACGATTCACGGAAGACGGATTTTTCATCCGTATACGCGTAGAGATCGAAAGACCTTCCGTGGCAGTACATTCCAAAATAGCAGCCGGAGCCGTTCCAATCGTGGGTATGGGTCAGCGTTTTGGCAGCCCCGGCTTTGCGGATCTCCCGCACCAGCGGACTGTCCGCAGCATCCTGCCCGATGAGCTCCGGGCGGTTAGAGGCGATGACCTGATTGTTCTGCACGATGAACAATGTGCCGCTGGTCTCAACCGAGTAGCCGTCCAGTACGCTCTGGATGGACAAGGCCGTTCCCTCTATAAATTCTGCCGGGGTATAGCGGTAGGCAAGCAGGATAGCCTCTTTGCTTTCTGCCCGGTGTGCCGCAACATCCACGGCAGACCCATCCTCCAGCAGGACACGCTTCAGGTAGGTCTTTTGCGGGTAAGAGAAAACGTCCAGAACCGTATCATTCTTGATCTGCTCTCCAAACCGGGCATAGCCGATGCCGTTCGTTGTGGATTCGCACAGGAGCGTACCGTCCGGAGACAGAACTGAAATACCTGTGAGCCAGAGCAGCTCTGCCTGCCTGTTCAGGCACTGCGGGTCGGAAAGGTCGAGCGCAGGGTCCTGTGCCAGCTGATGCACCGATACCGCCGTGCGGCGGAGCGTTTTGGCCACAACCGTATCGTTGTACTTTTCAAAGCTGGTGGACTGCGATTTGACAAAATCAAGAATCTGACAGAAACGAGCCTCCGTTGTGCGCAGCGCCCGCCAACCTGAGAAAAAAACGACGACGGCCATAAAAAGCACGCCGATGACCAGATAGATCCCCCATCTCCATGTATCCGGGGTGGTTCTGTTTTTACGTGCCAATGGTGTCCACCTCCAGATACTGCGAAGCATGTTCAAGATACTTGCCAAGGATCTGCTCCAGTGTGCCGTCTGTGCGCATCTGTGCAAGAACAGCGTTCAGCTGGGTGTCCAGCCCGCGGCTGTCGTTTTTGGCAAAGGCGATGCCCAGACCGGTGACCAGCAGCGGTTCTTCGAGGATGCGGAACTCCACGGAATTGTCCTTCATGTATTGCAGAATGCCTGTCTCGTGGGCGGCGATGGCATCCACATAGCCGCAGGACAGCAGCGCGTACTGCACGCTGCGGTTTTCGATGCTGAGCACCTCCACCGTCTGCGGGATGCGCGGGTCGGAGCCGCTGAGAAAGATTTCCTCCGGCTTGCCGGTGCTCTGCACGGCGACGGTCTTGTCGGCAAGGTCGCTGAGGGATCGGATGCTGCTGTCGGCATCCACCGCAGCCACCTGACGGCTCACCATGTAAGGCCCCGCCCAGCGGTACATTTCTTCGCGTCCCTGCATGGAAAAGCAGCCCCAGATGCAGTCGATGGCGCCGCTTTCCACAAGATCTGTTTTCTGCTCCCAGTCGATCGTTTCAAACCGGGCAGCATACCCCATGCGGCGGAACGCTTCGGTGGCGATCTCCACGTCGATCCCGGCGGGAACGCCGTCATTATTCAGATAAATATAGGGTGGATAGGTATCGCTTCCCACAATGAGCTGCGGAAGACCGCTGTCCTTCGCGTTCGTTCCGCCGCAGGAAGTCAGACTGCCGACGGCAGCAGATGCCGCCAGCAGCGTGCAGCCGCGCAGAAATGCACGGCGTGAGATTCTGTGTTTCATTTGGGCTTTTTGTTCTCCTGTTTTATTGCATCCATTGCTCAGTTGCGCTGCTGTAATTCTTCTTTCAGGTCAGCCTGAATATCCGTCAGGCACTGCAGCAGTAGCGGGTTGAACGCTCCGCACTCGCTGTTCAGGATCATCTGCACGGCTTTTTCGTGGGAGAAGGCTTTTTTGTAGCAGCGTTCGCTGGTCAGTGCATCGTACACATCAGCCAGCGAGACCAGTTGTGCGCTGATGGGGATCTCATCGCCCTTCAGCCCATCCGGGTAGCCGCGCCCATCCCAGCGTTCGTGGTGCCAGCGGGCGATCTCGTAGGCCGTTTGCAGTAGCGGCTGCTCTGCAAAATTATCCAGATCATGCAGCATCTTGGCTCCCAGCATACTGTGGGTCTTCATGACCTCGAATTCCTCCGGGGTCAGCCTGCCGGGCTTATTAAGGATCTTTTCGTCAATGCCGATTTTTCCGATGTCGTGCAGGGCAGAAGCCAGCGGGATCATATCCTGCTGTTCCGCAGTGATAGAGTATTTGCTGCTGATCTCCAACAGACGGTGGAGCAGCAGCTCGGTGATGATACGGATGTGCCGCACATGGGCGCCGCTTTCGCCGTTGCGGAATTCTACGATATGACTCAGTACACCCACCAGCATATCCGTATTATTTTCACGGGCGCGGATCTGCTCAGAGACCATCTGCACCAGCCGCCGCTGCTTGGCGTACAGCTTGATGGTGTTGGTCACACGGCGGTACACGATACGAGCATCGAAGGGGCGATTGACATAATCACTTGCGCCCAGCTCATAGGAACGCCGGATCGTCGCATCGGAGTCCTCGCTGGAGATCATAATGACCGGGATATCCTCGATGGTGTGGTTGGCATTCATGGCTTTCAGCACTTCAAAGCCATCCATAACGGGCATATTGATGTCCAGCAACACCAGCGCAAGATCCCCGGCTTCGGCCTGCAAGGCATCCATACATTCCCGGCCATCTTTTGCTTCCAGAATACGGTAGTCACCTTGCAGGATCTCGGCCAGGATGAGGCGGTTCATTTCAGAGTCATCCACAAGAAGAATCTGCGGCTTCTCCTCCACCAGTTCTTCCTGCGCGGTCAGCGCGTTTTCGGGGAGTTCCACCGTGACGGCATTCTTGCGGCACTTTGCCTGATACATCAGCCAATCCGCCCGGCGAACCGCATTCTCCATCGGGTCGGTGATGGCCTGCATCGTTCCGCCGATGCTCAGTGAGAGGCGAAAATGCGAATAACCGGGTACAGTAGCCTGCTGCACGGCGGCTCTGATCTGCTCCAGCTTGGCTTGCAGGATGTCGCTCGGAATGCCGGGCAGCACCAGCAGAAATTCATCCCCGCCGTAGCGGATGAGCAGGTCGGTGTTTCGGATGCAGGAGTGGATGGCATTTGCTGCTGTTTCCAGTGCCATATCTCCGGCGTAATGTCCATAGGTATCGTTGCAGATCTTGAAATCGTCCACATCCATCAGCGCGATGCCTGCGGGGCCGACGATACGGGATGCGATATCCTCATAGTAGCGGCGGTTGTATGTGCCAGTCAAGACATCGTGGTAAAGTTTTGCACGGTAGCTCTCTGTTGTTTCCTGAAGCTTTTCCTCGGCTTCGGCCTGCATCTTTTCCATGCTGGAGCGCTCAAACTGCCATTGCAGGCGACCGATCAGCAGAATGTTCGCAGCGATACCAAGGCCGATCACGATGAGCTTTTGAAGGTTCAAAGAGGTGTAAAGAAAAAAGCTGTGGTCGGTAGAAAAGAAAAACGCGGAGTATAGGAATGTAATGAGGCCGCTTACGATTCCTGCTGCATAGCCGTATTTCACGAGCACAGCAGAAAGAACAACAAAAAGCAGGATATTTGGATTTGGAATATGAAAATTCCAGACGATCAGGCAGACGCTCAACTGGGCAAGTGCCGATAGCAACATAGGCAGGATTTTATTTGACTGTTGTTCCATACGCAATACCATCCAATACTTTGATTCATCATGATTGCTCTCTCACAAAAAAAGAGCTGGGCCGCAAATGGGCGGCCATGCTAGGTCGTGGGTGTCGGTCATCTGCGGAAACGCGCGTTTCCGCTATTTTTTAATGGGGGGGGGTAACGCGGAAGTGTTTTACGGTCTGTTCCAGCGCTGCAATGTCCACGGGTTTGGAGAGATGTACATCCATCCCGGCTTCCTTGCTCTTCTGCATATCTTCCAAAAAGGCGTTGGCAGTCATGGCAAGGATGGGGATGATCCTGCCCAGTGGATTTTCGCCATTGCGAATGCGGCGGGTGGCCTCCAGGCCGTCCATCACCGGCATCTGCACGTCCATCAAAATCATGTCGTACTCGCCGGGCTTGACGCTGGCAAAGGCATCCACGATCTCCTGACCGTTGGGGTAAATTTTGCAGTGTGCGCCCTTGGATTCCAGCAGCAGCTCCAGGATCTCGGCGTTGATGGCGTTATCCTCGGCGCAGAGGAACTTCATGCCGGACAGAGGAGAAGCGTTCTCTTCTTCCTCCGGGAGCACCTGTGCCTCTTGCACCGTATCTGCTTCGGCATCAATGGGAAATTCCAGCACGACCTCAAAGCGGGTACCCTTGCCGGTGGTGCTCTCCACGTGGATGGTGCCGCCCATCAGGTCTACGATGCTCTTGGTGATGGCCATGCCAAGGCCGGTGCCCTGTACCTTATTGGTGCCGGATTTTTCTTCGCGGGTAAAGGGTTCAAAAAGGGTCTTTTGAAACTCCTCGCTCATGCCAATGCCGTCATCCTGCACCACAAAGCGGTACCGGGCGAAGTGCTCGTTCCGGGGCAGCTCTTCCACCTCCAACCGGATATTCCCGCCCTTGGGCGTATATTTGACCGCGTTGGAGAGGATGTTCATCAGCACCTGATTCAGGCGGTTGGGGTCTGCCAGTACGTTTTCGTGCTGCAGATGGGTGTTTACCGTAAAGGTCTGGCGGCGCTGGCCTGCCTGCTGACGGATGATGCTGTCCAGCTGGCTGACCTGCTGGGGCAGGTTCATTTTTTCCACATTCAGGGTGGTCTTGCCGCTCTCGATGCGGCTCATATCCAGAATATTGTTGATGATGCCCAGCAGCAGCTGACCGGAAGTTTCCAGCTTGCCCAGATGTTCGGCCAGCTTTTCCGGCTGGTGCAGCTCGTTTTTCATCAGGGTGGTAATGCCGATGATGGCGTTCATGGGGGTACGGATGTCGTGGCTCATGTTGGAGAGGAAGTCCGTCTTGGCCTTGCTGGCGCGCTCTGCGGATTGCAAAGCCTCTGCTGCAACGACCTGCGCCTGCCGCAGCTCATCATTTACCTGCGTCAGATGGATGTTGTATTGTTCCAGACGGAGGTTCGCTTCTTTTTCAGTCCGCAGCTCCTGCTGCTGCTTTTGCCGCAGGAGAAACCAGCCGACAAAAACTGTTATGACCGAGAACATCATCGCAATGACGATGATGATGACCATGACGATGTTGACCAGCTTCTGCGTATTCACGGCCACATATTCTGCCGGAACAAGGAACGCCAGTGTCCACTGGGCGTTTTCCATCTGCTTCAGGGCGTAGAAATACTCAGTCCCATCCAGCACGGCGTTGGAATAGCAGGAGCCTGTGCGGGTAAGCCGCTCCTTTGCCCCCGCAAAGGAAGAGCCGTGCAGATAGGACATCCGGGAGAGGACGGTGTATACGTTGTGTCCCTTCAGCAGCTCGGTGTCATTGGCGTTGAACAGCTTAAAGCCGTTGTTGTCCAGCACATAGACACTGTTGCTGTTTTCGTAGGCGTCACAGCGGAAATAATCGTTCAGCTGGGTCATGCTCTGGGAGATGCCAAAGTAGCGCAGGGTGATCTCTTTTTCTCCGCTTTGCAGTGTGATGGGGGTGGAGAGCTGTTCCAGAAACACCATCCAGGAGTCGTCCTTGGTCAGCGAGTTGGAAATATAGCTGACCCGCTCCGGTGCGCTTTCCAGATAGTTCATTCCCCGCAGCAGCCCCATGCGGCCATACTCGGTATAATAATATCCGGCAGTATCCACGGCAATCAATTCGACCTGTTTTTCATGGTAATTGGAAAGCTCGGGCAGCTTTTTCAGATAGCGGTAGAGATCGGTATCGGTCTTTAGCGGGGTGTAGTACAAATAATTGCACTGCACATCCACCTCGTCCCAGTGGGTGTCGATGACATCCTCCAGATTGCGGAACATCTGGTGGGTGACCTCTTCCATCTGGCTCAGCCGCTCATGGTAGACAAGGTTCTGGATGTAGGTCTGGCTCATGACAAAAAGGGTCAGGAGCGACACGATGATGACAAAGCCGAAGCCACCAAACAGCTTTTTATAGATTTTGTTGTTCACATCCAGTATCTCCTGTCCGTTTTGTTTAAGGTGCACCCTAGCTCCATGCGGTATCTGCCCGGCTGATGGTGGTGTATGCGCCAAAGAAGGCTTTTGCGGCATCCATGCCCACCACACCGCTGTCTGTGACCGTAGTCTCCGCAGCCAACTGGTCGCTCACACCGCAGATTGCAACCTGATAGGTCTTGCCCGCCTCCGGCTGCACCGGGCTTACCAGCACATAGGGGTAGCCCTTGCCGTTGCCGTAGGCATCGTAACCCGTGGCCAGCAGGTCGCTGATCTGCTGCCCGGTCAGGGTGACGGTCTGGATGGTGCGGTTCCAGCCGGTGGGCAGAATGACCGAAAGGTCGTAATCTGTAATATCCTTGGCGTACAGTTTGGCCGCTACGCCGTGGTGGTTCTGATCGGTGGGGTTGCCGGGGATCCATGTGCTCAGCGAGACCAGCGCAAGGTCGCTGCCGGTAGCCTGTGCAAAGCAGCGGCCTACCAGCATGGCGCAGTCCTGCTGCGAAAGCTCCTCCGTAACGGTAGTGATGACATCCGGGGTGTTGTTCACCACACTGTCCTGATCCTCGTCCAGCTGACGGATGACATCCTCCATGGTGGCGTTGCCCTTCATGAAGTCCAGCATTTTAAGGCCGGTGGTCACGATGGTGTTTTCCCAGCCGGAATAGATAAAGGGCGCGGTGTTGCCTGCGTTCAGGGCATCGGCGATGTCGGCATAGTAGGTGCCGTCCGCTTTTGCGTCCTTGAAGGGCAGGAGGCTGCTTTTCAGCACCGTTGCGGGCTGCAGAGCGCTGGTGCCTGCAACGGTGGAAAGCACACGCATCACCTTGAGCGCATCTTCCAGCTTTTGGGGGTTCTGTTTCAGCTTTTTATTCAGACCGTAGAAGCGGTTCACATTCAGCACAAAAACGTTCTGGGTGCCGTCCTCGGAAAGATAGGGCATCAGGCCGAATTTATCGGCGTTGCCGTCTGCCTCCACAATGCCGTTGGTGTTTCCGATCAAAAACAGGGTATTCCCCTCGGCCATCCTCTGCAGGGTCACATTGTCGTCAAGAGCATCGCCGGAGTCGTTCAGCATCCCGATGTCCTTCCACTTTTTGACATACGCCATTGCCTGCATCATGCCGGGGGTGTTGCTGACGTTTGCCTTGCCGGAAAGATAATCCTTCTGCCACAGTCTGCCGTCCAGCGTGCCAAGGAAATCGGCATCTGCAATGTTGCACAGATACTGGAAACCGTAGCCCGGGTACTGGATCTGCGACAGGCAGAGATCGACCCCGGCTTCCTTGGCTTTTGCAGCCAGCACTTCCAGCTCAGCGAAAGAATTGGGCAGCTCCCAGCCGTATTTCTTCAGCAGGGTCTTGTTGTAGGTGATGCCGTAGCAGTTGTAGGTCGAGGGCAGCAGGTAGATGGCACCGTTGTCGAACACGTCCTGCAGACGGGACTCCACATAGTTATCCGTAAAATCGTAGCCGGAAAGGTCCAGCAGTTTGTTGGAGACCAGATCGATCCGGGGGTCGTAGTAGGTCAAGGTGCAGACGTCCGGCAGGTCGCCCGCCGCAAACATATTCTGCAAACAGGTGGTGGTGTTATCGCCGCTGTAGGGCACGACCTCGATGTTCACTTCCGGGTAAACGCTGTGTACCTGCTCAATAAAGGCTTCTATCTCCTTATAAGGTGCCATAAAGGTGATGGCTTCGTGAGCATCGTCTTTTTTAGCCGTTTCGGTCTTACCGCCGCAGGCGGTCAGTGCTGCCGTTGCCGCAGTAATGCCGCAGACCTGTAAAAACGAGCGGCGGGAGATCTTTTTCATCATATAAATATACTTTCTCACATTTTCGGAAAGCAATACTACGCAGGTGCAGTAGCGAAGTGCTGCCTTAGCTATTCTTACACATCCTACAGGAACTTCGACGCTTGCGGCCTGTCCGCACGGGGCTTTGCGCCGAGTTTCCATAAAATGACAATATAATTGTACCATTGCGGCAAAGGCGTTTCAAGTTGATTTTGAACGTCTTGCAATATTTTGCATGAAAAATATGGAAAGTTCTGAATTTCGCTGACTGGAAATAGACTGAAGTGACACATATCACGACCAGATGAACCGAAAAGGGGGATTCGATGAAAAAAACTCCTTTTATTCTGCACGAAAAATTTCGTTCGGACAACAACGAACAGCGCAAAGAACGGTTTCAAAAGAAATTTGAGCGATATATCATCGATGGATTGCTCAATGCCGTTCCTTCAAGATCCTGCGCCTGATGTGGCATCCCTGAATTTGAAGGAGGGATGCGTTATGTTGCGCATGGATGCTCGTGTACAAAAAGAGGGGGGCAGATCATGAAAGCAGCAATTTATTGCCGCCTGAGCAAAGAAGATGAAGATAAAATTGGCGAATCGGAGAGCATTCAGAATCAAAAGTCGATGCTGCTCCAGTACGCCCTGGAGAAAGGGCTTGATATTTACCAGATCTATTCGGATGAGGACTATTCCGGCATCGACCGGAACCGCCCGGCGTTCAATTCGATGCTGCAAGCCGCAAGCGAACATCAGTTTGATGTGGTACTGGCCAAAACGCAATCCCGTTTCACCCGTGACATGGAGCTCGTGGAAAAGTATCTGCACGGAAAGTTCGTGGAGTGGGGCATCCGCTTCATTGCGGTGGTAGACCATGTGGACACCAACGATACCGCGAACAAAAAATCCCGCCAGATCAACGGCCTGATCAACGAGTGGTATCTGGAAGATCTGTCCACCAATGTCCGCTCGGTGCTTGACCACAAGCGGAAAGAGGGACTGTTCATCGGCTCTTTTGCACGGTATGGATACTGCAAAGACCCAAATGCAAAAGGAAAACTCATCATCGACCCGGAAGCAGCCGAAGTGGTAAGGCGGATCTTTTCCATGGCTCTTAACGGGATCGGCGCACACAAGATCGCACGCATCCTGAATGACGAAAAAATTCCAAGCCCAACAGCCTATAAGCAGCTGCATGGCATCCATTACCGCAGTGCATTAAAGAATACAAATGCGGCTCTTTGGAGCAGTCCCACCGTATATCAAATATTACATGATCAGCTTTATATCGGAAATATGGTGCAGGGAAAGCATACAAAGATAAGTTACAAGTCTGAAAAGACGATTTGGCTTCCAAAATCGCAGTGGATCGTTGTAGAAAATACGCATGAAGCTATTATTCAGCGAGAAATGTTTGAAACGGTCCAGAGGATGATGCAGGAGCGCACCCGGAGCGGCGAGAAGGGAACGATCCATCCGCTGGCAAAAAAAGTGGTTTGTGGATGCTGTGGCAGCTGCATGGAGCAAACTGGCCGTCAGTCGAGAGCGGATGGAACACAAAGACGCTATGTTCGCTGCCGGATGCACCAGCGCGCACCGGAAGTGTGCGGCAACAGGACCTGTACCGATATGGACGCGTTGGAGAATGCTGTACTGGAACGTATCCGGGTGTATGCGGCAGACTATTTTGACCCTGAAAAAGTTACCCTTCCAGAACAGGATGACCCCATCCGGCAGCGAGAGCAGGCCAGGCGTGACGAGCTGAAACGGTTGAAGAGCGAAGCAGCCCGGCGGCGCAAGGCCATGCAGGAGTTGTATCTGGATAAGGTGTCAGGTTTAATTGATGCCGTTCAGTTTTCTGAAATGAACCAGACCTTTCTGGAAGAAGTGAAAAAGGCAGAGATCCGGATCGATACATTGGAAACGGAACGGGAACAACAGCAGGAAGAAACCGGTGGAGTCCAGACGCAGATGCAGCGTGTCCGTGAATTGGCACGGGTTTCATACCTGACCCGCGAACTTGTTGTACTGTTGGTCCATCGTATTATTGTCAGCCCAAAAGATCCGCTTACCGGAGAACAAAAAATCACGATCGAATGGAATTTCTGAGTCGGCAGACAGTTCGACTGCCCCGCTGGGCTGTTTTCGTCAGCCCAGGTCGGATATACCTCACTGGACGCCACGTTGGCGATATAGCTGCGGAACGAGACGGTGACGTTCCGGGCCGAGGCGGCGGGCCTGCCGAGATGGACGGTGATATTTTTCGGGATGATGACCCGGTCCAGCACCCGCGGCACACAGGCGAGGAACGGGTTCGGGCCGCTGCCGCCGTCGCCGGTGAAGAGGCTGTGGGGTGGGATGACGATGGGGACGTTGGGCGTGTCCCGCATCTCCTCGGTGTCGGGTATCATCTCGGGCTGGGCCAGCGTCACCTGCCCGGGAAAGACCTGCACGCCCTGGATGCGGACGGTGCGGTAGCCGGTCTTGGAGGCCACGAGGTCACAGACCGCGTAGGGGGGCTGCGTGGTGTTGTTCTCGTCCAGCGAGAGGGCGCAGGCCGGGGCACAGATGGCCACATCCTCGGCATTGCCCTCGGCATCGGTGATGCGGTGAGCCGTGAAGCCGCTGCCGGTGATCACAACAGTCACTCCCTCCACCGGAGCCGACTGCCGGGGCCGATAGGTCTGGATACGCAGGATGCCATTCATCATATAAAAAGCAAACAGAATAACAAATGTCAGTACTGCCGCAATTACCTGACTTTCTGTCAATGAGGAAATAAACACACCAATTGCAAGATTTGCACATCCCAGAAGGAAAAATCCAAGGAGTGCTGTGTACGCAGAGCCAAATGCAACGGTTCCGAACTTTGACATGATCAGCGGATAGGTTGCCAGAACTGCAAT
>ENA-OPXQ01001767-OPXQ01001767.1-human-gut-metagenome-genome-assembly--contig:-NODE-1767-length-11067-cov-2.783600_pt1 | contig 11067 bp, 10 predicted proteins | sample MGYA00241769_ERZ502042 | MGnify/ENA primary metagenome ERZ502042 (study PRJEB25962, sample SAMEA2041934) | human gut metagenome | biome: human gut; feature: human-associated habitat; material: faeces...
AAAGTAAGGGAGCTGTAGACCGTAAGGGTTTGCAGTTTTTTTATTGCATAGCAAAATCCGTAGGAACTTCCTGTTAAATAAAAGGCACTACTAACCCAGGCACATTCTTTATTATTACATATTAAATAATAAAAATAGAATGCACAGTCTGAACTGCAGCATTCTTTTTCTATTATTGTTTAAGTCTGTTCTGATTACGCCAGTCTCTTGGCGATATTCCATAAATATTTTTAAATGCTCTGGAAAAATGTAATTGGTTGGGATAACCGACTGCATTACCTACATCTTTAATGGAAAGCTTTGTCAGTTTTAATAATTCAGCAGCTTTAATCATTCTATAATTCAACAAAAATTCCTGAGGAGATTTTCCAATTCCGTCTTTGAAAATTTTTCCGAAATAACTGCGGTTTAATCCGCATACAGCAGCGATGTTTTCGACAGAAATATCGTTTTGGAAATTCTGCTCTATATAAGATAGGGCTTCATGGATATAAAAATCCTGAAGACGGCTGATTTTCGATGTCTGCATGATGGAAGTAGAACGAATAAGAGCATCAATTGCAAGATAGAGATGCCCGATCAGGTGAAATGGTGTAGCGTCTCCGTGACTTGCAATATAGAGAAGTTCTTCTTTCAGTATTTCACGCAGATCCTTAGAAGTAGCTTTATAAATCGGATTATCCAAACTAAGTCCGGAAAGTTCAATGGTTTCCTTTGCACGTAGTCCGTCAAATTCAATCCATGTATATTCCCATGGGAGTTTTTCATCAGAGATATAAGTATTGATCTGACCGGGGAAAATCATAAAGCCCTGGCCACTTTTTACGTGATAGGTCTGTGTTACACCGTGAGAATCATTTGCCATTAAAATTCCGGTGCCGGAGATAATGTAGTGAAAAAGAAAATGATTACGGACGGCAGGACCAAAACTATGTGCAGGTTTACATTGTTCGTAACCGAATTGATATAATCCAAGGTCAACAAAGTTTTCGCTTGGAAATACAGAAAACATGAGCTCTTTCATACAGATTCCTTTCATTTAGTTGTGTTTTGTTAAAGTTGTGTTCAATAGCTGGTAATTCAGTGAATATATCTATATTTTACTTAATCTGAAAATGGATTGCAACCGAAATATACCAAAATGCTAGTTCGTTTACAAAAAAATAGAAAAAAATAGCATTTTGGAATAAAACATCAAATACAATGCTATTCTTGAACGCATAATGGTATGTTATAATGCAAATATAAACAAAGTACTTGATATATCGAGGAGTAGCAAAGTGAAAATATACCTGTGAGGAAGGAGAAAAAATGAGAAGGAAAAGAGCAGCAATTGTTTTGGGAATGTCCTGTATTCTGATGGCATCAGCTGTATTACAGGGATGTCAGCAAAATCCAAAAAGCGGAAAAGTGGAAATCGAACTTGTTCAGTATAAACCAGAGGCGGTAGATATATTTGAACAGCTCGAAAAAGAATTTAATGAGACACATGATGATATCCATTTAAAAATATCTTCCCCAAATGATGCGACAACAATTTTGAAAACACGTTTTATCAGAGAAGATTATCCGGATATTATCGGAATCGGAGGAGATATCAATTATTCGTATTTTGTTGATTCAGGAATACTGGCTGACCTTTCAGATTATGAAGGACTTAGTGAGGTAAAACCTGCTTATCTGGATATTATTGAAGGATTGGAGTTTGTTCCGACAGAAGGAACATATGGGCTTCCGTATGTGGCAAATGCGGCAGGAGTGCTCTATAACAAAGATATGTTTGCGGAACATGGATGGGAGATTCCGCAGACCTGGGATGAATTTATTTCTCTTTGCGAGGAGATTCAGAATGAAGGAATCCAGCCACTTTATTTTGGATATAAAGATACCTGGACCTGCCTTGCACCTTGGAATGCACTTGCAGTCGGACTTGCACCATCCGATGTTTGTCAGCAGGTGAATAAGGGAGAAACAACCTTCTCCAAAGAATATCCGCAAGTGGCAGAAAAAATGCTTGAATTGTTAAATTATGGTGAAGATGGACCGTTTGGATACGGATACAACGATGCATGTACTGCATTTGCAAATGGTGAATCAGCGATGTATACAATCGGAAGCTATGCAATTCCGCAGATCAAATCTGTAAATCCGGATATGAATATCGGATCTTTTGTTATGCCGGCTAATGATTCTGAAGAGGACAATGTATTAAATTCAGGAGTAGACCTTCAGTTCTGCGTGATGGATGCATGTGAAAATAAAGAAGCGGCATATGAAGTCCTTGATTTTCTGATGGATCATGAAAATATCCAGGCATACTTAGATGCGCAGAATGCAGTGCCTTGTAAAGATGAAGATTTTGCACTGGCTCCGGAGCTGGAAGATATGAAACCATATATTCAGGATAACCGTATGGCGGATTACCAGGACCACTATTATCCGTCAGAAATGGCAGTCGATGCACAAATCCAGACATTTCTCATAAACCAGGATGTTGACGCATTCCTGAAAAAGTTTGACAAAGACTGGATCAGATATAACAGGGATATCATTCGTATGATGGAAGATTATGAAGCAGGCAAGTAGGAGGGATACAGATCATGAATAAATTGAAAAGGATGAATGGCAGAGAGCGGACATTTTTACTGATTACGATACCGATACTTGCGTTGTTTTTCTGCTTTAATACGCTGCCACTTATTAAAGGTGTTATTTATAGTTTTACAAATTTTCGAGGATATGGCGAGTTTGACTGGGTAGGTATTCGGAATTATACAGACTTATTTACTGATGCAAGAGTCGGGAAATCCTACCTGTTTACATTCAAGCTTGCAATTGTTGCAACAATAGTTGTAAATGTGTTAAGTCTTGTTTTAGCTCTTGGATTAAACAGTAAAATTAAATTTAAAAGTGCACTCAGAGGAATGTATTTCGTTCCAAATATTTTAGGAGCACTTGTAGTGGGCTATATTTTCAATTACTTTTTCACTTATATTCTTCCGGCAGTTGTAAAAATGATGGGCGGAAAAGGTGACAGTATCCTGGCAAGCTCAAAATGGGCATGGGTTGCGATCGTAATTGTATGTGCATGGCAGTCTGTTGCAATGAATACGATTATTTATATTTCCGGACTTCAGACGGTACCGGAGGATGTATACGAAGCAGGTTCTCTTGATGGAGCGACCGGATGGAAAAAATTCAAGAATCTGACATTTCCACTGATCCTTCCATTCTTTACCATCAATATGGTACTTTGTATGAAGAATTTTCTGCTGGTATTTGATCAGATCATGGCTCTTACCAAAGGAGGTCCGGCGCAGAGTACAGAATCAATTTCATTTTTGATTTATAACAATGGTATGGCCGGAGGACAGTTTGGGTTCCAGAGTGCCAATGCAGTTGTGTTCTTTGTAGTGATCGTTGTGATCTCTGTATTACAGATGAACTTTTTGGGAAATAAGGAGGAACAGTTATAATGAAAGTAAAGGTGAAAGAAAGAGTAAACTGGCCAATCACAATTTTATTGATTCTGGGTCTTGTAACCGTTATTTTTCCTCTTTATCTTACAGTTGTGATTGCATTTAAGAAACCGTCGGAAATGACAAACAGTATTTCCGGAATCTTATCACTGCCAAAAAGCTGGAGCTTTTCTAACTTTGCAGAAGCAATGCGTGTAACAGATTTCTGGCATTCACTGGGCAACAGTGTGCTGATAACGATTGTAACGGTAGTTCTTTCCATTCTGATTCATTCTATGATCGGTTATGTGATCGGAAGAAGTAAAAGTACCAGTAAATTTTACAAAGTAGCCTATCTTTATATTGTAAGCGGTATGTTTGTTCCATTTGCAATTTTGATGATGCCACTTGTGAAGCAGACAGCACAGATGAGAATTGACAATATTTTCGGTGTTATTTTGTGTTATCTTGTATTTTATATGCCGATGAATGTGCTCTTATACTCCGGTTATCTGAAAAATATTCCGCTGGCACTGGAAGAGGCTGCACATGTAGACGGGGCAACAACCTGGAAAACTTACTGGAGCGTTATTTTCCCAATCATGAAACCGATGCATGCAACAGTAGCGGTACTTACAGCACTTGGTACATGGAATGATGTTATGACACCACTTGTAATTCTGGCAGGTAGTGATGTGAACACACTGCCACTTGCACAGATGACATTCCAGACACAATTTGGAACCAATTATAATCTTGCATTTGCATCCTATTTACTGGCACTGCTTCCGATTTTGATTTTCTATCTGATCTGTCAGAAACAGATTCTGAACGGTGTTGTAAATGGCGCAGTAAAATAAATTTGACAGAAGCTTAAGGAGAAGAATATGGGAATCATATACAACGAGAAAGCAAAAACATTTACATTACATACCCAAAATACAACGTATCAGATGCAAATTGATGCATATGGATTTTTACTGCATTTATATTATGGAAGAAAGACAGATGGAGTTATGGACTATCTTCTGACCTATGCAGACCGTGGCTTCTCAGGAAATCCGCATGATACAGGAAATGACAGAACATATTCCCTTGATGTGCTGCCACAGGAATTTCCGTGTCGACTGACAGGAGATTTCAGGAGTCCGGTGCTTGATCTTGTAAATGCAGATGGTTCTTTTGGATGCGATCTTAGATATCAGGGATATGAGATTTGTGATGGAAAATACAATTTGAAGGGACTTCCGGCAGTTTATGCTGCCGAAGAGGAAGCCCAGACTCTGATCATTTATATGAAAGATCAGGTGACAGGATTACAGGTAGAATTACTTTATGGAGTTCTTCCGGAGTATGATGTGATCACAAGAAGTGCAAAAGTGATCAATACAGAAGAAGATAAAATCAGACTGACAAAAGCCCAAGCAGCGTGTATCGATTTCGTTCATGGTGAATTTGACGTAATTTCATTTTACGGCCGCCATGCGATGGAAAGAAATATGCAAAGAACATCGGTAGGACATGGAGCTTTTGTAATTGGAAGCCGCAGAGGAACATCCAGCCATCAGTACAATCCGATGATGATACTGGCAGAAAAAGAAACGACGGAAGACGCAGGTACTTGTTATGGAATGTCCTTTGTATACAGCGGAGGATTTAAAGCAGAAGTAGAAAAGGATCAGTTCGGGCAGACAAGAATGCAGATGGGACTGCAGGAAGAACAGTTTTCTTATCCACTGAAAAAAGGAGAGGAATTTGTGATCCCTGAAGTTATTTTAACTTGCAGCAATCAGGGACTTGAAAAGCTTTCCCAGAATCTGCAGAGATGTATCCGTAAAAATCTGTGTCGCGGAAAATATAAAGAAAAAGTAAGACCGGTACTGATCAACAGTTGGGAAGCATGCTATTTTGATTTTACGGGAGAAGATATCTATCATCTTGCCGAGCAGGCAAAGGATCTGGGAATCGATATGGTTGTACTGGATGATGGATGGTTTGGAAGCCGAAATGATGACAACAGTGGACTTGGCGACTGGAAGGTTAATGAAGAAAAGCTGCAGGGAAGTCTTGGTGACCTGATCAGCAGAATCAATGCGTTAGGTGTTAAATTCGGGCTCTGGTTTGAGCCGGAGATGGTAAATGAAGACAGTGATCTTTACCGTGAACATCCGGACTGGGCAATTCAGATTCCGGGAAGAAAACCGGTAAAAGGAAGAAACCAGCTGCTCCTTGATTTTTCGAGAAAAGAAGTTGTGGATGCTGTTTATGAGCAGATGTGTCAGGTGCTCGATCAGGGAAATATCGAATATGTAAAATGGGATATGAACCGAAGTATGGCAGAAGTATATTCTATGACAGCAGAAGAACAGGGCAGTGTGCAGTATGACTACATGCTTGGACTTTATGATTTCCTGGAGCGTATTATAAGCCGTTATCCAGACCTTCTGATCGAAGGCTGCAGTGGTGGTGGAGGCCGTTTTGACGCGGGAATGCTGTATTATACACCACAGATCTGGTGCAGTGACAATACCGATGCAGTGGATCGTGTAAGGATCCAATACGGAACATCCTTTGGGTATCCGGTATCTGCAGTTGGATCTCACGTATCTGCAGTTCCGAATCATCAGACAGGAAGAAAGACATCACTCCATACAAGAGGTGTCTGTGCCATGGCAGGAACCTTCGGCTATGAACTGGATCCGGCGAAAATGACAGATGAAGAGCGCAGAGAGATCAGGGAACAGATAGTAGAATACAAAAAATATGCACAGCTTGTACAAAATGGACTTTACTATCGACTGAGTAATCCATTCGCAGAAGAAATCGGCGCATGGGAATTTGTATCAGAAGATGGGAAAGAAGTACTTGTAAATGTAGTTATGCTTGAAATCCATGGAAACATGACAGTAAATTATGTAAAAATGAAAGGTCTGTGTGCTGGACAATTCTATAAAGATTCAAATACCGGAAAAATTTATCCGGCAGAGGCGCTGATGGAAGTTGGAATTCCGATGCCGCTTGAATTTGGTGAGTACAAAGCATATCAGATTTATCTGGAAATGGTCGAGTAAAAATGAGAAAAACAAATGATATTTTTGAAAAGAGACTGGCGAAGCATATGGATGAGCTTCGCTGGCTCTATATGGAATTATATGATAATGAAGCAATGTTTGCAGAGCTCTGTGAACAGATGCAGAATTACTATCATGCAAGAAATGCGAAACTTCGAAAGAGAGATCTGGAGAAGGAAAAGGATCAGGCGTGGTATCGTAAAAAAAACATGCTGGGAATGATGCTGTATATTGATAATTTCGCCGGAAATTTAAGAGGAGTCAAAGGAAAGCTTAAGTATCTGGAAGAATGTGGTGTAAACTGTGTTCATCTGATGCCGTTTCTCGATTCGCCAAAGGGAAGATCCGATGGAGGCTATGCGGTTGCGGATTTCAGAAAAGTAAAGCCGGAACTTGGAACCATAGAAGACCTTGCAGATCTGGCTGAAGCCTGCCATGAAAAAGACATGAATCTGTGTATGGATTTTGTAATGAACCATACTTCCGAAGATCATGAATGGGCACAGAAGGCAAGAATGGGTGAAGGCGAATATATGAGCCGGTATTTTTTCTGTGACAATGAAAACTATGTCAGAGAATATGAGAAAACAGTGCCACAGGTATTTCCGGAAACTGCACCGGGGAATTTCACCTGGCTTCCTGAAATCGGACACTACGTGTTGACTACCTTTTATCCTTACCAGTGGGATCTGAATTATAAGAATCCGAGGGTGTTTAACGAAATGATGTATAATTTCCTTTTCCTGGTCAATCAGGGGATTGACATTCTGCGGATCGATGCAGTTCCTTATATCTGGAAGGAAATGGGGACAAGCTGCAGAAATCTTCCACAGGTACACACGATAGTCAGGATGATGCGTATGATCGGGGAGATTGTGTGTCCGTCGGTTGTATTATTAGGGGAAGTCGTGATGGAACCGGAAAAAGTAGTTCCTTATTTTGGTACCATAGAAAAGCCGGAATGTCATATGCTTTATAATGTAACCATGATGGCTACTACATGGAATACGGTTGCGACGAGAGATACCAGACTTTTACGGATGCAGCTTGATATTATGAACAACCTTCCGAAAGAGTATACTTTCTTAAATTACCTCAGATGTCATGATGATATTGGATGGGGACTGGATTTTCAGACACTTGCCGGTTGGGGAATGCAGGAAGTCCCACACAAAAGATATCTGAATGACTTTTTCACAGGAAAAATCGCAGAAAGTGTGAGCCGCGGGGAACTTTATAATGAAGATCCGATAACAGGAGATGCCAGATTCTGTGCAACGACAGCTTCCATGTGTGGAATTGAAAGTGCCGGATTTGAACAAAATGAAGAAAAGAAAAAAAGAGCAGTCAGATTTGATCTGATGCTGCATGCATATATGATGGTGCAATCCGGAATTCCAATGCTTTACAGTGGAGATGAGATTGGTCAGGTAAATGATTATACTTATAAAAATGATCCGGAAAAACGGGTTGATTCCAGGTATATCCACAGAGGAAAATTTGACTGGAAGCTGGCAGACGGACGAAAGAGAAAAGGAACGGTACAAAAAGAACTGTTTGATGGAATTGGAAAACTTAGATCCATCCGAAGTAAGGAAAAAGTATTTGACGCATCGGCAAATGTCTGGACGCTTGATACCTGGGAAAATGGAATCCTTGGAGTTGTGCGGGAACTGGAGGGCGAGCAGATGACAGCACTTTTTAATTTCGCAGAAGAGGACCGGACAGCCTGGATCGAAGAAGAGGGAGAGTATATGGATTTATATACCGGTAAAAAAGTCAGCCTTCAGGCAATAAAAATGGAAGGCCATTCCTTTGTATTAGCAAAGAAATGCTAAAGTAAGACAGAAAAAGAGCAGGTAAGAAATTTTATCCTTTCTTACCTGCTTTTTTTACTTTATTGGTTTTCCTGCATATCTTTCAGCATCTGGATAAGTTCCAAATCCTTTTCGGTAACACGGAAATTAGTGGTATAATTCCGTCCTTCCGGAGATTTGACGGAGATTTCGATGATGCTGTCTTTGCGACATGCATCTCCTTTTACTGCATGAATAAAAGGCATAAATTTAGGATGCTCCTGTTGAAAAGTGGAAAATGCGGATTTCAGTTTTGCAAGCATTCCAAGCTGTTGAAAGTTAAGCGCCATAAAATACTCCTTTATAATTCAATATATCCATTGAACCCTCCAAGGGTGTAATATGCTTTTTTATCTTCTGGTTTCAGATAAATGGAGAGAGCTTCCGGATTTTCTACAGCGTGTCCCTTTGCATTGCAGTCAGCGATCACACGTTCTGTGATAGCGGCTACAGTATATTCTGCACTCTGGTACTGAACATAGAATGCAGGATTTTTGGCAGGAACTTCTACTGGTACTTTGACTTCTTTTACAACTTCTTTTATCTCTACAACAGGAGTTGCTGTAGCCGGTGCTGATGATGTAGCTGTAGCAGTTACTGCTGATTCAAGTGTTCTTTTCTGTTTTTTCTTATCGATTCTTTTATTCATTATTATTACCCCTTTTTCAAATTGTACAACATCTATTATATTACTTTTATATGGAGAAGTCAAAAGGGTATTTATCACAGATATTTTGCACAAAATGAAAAAGGGTTGCGCATAATGGTGAGATATGAGTATAATGAGTATCGTGTAATTGGAGTATAACCGGGAGGAAAAGGTAGAATGAATAGAGCAGCATTATTTTTTGATATTGATGGGACCGTACTCAGTGAGATTACAAAAGAGATTCCCGCAAGTACGGTAGATGCACTTAAAAGGGCACACGACGCAGGACATTTTTTATTTATCAATACAGGAAGAACATACTGCAGTGTTCCAGTGGAACTGAAAAAACTTCCATTTGATGGATATTTGTGTGGATGTGGGATTTATTTTACATTTGATGAAGAAATTATTTTTGAAAAGCATCTGGATCCGGAGAGGGGCGATGAGATCGCTGATTATATGACAAAATGTCAGATTGATGGGATTTTTGAGGGAGCAGAAGATGTGTATTTCACTTCAAGAGTTTCAAGATTTGACAGATTGGAAAATACAAAAAAATACATGAATAACCGTGGACTTGGAATCGAGCGTTATATGGAGCAGAGAAGATGTCCATATGATAAAATCTTTATTTATACGGATGAAAAAAGTGATGTAAAAGCATTTTTTGAATTTATCAAAGATGATATGGAAGTAATTGACCGTGGAAGTAATACGTTTGAATGTATCCTGAAGGGCTATACAAAAGGAACTGCGATTGACTGGGTGCTGGAGCATTTTGGAATGACGAGAGATCAGTCATATGTATTTGGAGACAGCAGCAATGATCTGGCAATGTTCCGGCATGCCGGGCATGCGATTGCGATGGGCGCGCATGACCAGGTGCTGGAACCTTATACAGAATTTGTTACAAAGACCGTTGAAGAAGATGGAATTGCTTATGCGATGAAGAAATATGGACTGATCGATTAGAGAATCCTCCGATAAAGTGACAGAGAAAAATTCCTAAGATGCAGTAGCTTTTATAAGGTCATCAAGAGAAGCAAAATGATAACCCATTTCTTCCCATTTGGTGAGAAGTTCATCTAAGATTTCAGCGTTTGTAGAGGATGTACTGTGGAGTAAAACGATGGCACCGGGATGGATCCGCCCAAGCAGCTTTTCAAAAGCCTCTTCGTGGGATGGCTGGCTATCCTGATACCAGTCGACGTAGGCGAGACTCCAGAAGAAGGTATGATAGCCAAGATCCTGTGCCATTTTCAGGTTGGCTTCGCTGTATTTGCCTTGCGGTGGACGATAAAATCTGGAAATTTCCTGTCCGGTGATCTGCCGATACAGTTTTTCAACTGTCTGGATTTCTTCAGAAAAGGATTCCATTGTAGAAATCTGTGACATGTCTTTGTGATGCCAGGTGTGGTTGCCGATGGTGTTACCGGCAGCGAGGATCTGTTTGATAAGTTCTGGATTGCTTTCCAGAAGTGTGCCGACGACGAAGAACGTTGCCGGAGCCTGATGTTTCGTAAGAGCTTCCAGAATAGCCGGTGTATTTCCATTTTCATAACCGGCATCGAAAGTAAGGTAGATTACCTTTTCGCCGGTGTCCTGTGCGTAAAAGGCATCAAATTTTTTCAACTCGTCAAATGTGGCATTGCCAACAGGGGGATCCCCATCAGTTTGGAAGCTGAGCCCCCAGTTGCCTTCAGAAGAGGTGGGAACAGCGGCTGAAAAGAAATGATCATGCAGAAATGCAGCGCCGGTTCCCACAAAGAAAGCCGCGAGGAAAAGAAAACAGATCCGTATAATATTTTTTGATTTTAATCTGGAAAACATAAAAGGAACTCCGATCGGATAGAAAACAGGTGATTGATAAAATATATGTGGAAATGGAAGGAAAAGAACCGAAATAGATAAAATAGCGGTCAGAAAATAAAGTGGACAAAAAGTGATCAAAAAATAAAAAAAAGGCTTGCATTTTTTCTGAAATGTGATATCATATTATTTGTCTTTAAGACGCGGGTGTAGTTCAATGGTAG
>ENA-OPXQ01001775-OPXQ01001775.1-human-gut-metagenome-genome-assembly--contig:-NODE-1775-length-11044-cov-2.187369_pt1 | contig 11044 bp, 9 predicted proteins | sample MGYA00241769_ERZ502042 | MGnify/ENA primary metagenome ERZ502042 (study PRJEB25962, sample SAMEA2041934) | human gut metagenome | biome: human gut; feature: human-associated habitat; material: faeces...
TTGAAGCCGGGCAGGACGAAGTCCTCCCCTACCAGCAGCGGGCGCTTGACCAGCATGCCGTCGGTCGCCAGCAGCTCGTAGCACTCCCGATCCGTCATGCCCGCATCCAGACGCGCCTTCAGGCCCAGCTCTCGATATTTCATGCCCGACGAATTAAAGAAGCGCCGCACCGGCAGCCCCGAACGAGCAATCCAGGTCGCAAGCTCATCAGCCGTGGGATTGTCCAAAACGATATCGCGGTCGATATACTCTACCCCATGTTCGTCCAGCCATGCCTTGGCCTTCTTACAGGTCGAGCACTTGGGATATTCAACAAACAGTACGGTCATGGGAATCCTCCGAATATAGATCGGCCAACGCAGGCACACGCCACACGAGGCGCCTTCGTATGATGGGCCAATTGTAGCCCACGGGTCACACGCTAAACGAACCGTACCCCGAGTCCGCGTTTGATGAACGGCAGCAGCTCCATTGCCTCGGGCGTGATATGGCCCGCAACGTTCATGCGCTCGTCACCGGGAAGATCGACCCGCGCAATCTCAAGCTCGCCTTCGTAGCGCCCATATCCGCTATTGCTCACAGCGACCGACCCCGCCTTTCGCGGCAGGCCGGCTCCGGAATCCGTCGGCACGGAATCCGGCTTAAGCGTCGTACGTGACTCCTGAGACCTAAAGATGAGGACGCTCGAGTCGGGCCGGTCGTGATGAATCTGCCCGCGCACATAGGCATAACCGGGCTCAAGCTCGCATTGCAGGTCCACGTATCCGGCGGAAACTTGAGCAAACTGCGCCCAGCCCGCATCGGATAGATCGGGGTCGCCGACCAACACAATGTCGCAATCGGCGCCATGTGCAAGCTCAAGCATATTGAGAGCAACCTTTGACGCGCGACCGCGCTGCGCCTCGACCGTCGGCAGTCCCTCGAAAACCGGCCCGCGAACGTTAGCATCACCCGGCACAAAAGCCATGATTTCGAATCCAAGCGCCGCAAGACGAAGATTCGTCCGAGCAACATCTTCAAGAGCTAAACCGGTATAAGGCTTGGGGTAAAAATTGTGGCAGGCGGCAAAACGAGTCACATCGGCACCGGCCTCACGCCACGATGCGATTTCATCAGAACTCACCGTCGATGCATTGACCACAATGCGAAATACACCGGACAGCTCCGCGACCCGCTGGGCGCTAAAGCCATAGTCCAAACGAAGGTATTCCAACCCCAGATCGCGCAGGTCCTCAATGCGCTCAAGCCCGAGCAAATCGCACGTGCGAGGCCCCACATCGGCAATGAGCGCGATGCCGCGGGCGGAAAGCAGCGACAGCACATGACGGACCTTATCGGCATACGCCGCTCCCCCATCCTCGGGAATATGCAGCGAGGTGAACGCATAGCGCGCACCCGCCGCGGCACCACGCTCAATCGTCCGCTCAATATCCTGCAGAGGGCTGGAAAGATAAATCGAAATACCCGTTTTCACGCTTCAACGCTCCTTTAAAAAAGGCCGGCGGAGCAGTCCGCCGGCACAACCATATCATCAAGAAATCTGCCGCGCGCCGCGAACCCTGAGCAACACGGCTCGCGATATCAAACTACTCGCCAAAGAACTCGTTGATCTTCTGCTCGTCGACGCCAAAGAACCACGTCAGGACAAAGCCGGCGGCATAGGCAAGCAGCATAGCGGCAACGTAGCCAAGCTGCTGGCCAGGAACGACGATCAGCAGGCCAAACAGACCGGAAACGCCCTGAGAAACCGTGCCGATGTGAAGCAGCGCCGCGAGTGCGCCGCCAAATCCGGCACCCAGGCAGGCCGTCACAAACGGACGAACGAGCGGCAGCGTAACAGCATACATCAGAGGCTCGCCCACACCCAGGATTCCAACGGGAATGGACTCTGCGACGTACTTCTTGAGCTTGGCGTTCTTGGTCTTAAAGTACAGCGCCAGACCGGCACCGACCTGGCCGCCGCCAGCCATCATAAGGATAGGAAGCAGGTAATTGATGCCCTTGGTAGCTCCGTCGGGATCGTTGAGCATAGCGTGGATCGGCGTGAGCGCCTGATGCAGGCCGACGGACACCAGCGGCAAGAAGCCTGCCGACAGGATATAGCCGCCCAGGACGCCCAGCTTCTCGAAGATAAAGGTCAAAACGCTAAAGATGGCAGTCGTCAGCCATGCGCCAACCGGCTGGATGACGAGCATCAGAGCAAAGGCGCCGATGATGAGCACCAGCAGCGGGGACAAGAACGTGTCGAGTGCGTTGGGCATAACCTTGCGAATCTGACGCTCCATCCAGGCAAAAAATGCGCCAGCGATGAGAGCCGCGATCATGCCGCCCGCTGCGGGGTTGTACTGCGCATTGGTGAGCGGCAGCAGAATGGCAGTGGCAGGATCAGCCGCGCCAGGCGCAAGCAGGGGCATGGCACTGTTGGCGATACACATCATGCCGGCGATGCCGCCCAGCGCAGCGGAGCCACCAAACTCACGCGCCGCGTTATAGCCCACCAAGATGGGCAGATAGGCAAACAGGGCCCAGCCCATGGAACGAATGCCCTGGTACCACCACTCGCCTGCAAGCGCACCTGCCGTCGAGACGTTAATGACGTTGCAGATACCGTTGATGAGGCCAGCCGCAATGATGCCGGGAAGCAGGGCGACGAAGACATTGGAAATCTTCTTGAGGAAGGCCTGAACCGGCTTAGACTCGTACTTGGCCTTCTGCGCGGCCTTGTTTGTGGCCGCAGCATCAACCACGCTCTCGTCAGCAACGCCTTTCGCAAGGCCGGTGAGCTTGGAGAACTCCTCGAGCACCTTATTCACCTTGCCCGGACCCAGCACGATCTGCATCGTGTCGTCCTCGACCAGGCCCATCACGCCGTCGAGCGCCTTAATACCCTCCGTGTCGACGTTGCCCGTGTCTTTGACGGTCACGCGCAGGCGCGTCATGCACGCCGCGTTTGCGAGCACGTTGTCTTTACCGCCCAAAAGGTCCAACAGCTTTTGGGCCAGCTCTTTGTTCGTCATAACTCCTCCTTGTATTGGGTATCTCGTCTGGATGTCATATCAGCTCACGCCGCGCACCTATTGGGCGTCGGCATTGCTCTTCTCATGGCCACTCACCGCAGCACGGACATGGCCTCGTGCCCGCTCAAGAGCCACCGCAGCCTGCTCGGCATCGCAGTCCAGCAGTACCGAGACAATAGCGGTTTTTACATGGCCGCCGGCATCTGCAAGCGCCTGAACAGCGCGCTCGCGCGTGCAGCCGGTCGCCTCCATCACGATGTTCTGGCCGCGCACCACCAACTTCTCGTTCGTCTGCTGCACATCGACCATCAGGTTTTGGTACACCTTGCCAATCTTGACCATGGCACCGGTCGAAATCATGTTGAGAATGAGCTTCTGGACCGTTCCCGCCTTGAGCCTCGTTGAGCCGGTCAGCACCTCGGGACCGGGCACGGGCTCAATGGCAAGATCTGCGCTCTCCCCGATCTTCGACCCTTGGTTACAGGCAATTGCAATGGTCTTGCACCCAGTTGCCTTGGCGTACACAAGGCCGCCCACCACATAGGGAGTACGACCGCTTGCCGCCAGGCCAACGACAAGATCCTTGTCCGAGAGTCCACGCTCCCGCAGGTCGCTCGCGCCAAGCTCCTCGCTGTCTTCGGCACCTTCGACAGCCTTGATAAACGCCGTCTCGCCCCCGGCAATGAGCCCGACGACCAGATCGGGCGATACGCCAAACGTAGGCGGGCACTCCGAAGCGTCAAGCACGCCCAAACGACCACTAGTGCCCGCGCCCATGTAAAAGACGCGACCGCCGCGCTCAAGCGCCTCGGCAGCCCAGTCGATTGCCGTGGCAACCTGTGGCAACACTTTCGTGACCGACTGGACGGCACGGAGATCCTCATCGTTCATCGTCGTGACGATTTGCAGCGATGTCATCGTATCGAGGTCCATTGACCTTTGATTACGCTGTTCGGTCGTGAATTTTGTTAAATCGAGCATTTCATTCACCTCATCTTTCCTGTTTCTCGATGTAGTTTTGCTTTATGACATGCGTCGCCCGTTCGTAGTCGCTGGCAACGTAAGCAGCGTACAGGGCATCGACAACCATAAGCTGGGCCATACGCGAAGCCATGGCACCGCTGCGGATCAAGGGCTCACTCGCAGCAACGCCGAGCACGGCATCGGCCATGGTGGCAAGCTTGGATGATCCATCTACTTTGGTAACGGCCACGACGGGACAGTTGTGACGTTGAGCCTCGGCGGTGCAGTCCAGCACCTCTTGCGTCAAGCCCGAGTAGCTAAAGGCGATTGCCATATCGCCCTCATGCATGTTCTTGGCACATAAGAGCTGATCATGCCAGTCGTCGTACAGATGGCACTCTTTGTCGACACGCATGAGCTTTTGCGCCAGGTCGTGCGCGACCAAACGAGAAGCACCAATACCGAACAGATTGACCGCGCGTGCCCGCTTAAGACGGGCCGCGCATCGCTCCAAGACGGTGTAATCGAGCGTTCGCGCCGTCGCCTCGATCGTGCGCACGTTGCTTTTCATCACCTTCCCCACGATACGTTCGACGCTGTCATCCATGGAGATGTCCTCGAGGGCAACGTCTTTCTTGTCACCTAAGAGCGCCAGCTCGGCAATCAGTTCGCGTTGGAACTCCTTGTAGCCCGCAAAACCCAAACGCTTGCAAAAGCGCAAAATGCTCGAGGGCGAGGAAAACGTGACATCGGCAAGACCGCGGACGGACAGCCCGACCACCTCGTGCGGATGAGCGCTTACATATGCGATGACATTGCGTTCCGCCGGGCTCGCGCTGAGCTCACGCTCGCGAAGCCGCAAAAGCAATCCATTTGCCATCTCAAACACCTCCGTTGAGAAGAATTAAAGACCAACGAACGATTCGTACCGGATACAAACAGCTTTTGCGGTACATTGTGCCGCATCGTGGCGCACAAAGGGCGAGCGTTCTACCGCTCGCCCCTCAAATCCGACCGCTCGGAAATACACGCGACACAAAATAATTCAACAAGGTCGCATTATCAGAAACGAGTTTGTTACCGGCTAGAGCCTCGCATGGGCGCCGAGTCGCATGGCGCACCAACGCCGCCGCCAGCAATACCAACAGCATGGCGGTGACATAGCCCGCAGCATCGAATCCTAAATCGATAACGTCGAAATGCCTGCCGGGAACAAAGATCTTATGTACCTGATCGCCAACGGAGCAGGCGGCGCAAAAGAGCAATACGGGCACGCAACGGGAGCATACGCTCCACGGACGCCTGGAAAAGCAAACCACGACCACCGAGGCGAACAATCCGACGAAGAAAAACTCTACGGTATGGGCAACGCGACGGACGTTCGTGCCCACCCACATGCGAATGGAAGCAAGTCGGCCAGACCGGACATTCGAGGCAGCCGAATCGGTGCCCCCGGTCATTCCGTTCTCCGCCTGGGCTTCACCCGTGGCATCGGCAGCCTGAACGCCCGTAGCCTGACCCTCCACCACACGCGCGGTGGACTCGCTCAGCAACGACGTCTGCACCGCGTTTTGCTCCGTCAGCACCCAGATGCCCGCCAGCGTTGCAGCGAACAGAACGATCGCGGTCCATCCGATTATTTGTTTTACGCGAGCCAAGGGCCAACCTCCTTTTTTGAATATCAGCGAGTGTAGCCACAAATGGCATCGTCACCGTATCAAAATTTGAATCGCAACAGGAAGCGACAAAGCGACGCAAACCCCTACCCCGCCTCGCGCATCCAGCGATCGAACGTCCCCACGCACACGCCCAGGCATTTTGCTGCCTGGCTGCGGGTAATATCGCCTGCCTCATAGCTATCGCGCACCAGCTCAAACTGAGGAGGGCACGGCTTGCGAGGTCGACCGAAACGGACCCCTCGCGCTCGCGCCGCTGCAATCCCCTCCGCCTGGCGCCGATGGATATTCTCGCGCTCCACCTGCGCCACGTAGCTCAGCAGTTGCAGCACAATATCGGCAATCAGGGTGTTGGTCACATCCGGCGCGCCGCTGGCCCTGACGCGCGTGTCAAGCAATGGCATGTCCAACACCACAATGGCAACCCCGAGCTCCTTGGTAATGCGTCGCCATTCCTCAAGAATCTCGGAGTAATTACGGCCAAGTCGGTCGATAGAAAGCACCACCAGTACGTCCCCGTCTCCCAGGACGTGCAGCAGCTCGCGATAACGCGGTCGATCGAAGTCCTTGCCGCTCGCATGGTCGGCATAAATATTCGCCGAGTCCACGCCATAGGCGCCCAGCGCATCCAGCTGCCGATTAAGGTTCTGATCGCGCGAACTCACCCGCGCATAACCGTACACCGTCGCCATCTCATCCCCGCTTTCTTGTAAACCTGCCAAAAGGGACAGGTTTATTTTGGTAGGTTTTACCTCTCAAATAGCAGGTAAGCGGGCGGCCGAGCAGACGACAAGGTAGTCACGATTCAAATGCGAAGGGCGGTCCCGAAAGACCGCCCTCCGCTCTCTCGCCACGAGTCGGGATTTAGCTAATGGATAAGCTTAAAGTCCAAGTGTCCACGCGTGGTATTGACGCGCGAGACCTCGATAATCACGCGCTGGCCCAGTTCATAGCGAGTCCCCGTGTCGGCGCCCGTCAGCGTAAGCGCGTCCTCGTCGAACTCGAGCCACTCGTTGCCCAGGCTCTTAATTGAAACCAGGCCCTCGACCTGTGTTAGGTCCAAGCGCACAAAGAGGCCCATGCTGCTAACCCACGAGACGGTTCCGGCATAGCGCTCACCCAGACGGTCCTCATAGTACTGGGCAATCTTGATCTTTTGCGTCGCATGGCTGGCGGCATCTGCCGCGCGCTCGGCATCGCTACATGCGCGGCAGATCTGCGGCAGAATGCGCGGCAGCGACTCGCGCCCCTTGCCGATCAGCCGCGGCGTACGGACCAAGGCGTCCTTGCCGCCGAGCTGCTCATAGGCCAACTGCAGTTTGAGCACGCGGTGCACCACCAGATCGGGGTAGCGACGGATGGGACTCGTAAAGTGACAGTAGCACGGCGCGGCGAGCGCAAAGTGGCCCTCGTTGCGCGGCTTGTACAGCGCGCGCTGCATGCTGCGCAGAAGCAGCGTGTTGACGAGCGGTGCGTTGGCCGTACCGGCGGCAGCATCAACTGCAGCCTGCAGCTCATCGGGGCTCCCCAGGGCAATACCGGCAGCACGGCGATCGTCGATGATGCCTAGCTGCGCCAGCGCAACGGCGGCACCGTGCAGGCTATCGGGGCTCGGATCCTCATGCACGCGATAGCAGGCCTCGATATCACGGTCTGCCAGCCACTCTGCAACGCACTCGTTGGCGAGCAGCATGGCTTCCTCGATAAGCGACGTGGCACACGAACGCTCACGCGCCACAATCTGCACGGGCACTCCGTCCTCATCCAATAGAGCACGAATCTCGGCCGTGTCAAAATCGACCGAGCCGCGGGCGCGACGGATACGACGGCGAAGTTCGGCGAGTTCGTTAGCGGCGACAAGGAAATCGCAGAGGTCGACGTTGTAGCCGCGGGCGACCTCCTCGCACGCAAGACCGCGCTCAAGCGCTTCCTCGCGCGAGGTCTCGGCAGCCGCCACATCCTCGGCCGCACCCTCCAGCACCGAATACTCAACCGCGCCGGCACGCACCAGCAGCGCCTCGGCGCCGTCATAGTCCATACGCACACGCGAGCGAATCACGCTGGGGTACGGATCGTAATGCCGCACGCGACCCTGTGCATCGAGCTCAATGTCAACGGTAAACGCAAGACGGTCCTCGTCAGGGCGAAGCGAGCACAGGTCACAGGACAGGCGTTCGGGCAGCATGGGAAGCACGCGATCGGCCAGATACACCGATGTCGTACGATGGCGAGCCTCAAGATCGATATGCCCGTCCCAAGCCACATAGTGTGAAACGTCGGCGATATGCACACCCAGCTTGTAGCCACCCTCGGGCGTGCGCTCCAGCGAAATGGCGTCGTCAAAGTCGCGCGCGTCGACTGGGTCGATCGTGATGACAAAGCGGTCGCGCAGATCGCGGCGGAGCGGGTCCTTAAGCGCCGCGGACACATCGAGCGAAAGCCCCTCGGCCTCGTCCAGCGCGGCCTCGGGATAGCTATCGGTATAGCCGTAACGCGCCATCACATATTGAACGCCCAAATCGGGCGCGTCATCTCCGCCAATGCGGCGCTCGATCGTCACGGTACCCGATTCCAGGCGCGTCGGGTAGGTCAAAATGCGCGCGACAACAGCATCACCCGGGTGGACACCCAGACGATCCGCCGAGGTATCCTCGGGCAGAATGAAGAAGTCGGCCTTCAGACGCGAATCGAGCGGCTCGACGGTCTGGTACGTGCCCACCACGCTTATGGCTGCACGCTCAACCACGCTTTCGATCACGGCGCGCCGCTCACCGTGCGGGCTGTTCTTAATGCTCACGGCAACGGTATCGCCATCCATGATCTCGCGCTTACCGCGGCCCATGACCTTGTAGTCGCCGTTTTCGGTTACAACGTAGGCGCTATGCTCATGGAGCTGCACGCGCCCGGTCAGGCTCGGACGGCGTTCGCTGCGCACCGGCCCGCGCTGATTGCGAGCTCCATGCTTATGCTTGTTATTGCGCCCCATGGCGCCTCCTAACTATCGATTGCGAACTCCAAAGAGTCTACCCAAATGATTCGCTTTCCTGCCGTCCCCTAGGGATCAAAAAACGGGCCGCCCCAAAAGGAACGACCCGTTGGAAGGAACGAATTCCAAACATGCCTACACGCGCAGGTAGCGGCGCATAGCGATGGCGGAACCAAAGAGACCGATAATGACGCCGACCAGAATCAGCGCGGCGTAAGTCACCAGGTAGTACTGCATCGGCAGGGCAAACGACATCCAGCCGATGCTCTCCTGCAGACGCGGAATCATCAGATTGCGCAGCAGCTCCAGAACGCCGATGGAAAGCAGCGAGCCCAAAATGGCCTGCAGCACGCCCTCGGTGATAAACGGGCCACGAATAAAGCCATTGCTGGCACCCACCAGGCGCATGATCGCGATCTCGCGGCGACGCGCCGTAATGGACAGGCGAATCGTGTTGTTGATAAAGATGAACGCGATAAAGGTCAGCAGGCCAACGAGCACCACAGCGGCGATACGGATGTAGTTAGTCACCTGGAACAGGCGGCTCACTTCCTCCTGGCCGTACAGCACGCTCGCGTTGACGTCACCGTCGTCCGCGATCTTCTGGAAGTCGGCGTTCTTCTTGAGCTTCTTTGCCGTGCTCTCGACCTGAGACGGGTCATCCATCTCGATCGCGAACGAGGCCGGAAGCGGGTTCTGGCCGTCGAGCGCGCTCATGGTGGCATCGGCGTTACCCGACATCTTGCTCGTGTACTCGGCCAGTGCGTCGTCCTTGTCCTTATAGGTCACGGACTTGACGTTATTCCACGTCTTAAGCTCGGCCTCAAAAGCCTGAACATCAGCCTGATCGGCGTCATCGCTAATGAACGCGTTGATGACAACCTGATCCTCGACGGTGCCGATCACGGAGTTCAGCATCGCAGAGCCCATGATGAACAGGCCGATGATAAACAGCGAAAGGAAGATCGTGATGACGGCGCCGAGCGAGGTAGTCCAGTTACGGAAGAAGTGGCTGATTGCCTCTTTGAAGGAGTAGCCCACGTTAGTTGGTGCCATAGTTGCCGTAACCTCCCCTCTCCTGGTCGCGGATGACGTGGCCGCCCTCGAGGGCGATCACGCGACGGTGCATGCTATCGACCATCTCGCGGTCGTGCGTGGCGACGATCACGGTGGTGCCGGTGCGGTTAATACGCTCAAGCAGTTTCATGATGCCCAGCGAGATCGCCGGGTCGAGGTTGCCCGTGGGCTCGTCGCAGATCAGCAGCGGCGGACGGTTGACCATAGCACGGGCGACGGCAACGCGCTGCTGCTCGCCACCGGAAAGCTGGTCGGGCAGCGAGTCCATCTGATCGGCCAGACCGACCAGGCGCAGCACCTCGGGCACCTGGCTGCGAATGACGCCCTTGGGCTTGCCGATGCACTGCAGGGCAAACGCCACGTTTTCGTAGGCGGTCTTTTGCGGCAGAAGCTTAAAGTCCTGGAACACGGCGCCAATCTGGCGGCGCAGGAACGGAACCTTGCGGCTCTTGATCTTCATGAGGTCCTGACCGGCAACCAGGATGCGGCCGCTCGTCGGCTTGACGTCGCGGTTGAGCGTCGACAGCAGCGTGGTCTTACCCGAGCCGGAGTGACCGACCAGGAAGACGAACTCGCCCGGATAGATCTCGATGTTGATGTCGTCGAGTGCAGGCTTGTTGGGCTGTGCCGGATAGATCTTGGTGACATGCTCCATAAGGATGACGGGCTCGACACCGGCCTGCTTGGCCATCTTCTTGCGGCTGGCCTGCGGATCGATGGGCGCAAACACCGACGTAAAATCGGGGTTGTTGAGCGCGTTATCGAGGCTTGCGACCTCGGCGGCCTGATCGCTCTCGACCACCGGGGCAGCAGGCTGCGTGGGGTCGGGAATAGCGGCAAAGAGACCGGACTGCGCAGGCTGAGGAGCCGGCGTCGCAGGGGCCATGGGGTCGGGAATAGCGGCCATGGTAGGCTGCGGCGTGGCGGCGCCAGCCTGAGGCTGCTCCACGCGAGCGGTCACGGCCTGAACGGGCTCAAAACCCGCCGCGCCGGAAAGCGCGACATCGCTGGTTGGATTGTAGGCAAAGGGATCGGATGCCGGCTGTGCCTGATCTGCCGGCTGAGCGGGGGCCTGAGCAACAGGCTGGCCCTCTGAATCCGGAGTGGCGAAACGACTGCCCTGGACGCCTGCCTGCGTCTTGGGGGCATCATCGCCCGCACCGGAGGTACGGAAGTGGTTACCCACTGGTGCTCCTTATCGTCGTGCGTTTAAACTACATGAGCGCTTTGTATTTTAGCAGCATTAGCTTTGCTGCACATAAGAAGCATGGCGTGCTTAGGGATCCCGTCGGCCGGACACATGGTCACTCTCCAAATCGTTCTCG
>ENA-OPXQ01001776-OPXQ01001776.1-human-gut-metagenome-genome-assembly--contig:-NODE-1776-length-11034-cov-4.251571_pt1 | contig 11034 bp, 7 predicted proteins | sample MGYA00241769_ERZ502042 | MGnify/ENA primary metagenome ERZ502042 (study PRJEB25962, sample SAMEA2041934) | human gut metagenome | biome: human gut; feature: human-associated habitat; material: faeces...
ACCTTTTAAGTTGCCATCCGAATCTGTCATAACATCTTTGGTGTACTGATACTGGTCTGCAACTTCCTCATCTGTGATTCCCAGATCTGCCACAGACATTGTATAATCTGTATTTACATATTTCAGTGCATAATCGGCTTCAACAAGGAAGAGATCGATTTTGTCATCTGCTGCTGCATCAGCCTGTTTCAGAAGAGTCTCATCCAGATTATTCTGATATGCATTGTCATCAGAAGGAGTAATGTTCCATACAACATCAACATCTCCGATCTTGCCATGAGTTCCGTCAACTTCTTCATATCCGGGATAGTGGTCAGTCAGACGGGATTTGAATTCTTCATTCCAGCAATAAATGTTTAAAACTTTACCTTCGTCAGCGGCTGCATCTTCAGCCCATGTTGGAACTGCTGTAAGACCGGCAAGCATAGCTGCTGTTAATGTAATTGCCATAGCTTTTCTCTTCATCATGTTATTACCTCCTTGTGATAATTGTTTTGGGTTGATTGTAACTTTTCAGCAGTCCACCAACTGTGAAGATACTGAAGATTTTCTTATTTTGCCAGATTTCTGACTGATGCACCGGGGAAAAGTCTTCCATCAACGGTGAATTTATCGATGATCGTTGTTTTAGGATTTTCGATAAGATCAATCAGCTTCTGTGCGGCAAGCCGTCCAATCGTTTCTGTGTCCTGACACAGAGTTGTCAGCCGTGGCTCCAGGATGCGTGCAAAAGTAAGTCCGTCATAGCCTGCAATGGAAATATCATCTGGTATTCGAAGTCCACGTTCGTGGATTTCATTGATGCCACCCAGTGCGGAGAAGTCATCCGGATAGAGGATACAGGTAGGAGGATCTTTCAGATCCAGAAGCTCTGAAGTTGCTATTGCTGCAGCTTCTGCATCTCGATAAGGAATGACTGGCATATATTCATCAGGTATATCGATTCGTTTTTTCTGGAGAGTTCTGTAAAAACTTCCAAGTCTGTTTCGTGTGACAGAGGAATCTTCTCCGTGAATATAGGCAATCTTTCTGTGTCCCCGTTCAAGAATATAAGAGACAAGTTCTTCCATTCCCTGAATGTTGTTGGAAACAACAGCAATTCTTCCATCAAATACATGATCGATAGTGACTACCGGTATCTCGGACTGTACCAGGCGCTGTACCTCTTCTGTAAAAAAATTGATACAGGCGATCACCACTCCATCGACTCCACGGTAACGGCAGTGCTCATAATAACTGAGATGCTGACCGGAGAGGTTTCCACTGGTAAAAGTGATGTCATATCCTCTGGATTCGGCAGTGCGTTTAAAGCTTTCCAGTACATGATTGAAATAATCATGGGTGAGGCCACTCATGGCTTCGTCTACAAAAAGTACGCCAAGATTATAACTGCGTCTGGTCTTTAGTGCTCTTGCTGAGGAATTTGGAAGATATCCCATTTCTGATGCAGTCTTCAAAATAAGCTGTCGGGTTTCTTCGCTGATATCCGAATAACCATTAAGTGCTTTGCTGACGCTTGCAACAGATACGTTACATTGTTTTGCGATGTCTTTCATGGATACCATATTATAGTCCAGCCTTTTCTGTTTTTGCTTCTAAAACGTTTTCGCAAGCTAATCGTACTTTATTTTCAGATAAAATTCAAGTATTTTTGTTATATTTGTATAATTTATCCCTGTTGCACAAAAAAGAATTTATAATAATTTATTAATTTCACAAAAAACAGGCTTTAATATAACGAAAAGTTTCGCAATGATCTTACGGAAGTTAAAATAACAGTTGTGAAATATTTTGACTGCTAAAAATGTAGTTGATTTTTTTGAAAAACTGAATTATACTGTGATAAATCCAATCTAAACTATATAATAAACATATAAATTCTGAACGTATTCGTTTTCGCAAGTCTGTTTTCGGCCTTTTCTTCACAAGTGTTTATTTATTCTTTTTAAGGAGGCTTTTCAATGAAATTCGGATATTTTGACGACAAGGCGAAAGAATATGTTATCACTACACCACATACACCATTACCCTGGATCAATTATCTGGGAAGTAATGATTTCTTTTCACTGATCTCCAACACCTGCGGAGGATATAGCTTTTATAAAGATGCAAAATTGTTGCGAATTACCAGGTACCGTTATAATAATATTCCTGCAGATTCCAACGGAAAGTATTATTATATTAATGATGACGGAGTAATCTGGAATCCGGGAACTATGCCGTCTGCAACAGAAACAGATACTTATGAATGCAGACATGGTCTTGGATACAGTCGCTTCTGTTCTTCGAAAAATAATCTAAAAGCAGAGCTTCTGGTTTTTGTGCCCTCTGATGCTTCATGTGAGATCAATTGTCTGAAACTGAAAAATAACTCTGAAACTGAAAAAAATATTTCTCTGTTCTCATACGTGGAATTCTGCCTCTGGAATGCAGTGGATGACGCATCGAACTTCCAGAGAAATTTAAGTATCGGAGAAGTGGAAGTACAGGGGAGTACGATTTATCATAAGACAGAATACAGAGAAAGAAGGAAACATTACAGTTTCTTTACAGTAAATACACAGGTGGACAATTATGATACCAACAGAGATGCTTTTCTGGGAGCAGGAAACGGGAATGCTTTTCCAGAAGCTGTATGTAAGAAAAAATGCAGTAACTCTATTGCAAGCGGATGGTATCCCATTGCTGCACATCAGATAGATCTGACTCTGCTGCCGGGAGAGGAAAAAGAATTTGTTTTTATGCTGGGATATTGTGAAAATCCGGCAGATGATAAATGGGAAGCTCCCGGAATTATCAATAAAACCTCTGCAAAAGCATTGATTGAAAGATTTAATACAATGGAAAAAGCGATGCAGGCCTTTGCAGAACTGAAAAATTACTGGGAAACATTGCTGGCACGCTTTGCAGTCGTCAGCGAGAACGAACATATTGACCGCATGGCAAATATCTGGAATCAATATCAGTGTATGGTAACCTTCAATATGTCCAGATCAGCATCTTATTACGAATCAGGAACAGGACGGGGGATGGGGTTTCGCGATTCTTGTCAGGATCTTCTGGGATTTGTGCATCTTATCCCGGAGCGGGCAAGGGAAAGGATTATTGATATAGCATCTACACAGTTTCCGGATGGAAGTGCATATCATCAGTACCAGCCGTTGACAAAACAGGGGAATCTGGATGTTGGAAGCGGATTTAATGACGACCCGTTATGGCTGATCGCAGCAGTAGCAGCATATATCAAAGAGACTGGTGATTATGGGATACTTGATGTGCAGGTACCCTTTGATTGTAAGAAGGGAACAGAGGTACCGCTTTTTGAACATCTGGAGAAATCTTTTTATTACACAGTAACCCATCTTGGTCCTCACAAACTTCCTCTGATCGGAAGGGCAGACTGGAATGACTGCCTGAATCTGAACTGTTTTTCCAGTGAACCTGGAGAATCCTTTCAGACAACAGGGCCGTCGGAAGGCCCTGTGGCAGAATCTGTATTTATTGCAGGTATGTTTGTGAAATATGGAAAAGAATTTGAGGAACTCTGTGAGCGGACCGGGCACACAGAACTTGCAAAAGAAGCAGGGAAAGCAGTGGATGAGATGTATCAGGCAGTGCTGGATAATGGATGGGACGGAGAATGGTTCCTGCGTGCCTATGATGCACAGTCTGAAAAGGTTGGTTCAAAAGAATGCGAAGAAGGAAAGATTTTTATTGAACCACAGGGATTCTGTGTTATGGCAGGAATCGGCAAGGAAGAAGGAATAGCAGAAAAAGCTCTGGACTCTGTGAATGAATTGCTGGAAACAAAGTATGGAATAATGATCCTTCAGCCGGCTTATACAAGATACCATCTGGAACTTGGGGAAATTACTTCTTATCCGCCTGGATATAAAGAAAATGCAGGAATTTTCTGCCACAACAATCCGTGGATTTCCATTGCGGAGACTGTGCTTGGAAGAGGAAACAGGGCATTTGAGGTTTATCGTAAAATATGTCCATCTTATATTGAGGAAATCAGTGATATTCACCGGACAGAACCATATGTATATTCGCAGATGATCGCGGGAGCTGATGCACCAGGATTTGGAGAGGCAAAAAACAGTTGGCTGACAGGAACTGCAGCGTGGACATTTGTAAACCTGTCACAGGCGCTTCTTGGTATTCTGCCAGGATATGATGGTTTGATCGTAGACCCCTGCCTTCCGGAAACGTTTGGCGATTTTAAAGTGAACCGTCATTTTAGAGGGGCGGATTATCATATTGAAATCCATAAACCGAAAGGTGTGCAGAAAGGAGTCAGATGGATTGAGGTAGATGGTGAGAGGATAAATGGAAACCAGATTCCTATGGTCAATGGCAGAAACGAATATCATGTAATTGTACAGATGGGATAAGTGATAAATAAAAGTCCCCACCCATTGCTTATTGCCTGATGCAATTAAAGCAGAGGGTGGGGACTTATTTGAACAGGTTAAAGTAAAATACCTGTTTTATTTATTTTCTTCCTGAACTTCGATTTTACGAATTGTCTTGTTTTTGATTTCTTCTTTGATGGATGTAAGGAATTCACCAAGATCTTTCATTCCTTCATCACCAAGGTAACGGCTTCTTACGGAAACCTTGCCTTCTTCTTCCTCTTTGGCACCAACGATGAGCATGTATGGAACTCTTGCAAGGCGTGCTTCGCGGATCTTGTAGCCCATCTTTTCAGAACGCTGGTCAACAGAGCAGCGGATTCCGTTTTCTTTTAACTGAGCTTCAACTTTGGCAGCATAGTCGTGGAATTTCTCGGAAATTGGAATCACACGAACCTGTTCCGGGCAGAGCCATGTCGGGAACATACCTGCATATTTCTCAATGAGCCATGCCAGTGTTCTCTCGTAGCATCCCATGGATGTACGATGGATGATGTATGGACGCTGTTTTTCACCGTTTTCATCGATATAATACATGTCGAACTGTTCAGCCAGAAGAGCATCCCACTGAATCGTGATCATAGTATCTTCTTTTCCGTATACGTTCTTGGCATTGATATCAACCTTAGGTCCGTAGAATGCAGCTTCTCCAACATCCTCTGTAAATGGAATGTTCAGTTCTTCAAGCATCTGACGGATATGAGCTTCTGTCTGATTCCACACTTCTGCATCACCGATGTATTTCTCTCTGTTGTTAGGATCCCATTTGGAAAGGTGATAGGTTACGTCCTCCTCTACACCAAGAACCTGCAGACAGTACTGTGCAAGTGCGATACAGTCTTTAAATTCTTTTACCATCTGGTCAGGTCTTACGATCAGATGACCTTCGGAGATCGTGAACTGACGCACACGTGTCAGACCATGCATTTCCCCGGAATCCTCATTACGGAACAGAGTGGATGTTTCACCGTAACGAAGAGGCAGATCACGATAGCTGTGCTGTTCTGCTTTGTATACATAGTACTGGAATGGGCATGTCATAGGACGAAGCGCAAATACTTCTTTGTCTGTTTCTTCGTCGCCGAGAACGAACATGCCCTCTTTGTAATGATCCCAGTGTCCGGAAATCTTGTAGAGGTCGCTCTTTGCCATTAACGGAGTTTTTGTTCTGATATATCCGCGTTTTGTTTCTTCGTCTTCAATCCAGCGCTGAAGCTCCTGCATCATGATTACACCGTTTGGCATGATAAGTGGAAGTCCCTGACCGATTACATCTACAGTTGTGAAGATTTTCATTTCACGTCCAAGTTTATTGTGATCGCGTTTTTTTGCTTCTTCCATCTGTTCCAGATGTTCTTTTAACTCATCCTTGGAAGCATAAGCTGTTCCGTAGATACGTGTGAGCATTGCGTTCTTTTCACTGCCTCTCCAGTAGGCGCTGGAGGAGGAGAGAAGCTTGAATGCTTTTACACCCTTTACGCTCATAAGGTGAGGACCTGCGCAGAGGTCTGTCCAGTCTCCCTGGGAATAGAAAGAGATTTCGGAGCCTTCCGGAAGATCTTCGATAAGTTCTACCTTGTATGGTTCATTTTTCTCCTGGAAGTATGCGATGGCATCTTCTCTTGATTTTGTGAAGCGTTCAATCTTAGCGCCTTTTTTGATGATCTTTTTCATTTCTTTTTCGATTGCATCCAGGTCATCACGGGAGAATGGAGGGCAGTCGAAATCATAGTAGAATCCTGTATCAATAGAAGGTCCGATAGCAACCTTTGCATCCGGGAATAAGGTCTGTACTGCCTGGGCAAGTACGTGGGATGCTGTATGGCGGAGAACTGCAAGTCCTTTTTCATCTTTTGCTGTCAGGATGTTTAATTCGCAGTCACTGTCAATAACTGTTCTCAGGTCTACAACTTCTCCGTTTACTTCTCCTGCACAGGCAGCACGTGCAAGTCCCTCGCTGATGTCGTAAGCAATGTCGATTACGGATTTTGCTTCAGCGTATTCTTTTTTTGAGCCGTCTTTTAATGTTACGATCATGATGATTATCTCCTTTACGTTAGTATGGATTTGTTATAGTTGCTGTTCACTGTTGATATCCCACGGAGCGTGTTGTTGAGAACGGAGTGAACAGTAACAGTTTTTTGTACTGCGAAGGGGTAAAAGAAAGAATAAAAAAATCCCCTACAGTACGGTTAAATACTGTAGGGGACGAGATAACATTACTCGCGGTTCCACCCCGGTTGTTCTGATACATTACTGATGGATAAATCATCTGATCAGAACCGCTTCATTCGATGGTAACGGAATCACCGGACTGTATTAAAGTCACTCAGAGGTGGTCTTCGGCTGGTTCGCGATGAAATGCTTGCACCGGTATACATTTCTCTCTGTAACGTTCCTCAGCGTACTCTTCTCTTCAACGTTTTGATCCTTCTTATCTTTTCTGCCGCCTATTATAAACTTGCAAAGTGGGTTTGTCAATCAGTAAAATGCAAAAAGTTGATTTACGAAAATAGAGATTAATGTTATACTGACGAAAGTGAAAAACAATAAAAAACATGAAAGGAATCAGATAAATGAGCAGATGGGAAGAAAATATACGTAAAGTAATACCATATACACCAGGCGAGCAGCCCAATCAGCCGGATATGATCAAGCTGAATACCAACGAGAATCCGTATCCGCCGGCACCTGGAGTGGAGAAGGCGTTGAGGGAGATGGATACAGATACTATGAGACTTTATCCGGATCCTACAGCAGGAGAACTGGTACATGCCATTGCAAAGAATTACAGGCTGAAGGATGAACAGGTTTTTGTGGGAGTAGGTTCCGATGATGTGCTTGCCATGAGTTTCCTTACATTCTTTAATTCACAGAAGCCGGTTCTTTTTCCGGATATCACATATTCTTTTTATGATGTATGGGCAGACCTGTTTCGCATTCCATATGAGAGACCGGCACTGGATGAGAACTTTCATATAAGGAAGGAAGATTATTTCAGAGAAAACGGAGGAATTGTATTCCCGAATCCGAATGCGCCGACAGGTGTGGAGATGCCGTTGGAGGAAGTGGAGGATATTATCCGCCATAATCCTGATGTGATTGTGATCGTGGACGAGGCTTATGTGGATTTTGGTGGTCAGTCGGCGCTTCCATTGATTGAAAAATATGACAACCTTCTGGTCGTACAGACATTTTCCAAGTCGCGTTCTATGGCTGGGATGAGAATTGGTTTTGCGTGTGGAAATGAGAAACTGATCAGATTCCTGAATGATGTGAAGTATTCTTTTAATTCTTATACTATGGACCGTACAGCGATTGCTGCAGGTGTGGCGGCAGTTGAAGATAAAGCATATTTTGATGAGACATGTAATAAAATCATAGAGACAAGAGAATGGACAAAGAAAGAATTGAAGGCACTGGGATTCTCTTTTCAGGATTCTATGTCTAACTTTATTTTTGCTACGCATAAAACCTGTCCTGCGAAAGAACTTTTTGAGGCATTGAGAGGGCAGCATATTTATGTTCGTTACTTCCAGAAGGACAGAATTGACAATTTCCTTCGTATCACAGTTGGAACAAAGGAAGAAATGCAGAAATTTATTGATTTTTTGAAGGATTATCTGAAGTAAAAGTTAGGAGGTTTTATGGAAGCACTGGTACATTGGTTCTCGCAGAATCTGTCACAATATATTTCACCGGAAGGGGCAGTTTTTATTATTTCAATGATTCCGCTTTTGGAACTCAGGGGAGGATTGCTTGCAGCATCCTTACTTAAGATATCGGCTGCAAAGGCAATTCCACTGTGTATTGTTGGAAATATTATTCCTATTCCGTTTATTCTGTTGTTTATCAGACAGATTTTCAAGGTTTTAAAAAAGACGAAACTCTTTCGGGGACTTGTTATGAAATTGGAAGACAGGGCAATGAGAAAAAGTGATCAGGTAAAGAAATATGAGTTTTGGGGACTGATGCTGTTTGTGGGAATTCCGCTTCCGGGAACAGGGGCATGGACAGGATCTCTGATTGCATCTCTTCTGGAAATTGATATTAAGAAGTCCTCTCTGGCAATTTTTTGTGGCATTATTATGGCAACTGTCATTATGTATATTGTTTCTTATGGATTAGTGGGAAATCTGGTACATTAATTGTCTTCTTAAATAAGTGTTATTAATATCTGATTTACCGGAAATCCGGGGACATATTTTATGTCTCCGGATTTCTGCTTTTATGTCGATAATATCAGTTTTATGACGTATAAAACAGCTTGCCAATAATAAAGATTTGGAATAATATGGTATTGTCAATTATGAAGAAGATGTGCTAAGATAAATATAAAGATACCGGTGTGCAGACAGGATTACTACAGGAATTAACTTGTCGACACAGGAGCAGGAGTATAATTTTCCTGCGATATGCATTGCTGCAGATCTGATATTCGTGTCACTTCAGACAGATTATCCCACTAACTGTTACAGGAAAAGTTAATAAAGAATAAATTGCTCAGATACATAGGAAGTCAAAAAAACAAAAATAAAAATAATTATCAATATTAACAATCAAAACAAAAAGCAGAGGATTATTTTATGAGAGAAAAGTATGAATCATTATCACTGGCAACTTTAAAGGATTTGGCAAAAGCCAGAGGATTAAAAGGGGTTTCAGCATTGAGAAAACCGGAATTGATCGAGAGAATGCTTCACGAAGATGAACTGGAAGGTGAGACAAAAAAACAGGAAACAGTCCGGGAGAAACCGCAGCAGAGTGAAGTGGAAGGTAACGGAGAGAGAATCCCCCAGTATAACAAAACACTGGAACGTACACAGTATCATGCCCCGGCAGAGGCAGTACAGCTTGACAGTGGAGAGAGAGCAGACGGAATCCTTGAGGTACTTCCGGATGGATATGGGTTTATCCGATGTGAGAATTATCTTCCGGGGGAAAATGATATTTATGTATCACCTTCTCAGATACGCAGATTTAACCTGAAAACAGGTGATATTATTAAGGGGAATATCCGTATCAAAACACAGGGAGAGAAATTCAGTGCCCTGCTATATGTGACCTCTATCAACGGATTCCATCCCAGTGAAGGGCAGAGACGATATAATTTTGAAGATATGACACCGATTTTTCCAAATGAGAGACTGATAATGGAAAGACCGGGCGGCACAGTTGCCATGAGGATCGTAGATCTGATCAGCCCTATCGGTAAAGGACAGAGAGGAATGATCGTATCTCCTCCGAAAGCCGGTAAGACAACTTTGCTGAAAGATGTGGCAAAGTCTATTCTGAGAAACAATCCGGACATGCATCTGATCATTCTTCTGATCGATGAGCGTCCGGAGGAAGTTACCGATATCAAGGAAGCCATTGTCGGAGATAATGTAGAAGTAATCTATTCTACCTTTGATGAGCTGCCGGAGCATCACAAACGAGTTTCCGAGATGGTGATCGAGCGTGCAAAGCGTCTGGTTGAACATAAAAAAGACGTTACGATCCTGCTCGACAGCATCACAAGACTAGCAAGAGCCTACAACCTGACGGTTCCGCCAAGCGGACGTACCTTATCCGGCGGTCTTGACCCGGCGGCACTGCATATGCCGAAACGTTTCTTCGGAGCAGCGAGAAATATGCGTGAGGGCGGAAGCCTGACGATCCTGGCAACGGCACTTGTCGATACCGGAAGCAAGATGGACGATGTCGTATACGAAGAGTTCAAGGGAACCGGAAACATGGAGCTTGTCCTTGACCGCAAGCTTTCCGAAAAGAGAGTTTTCCCGGCACTGGATATCCAGAAATCCGGTACCAGAAGAGAGGATCTTCTGCTCGATCCGGAAGAGCAGGAAGCGGTGTACATCATGCGAAAAGCATTAAACGGTATGAAGTCGGACGAAGCCGTCGAGAACATCCTGAATATGTTTGTACATACGAAAAACAATAAAGAACTGGTACAGATGGTCAAAAAACAGAAATTTATATAAAATCGTTGCTTTTTATAAAGATTTATGGTATAATTCAAACGCTGTTTAACAGACAGTTTAACTGTAGGGACTTACAGGGATAGTCCGGGGTATCTTGCCGTGGAAACATCAGGAGCGGCATTGACCGGAAATCGACCGAGAAAGGTAAGCAGTTCACAAAATAAGAAAAAGAGGTGAAAATCATGAAAGAAGGAATCCATCCAGAGTACTATCAGGCAACTGTAACTTGCAACTGCGGTAACACATTTGTAACAGGCTCCACAAAAAAGGATATCCATGTTGAAATCTGCTCCAAATGCCATTCATTCTACACAGGACAGCAGAAAGCAGCAGCAGCACGCGGACGTATTGATAAATTCAATAAGAAATACGGCATCAAATAATAAGCGTTTTGGGTACAGGAGTATACAGATGTCCTGCGAAAGTAGGATGTATATGCTTAAGATAACGAGAGGGGTTGAGGTTGAAAAATCTCAACCTTTTTTATCACATGGATTTTTTGTGTGGATGTTTTGAACGCAGAGAAGCGGATTGTGAATGTCTGCTTTACACAAAAAGTTTCCGGGTGTGGAAGTTGGAGGAAGCAGCAGTATGAAATCATCCAATATAGGCGGTCAGGCGGTCATGGAAGG
>ENA-OPXQ01001780-OPXQ01001780.1-human-gut-metagenome-genome-assembly--contig:-NODE-1780-length-11027-cov-1.539282_pt1 | contig 11027 bp, 7 predicted proteins | sample MGYA00241769_ERZ502042 | MGnify/ENA primary metagenome ERZ502042 (study PRJEB25962, sample SAMEA2041934) | human gut metagenome | biome: human gut; feature: human-associated habitat; material: faeces...
TGGGATTCTATAGAAGCTGAATTAAGAACCGAATTTGACAGGTTGGAAAAGGCGAATAGTGATTTAGGGAGTAAATATGATAATCAGGTAGAGGAGCTTCGTCGTCAGACAGATGTGGTGATTTGTCAAAAGGATGTTCAGGTGGGACGGCAAGTATTAGCTGATATAAATTCTCTGTTTATTACTGTCACTTTAATTTATCAGTTGGTTGGTTTTGTACGACATTATAGTCAGAATTTTAGGCAATATGCATGGAAGGATGCAAACCGTGCCCGGCAATTGCTTAATCAAGGAATGGAAATGGTGAATAATAATCCGATGGTAGAAACTTTACATCCACTTGTCTGTGCTGTTATTGATGTGATAGATATGCCTGAAAATGAGAAACCGGAGTTCTAACTATTGTTATTGAATATGCCTATATTGAGTAAAAATCAAAAGATAAACGGTTACACAGTTGTTTTCTTGGTAAAGCAGGGAATGTGTGCTGAAACTTATCGCGTAAAAGATGGTTTGGGGAATAACTTATTCCTCAAACTTATTAATTGTGCAAAATTACATCATTCGCAATTTGATGATGATGGTAATGTATTGGAACTACAGATTACCAAGCAATTAAAGCATCCCAATATCACAATGTATCGTGATAACTTAACATTACAATTGAATGGTCAAAGGTTTGTTTGTATTGTTTTTGATTTTATTGCAGGGGAAACTGCTGCTCAATATTTGACTCGTGAACAGACCTGTAGCGTATATCAGGCAAAGCAAATTGTAGCAGGTGTATTGAATGGCTTGAAATGCATTCATAATTTTTCTCGTCCGGTTATTCATAATGAATTAACGATTCAGAACGTAATGCTTGATTTGTCAAGTGAAATAGATGTAACACATAAAAAAATAACCATGAACAAGCTCATTTATTTAGTGATCTTCTCTTTTTTCTCAACAGGTATATATGCCCAAATGAAAGACCTTGTGCAATATGTCAATACACTGCAAGGTACCGACTCTCATTTCGGATTAAGTTATGGAAATACATATCCTACTACAGGTATGCCTTATGCCATGCATACGTGGTCTGCCCAGACAGGGAAAAATGGAGAAGGCTGGAAATATCAATATGCAGTAGATAATATCAGAGGATTCTGCCAGTCTCACCAATGCAGTCCGTGGATGAGTGATTATGCAGTGTATTCCTTTATGCCGATGGTGGGGAAATTAGTTGTAAATCAGGAGATGCGGGCAACGAAGTTCAGCCATGATAATGAAATAGCCAAGCCGCATTATTATAAAGTGATGCTGGATAATGGAATTACAACCGAGATGGCTCCAACTACTCGTGGTGTACATTTACGCTTTTCTTATCCCTCTACCGAAGACGCCTATCTGGTAATTGACGGATATACAGATATGAGTGAAATCAAGATTGATCCGGCAAAGAGACAAATCTCCGGTTGGGTGAATAACCAACGTTTTGTAAATAACTCTAAGACATTCCGTAGTTACTTTGTAGTGCAGTTCGACAAAGCATTTGAGGATTACGGTATGTGGGAAAATCAGAAAGATGAGATTTATCCTAAAAAGTTGGAAGGAGAAGGCAAAGGCTATGGTGCTTATATCAAATTTAAGAAAGGATCGAAAGTACAGGCAAAGGCTGCCTCTTCCTATATCAGCGCAGAGCAGGCTGTGATTACACTGAACGACGAACTGGGTAAAGATAAGAATTTGGAAGCCACCAAAATACGTGGACATAAAACGTGGAATGAATTATTGAACAGAATCCAGGTAGAAGGTGGAACAGACGAACAAATGAAAACTTTCTACTCCTGCCTGTTCCGTGCCAATCTCTTCTCACGCAAATTCTATGAACGTAAAGCGAACGGAGAACCTTATTATTATAGTCCTTATGACGGTAAAGTATATGACGGATATATGTATACAGATAATGGTTTCTGGGACACTTTCCGTTCTCAATTTCCATTAACTAATATTCTTCATCCTACTATGCAGGGACGTTACATGAATGCCTTGCTTGCCGCACAAGAACAATGCGGATGGTTACCTTCCTGGTCAGCACCCGGAGAAACAGGAGGAATGTTGGGCAATCACTCCATTTCGTTGCTGGCAGATGCGTGGGCAAAAGGGATTCGGACTTTTGATCCGGAGAAAGCTCTGAAAGCCTACGCACACGAAGCCATGAATAAAGGTCCTTGGGGAGGTGCCAACGGACGTGGTTTCTGGAAAGAATATTTTGAACTGGGATATGTTCCTTATCCGGAATCAATGGGATCGAGTGCACAGACAATGGAATATGCATACGATGATTGGTGTATATCCGACCGGAAACAAACACTATCAGGAAGTCTTTGCCCGTCAGATGTATAATTATAAAAACGTATTCGATCCGTCTATCGGTTTTATGCGTGGAAAAGGCGTTGATGGTAAATGGCAGGAACCGTTTGACCCATTGGAGTGGGGTGGACCTTTCTGCGAAGGTAATGCCTGGCATTATACCTGGTCCGTATTCCATGATGTAGAAGGATTAATAGACTTGTTCGGAAGCGACCAAAGATTTACGACCAAAATGGATTCGGTATTCACCCTTCCCTGCACTATTAAACCGGGAACTTACGGAGGAGTGATCCATGAAATGAAAGAAATGGAATTGGCGGGTATGGGACAATATGCACACGGCAATCAGCCGATTCAGCACATGCCTTATTTGTATAGCTATGCCGGCCAGCCATGGAAAACACAGTATTGGGTACGCCAGATCGTTGAAAGATTGTATAATTCCACAGAAAGAGGATATCCGGGAGACGAAGACCAGGGTGGTATGTCATCATGGTATATCTTGAGCTCATTAGGCATTTATGCCGTTTGTCCGGGTACGGATGAGTATGTAATTGGTAGCCCGTTATTTAAGAAAGCTACTATAACGATGGAAAACGGCAATAAATTCGTGATTGAAGCGAACAACAATAGTAAAGAGAATCTCTATATCCAGTCTGCTACCTTAAATGGACGTGTGTTGGATAAGAATTTTATCAGATACGACGATATAGCAGACGGAGGAATTATCCGTTTTGAAATGGGAAGTCAACCGAATAAAGAACGATGTACGTCGAAGTATGCTGCTCCTTTCTCATTGTCGAAAGAATAAGAAACTAAAAAGATATAAGAAGAATACAGTATGAAAAATAAAATTTTAACAGGTTTATTATTGGTTTTGATTGGAGGGTGGGGGAGTCTCTCGGCGCAGAACGTCGGGAGTAATTATGCCCGTCAGGTAAATACCCTGATAGGAACGAAGGGCGTGGGTTTGACTTCGGGATATCTTTATCCCGGAGCCACCTATCCATACGGAATGGTGCAGTTCACCCCCTCTTATTTTTCCAAACGTTCCGGATTCGTCATCAATCAGTTGAGTGGTGGCGGTTGCGAGCACATGGGCAACTTTCCCACTTTTCCGGTAAAAGGTAAACTGAAGATGTCTCCGGACAATATCCTCAACTACCGCATCAATATTTCTGAAGAAAAAGGACACGCCGGTTATTATGAAGCAAAGGTGCAGGAAGATATTCATGCAAAACTGACAGTAACCGAAAGGACCGGTATGGCGAGTTATGAATATCCGGCCGATCAGCAATATGGTACGGTAATTATCGGTGGAGGCATTTCCGCAACTCCGATAGAGCAGGCCGCCATCGTTATTACTGCACCGAATAAGTGTGAAGGATATGCAGAAGGCGGTAATTTCTGTGGACTCCGTACACCGTATAAAGTCTATTTTGTAGCAGAGTTTGATACGGATGCGTTGGAATCGGGAACATGGAAAAGAGATGAACTGAAGCCGAACACGACTTTTGCTGAAGGAGAATACTCCGGAGTCTATTTTACTTTTGATGTAAATAAGAAGAAAAATATCCAATATAAGATTGGGGTTTCTTATGTATCAGTAGAAAATGCACGCGAGAATCTGAAAGCGGAGAATACCGGATGGGATTTCCTGCAGATTCAGAATCAGGCAGAATCCAAATGGAATCATTATTTGGGTAAGATTGAAGTAGAAGGAAGCAATCCGGATCGTACCACTCAATTTTATACTCATCTGTATCGTTCATTCATTCACCCGAATGTATGCAGCGATGTGAACGGAGAATACATGGGAGCTGACTTCAGAGTGCATAAATCCCGTTCCAAGCACTATACTTCTTTTAGCAACTGGGATACCTATCGTACACAGATTCAACTATTGTCAATCCTTGATCCTGAAGTAGCCTCTGATATTGTTATTTCTCACCAATTGTTTGCCGAAGAAGCTGGTGGTGCTTTCCCGCGTTGGGTGATGGCTAATATAGAGACCGGCGTGATGCAAGGAGATCCGACTCCTATCCTAATATCCAATGCTTACGCTTTTGGTGCCCGCAATTATGACCCGAAACCGATTTTCAAAACCATGAGAAAAGGAGCGGAAGAACCGGGAACAATGTCACAGGAGGTTGAGGCTCGTCCGGGACTGAAACAGTATTTGGATAAAGGATATTACAACGCTTCTATACAACTAGAATATACTTCCGCTGATTTTGCAATCGCACAATTTGCCTTACATGCCGTAGGAGATGAGTTTGCAAGTTGGCGTTATTTCCATTTTGCACGTTCATGGAAGAATCTGTATAACCCGGAAACCGGATGGTTGCAATCACGTAATCCGGATGGTTCGTGGAAACCACTGACTGAAGATTTCCGTGAATCGACCTATAAGAATTATTTCTGGATGGTACCATACGACATTGCCGGTCTGATAGAAATCATTGGAGGCAAAGCAGCGGCAGAAAAACGTCTGGATGAATTCTTTACCCGCCTGGATGCCGGTTATAATGATGCCTGGTTCGCTTCCGGCAATGAACCGAGCTTCCACATTCCCTGGATATATAACTGGGTCGGAACTCCCTATAAAGCACAGGAGATTATTAACCGTGTATTGAATGAACAATATTCAAGTAAAATTGATGGTCTGCCGGGCAATGATGATTTAGGGACGATGGGCGCCTGGTATGTGTTCGCTTGTATCGGTCTTTATCCCGAAATACCGGGAGTGGGAGGCTTTACGGTGAACACTCCGATATTCTCATCCGTGAAAGTTCATTTGAAGAAAGGGGATATGGTGATAAAAGGCGGTTCGGAAAAGAATATTTATATCAAGTCCATGAAACTGAACGGTAAACCGTATGACAGTACATGGATCGATTGGGATCAACTGAATAATGGGGCTACGATAGAATACACTACCTCGTCCAAGCCTGACGTGAAGTGGGGAACTAAAGTGACGCCTCCCTCTTTTCCTTAAAGCAAATCAACGAGGTATATGAATTTATGATATAAGATAATTTTGTAAGAGCACTTATTTATAACATCAAACGTGAAAATGAAAAGAAAACTACAAAACATAGCTTATCTACTGATGGCTGCCGCATTAATCACTTCCTGTGGCGAGAAGAAGCAAACAGCAGAGTTCCCGGATTGGGCGTGGGCAGATTTCCAGCGTCCGGAAGGTATTAATCCGATTATTTCTCCTGACACTACTACCTTTTTCTATTGTCCGATGAGACAGGATTCAGTAGCATGGGAAGCGAGTGATACGTTTAATCCCGCTGCTACTGTTTATGATGGGAAAGTAGTAGTCCTCTACCGGGCTGAAGATAACTCGGCAACCGGTATCGGATCACGTACCTCCCGTCTGGGATATGCCTCTTCTGACGACGGACTACACTTCAAACGAATGTCCGTACCTGTATTTTATCCGGCAGACGACAGTCAGAAAGAACTGGAAAATCCCGGCGGTTGCGAAGACCCACGTGTTGCTGTAACAGAAGACGGGCTTTACGTAATGCATTACACACAATGGAACCGCAAACAGGCACGTTTGGCAGTGGCCACCTCGCGCGATCTTCAAACGTGGGAAAAACATGGACCGGCTTTCGCAAAAGCATACAACGGAAGATTCATGGATGAATTTTCCAAATCTGCCTCTATCGTAACCCAATTAATTGACGGCAAACAAGTGATTGCCAAGATTGACGGCAAATACTGGATGTACTGGGGAGAAAAGTTTGTGAATGTAGCCACTTCCACAGACCTTGTCAACTGGGAACCGATGTTGGATGAAAATGGAGAATTCCTGAAAGTGATGGTTCCCCGCGCAGGTAAGTTCGACAGTGACCTGACCGAATGTGGTCCTCCTGCCATCCTGACTGACAAAGGAATCCTGCTGCTTTATAACGGCAAAAATAAATCGGGCGCAGAAGGAGACACACTGTATACAGCCAACTCTTATTGCGCCGGACAAGCCTTATTTGATGCCAAAGATCCTACTAAACTAATCGATCGCTTGGATAAACCTTTCTATATTCCCGAATCAGACTTTGAAAAGAGCGGACAATATCCAGCCGGAACCGTATTTATAGAAGGAATGGTCTACTTCAAAAACAAATGGTATTTGTATTATGGTTGTGCTGACTCCAAAGTAGGAGTAGCCGTTTATGATCCGAAACGACCGGCAAAAGCTGATCCGCTTCCATAGTTATAAAAATAGTCTTGATTACATTCTTTTTTAAAGGAAAGATGTAATCAGGACTAACTTATTTCTTAAAACTATATTCCCCAAAACGGCTGAAAACAGTAAGTTCTTGTTAAGGATTTGCTTTTCAGCCGTTTCTAGTATAAAATAAAGCTTTCCGAAGCAGAATTAAATGCTACAATCGGAAAGCCTTATAATACCTATTGAAAACTGAATTGAATATTGAGAACCAGCTTTATTCTTTCATTGTCGGAGGCTTCTTCCTCCTTTCAACAATTAGCTGTCTTTTATAAGTAAGCCATCTTTATCCATTTATCTTATTCAAAACAACCGGTCTGTTTGCCGGAGCCTTACCAAAATTCTTATTAGGCTTTTTCCCCATTACAAACTTCAATGTGCTGCCATTTATTATATCCTGATAAGTGATATAACTCTTATCATAAGGCTTACCATTCAAATACACTTTCTGGATATAGATATTTTCTTTGCTGTTATTGGGTGCTTCTACAGTAAAAGTGTTACCACCACGTACCTTCACTTCTACTTTCTTAAAACAAGGGCTACCGAAAACAAATACACCATCCGACGGGTTCACCTGATAGAGTCCCATAGATGAAAGAAGATACCAGGCAGACATTTGGCCACAATCCTCATTACCGATGATACCGTCCGGCTGGTCTGTGTAAAAATCGCTCATGATAAAACGAACCTTTTCCGCCGTTTTCCATTGTTCACCGGCATACGCATAAAGATAAGCAACATGATGGCTCGGTTCATTTCCATGTGCATATTGTCCGATCAATCCGGTTATGTCGCTTGATGCTCCTTCCCCCATACTGTCGGTATTGGTAAAGAAACCATCAAGCTTCGTTGTAAAAGGTTTGTCACCTCCAAACAAGGCAATCAGCCCATAGGGGTCTTGTGGAGCAAAGAAAGTATATTGCCATCCGTTTCCTTCACAGAAATCTCCAACAGTATGGATGGAACGTGCCGGATCGTAAGGAGTACGCCAAGAGCCGTCTTCCAGTTTCGGACGAATGAAATGGATAGAAGAATCAAAATAGTTCTTGTAATAATGAGCACGTTTTGAGAATGTTTCAGCATCTTCTGTCTTTCCCATCTTACGTGCCATAGCGGCAATTCCCCAGTCGTCCACTGCATACTCCATGGCTATGGAAGTAGCTTCATGAACTTTGTCGGCAGGGATATAGCCTTTTTTGACTACATAAGGTACTCCTTTCTGCTTTTCATAAGTAGCTGTAGCTATCATTGCTTGCAATGCTTCTTCCGCATCGAACCCGGTAAATCCTTTCAGATATGCATCGGCAATCACCGGCACGGAGCTATACCCCGGCATCTGATCGGTCTCTCCACTCATCAAAGGCCAGATAGGGAGTTTGTCCTGCTGACGATAGATGGAAATCATCGAATTGACTACATGGTCAACCATTTCAGGTTGAGTAATAGTCATCAAAGGATTTAATGCACGGTAGGTATCCCATAAAGAAAGAGTCGTATAGTTGGCTTTCTTCGGGTCTGTGTAAATCATGTCATTCATCCCTCTATACTCTCCATTCACATCGCAAAAAAGCGTAGGGGCAATCATAGTATGATAATGGGCGGTATAGAATACACGTTTGGAAGCCTCATCATCAGTCTCTACTGTCATCTTCTCCAGTTGCTTATTCCATCGGTCGGCACTCATATCCACCACCTTATCAAAATCCCAGTGAGTAAGTTCGGATTGCAGGTTCATCGCTGCGTTGTCACAGCTGACAGAAGAAAGGGCGACTTTTATCTTCACTTCCTTCACGTTACCAAAAGTGAGGACACTCTTCACCGATGCCACTTTCAGTTGGTCCCAAGGTTGCGGGGTATTATCATCATAGGCAGTAAACTGCTCTATCTTCTTATCACTTTTCAACACAAAATAAACTTTGCGGGAAGGACTCCAGCCTCTCACATAACGATAACCCTCTACTGTATAATCATCTACCTTACGGATATAGCTGTCGTAAGCATTCGATCCGTTTCCTTCACGTAAGTCGATTAATATGGAAGCCGGTTTTCCTTCAGGATAAGTATAACGATGGAAGCCTACACGATCTGTAGCTGTCAGCTCGGCTTTGATATTGTAACGGTCGAGAAGCAAAGAGTAATATTCGGGACGGGCGATTTCATTCGCATGAGAATATCTGGAAGCATACCCATCACGTATATCATCCTGATTGCCTCTGGGAGTACGGATCTCATTCAATGGCATGATGAGAATATCACATAAGTCAGTACAGCCCGTACCGCTCAAATGGGTATGTGAAAAGCCAATTAAAATACTATCGGAATAATGATAACCCGAGCACCAGTCCCAACCTTTATGGATATTAGTAGGACCCAGCTGTACCATTCCATACGGAACACTCGTCCCAACAAAGACGTGTCCATGATAACCGGATCCGATATACGGATCGACGTACTGCAATAATCCTTCACTTTTTGAATAGTTCTGTTGCGCTACTCCATTTCCCGCTGCAAGCAAGACACAAGAAGTAAGTGCAAGTAGTTTAAATGCCTTCATTCGTATTTTTCTTTGGTATGATTGAAAATTATAGTTAGCGAATGATGCAAATATACTACCTATTTAGGAATTAACTAACTGTCGCTAGAGTTTACAAGAAAAATGGCAGGCAGGTTTACTCTTTTGGCAAGTTCCAACCACAGATTTACACGGTTTTCCACAGAAAAACTGCGTACCGTCTACTAAATAACATAATAAATGAATCTGTGGAAATCCGTGTTAATCTATGGCGAATCCTTTCCATAAATTCCCTTCGGGAAGAGGAGCTTCAAGCTCTATCAGTTCTTTTGAGACAGGATGTATGAACCGTACTCTCCGGGCATGCAGACAAATGCTCCCATCCGGATTGGAGCGTGGAGAGCCATATTTCAAATCTCCCTTGATAGGGCATCCCATTTTTGCCAGCTGACAACGAATCTGATGATGACGTCCGGTTTTTAAATCGACTTCGAGCAAATAGTAATTCTCCGAATGACCGATCAACCGGTAATGCAAGATCGCTTTCTTGCTGTTCGGCACTTCTTTGTCGTATGCATAACTTTTGTTCTGCTTTTCATTACGTACAAGAAAATGTACCAGTTCACCTTCCGGTTCTTGCGGAGCATTTTTCACAACCGCCCAATAAGTCTTTTTCACCTCACTAGTGCGAAACATTTCGTTGAGCCTTGTTAATGCCTTACTCGTTTTGGCAAAAATAACAAGACCGCTTACGGGGCGGTCCAACCGGTGTGTCACACCGAGGAAAACATTTCCGGGTTTCTGATACTTCTCTTTCAGATACTGTTTTACAGTCTCCGAAAGCGGCGTATCCCCCGTCTTGTCTGCCTGGACAATCTCGGAAGCGGTCTTGTTGACTACAATGATATGGTTGTCTTCGTATACAACAGTCATTCTGTTCGATTACATATTCATACCACCATCTACCTGAATCACTTGACCTGATACATAAGAAGACATATCAGAAGCCAGGAAGGTAGCGATGTTTGCCACATCTTCAGGAGTACCACCACGACGCAAAGGTATTTTCTTTGCCCATTCAGCTCTTACTTCGTCAGAAAGAGCGGCTGTCATGTCTGTCAGGATGAATCCCGGAGCGATAGCGTTGGCACGGATGCCGCGAGACCCCAACTCTTGTGCGATAGACTTAGCCAATGCAATCATACCTGCTTTAGAAGCAGCATAGTTAGCCTGTCCTGCATTTCCGTGAACACCTACAACAGAGGCCATATTGATAATACTACCAGCTTTTTGACGCATCATGATAGGTGTACAAGCGTGGATGAAGTTAAATGCAGACTTCAGGTTCACGTTGATTACCATATCCCATTGCTGTTCGCTCATACGCATCATCAAGCCGTCACGAGTGATACCGGCATTGTTTACCAATATATCGATACGTCCGAAGTCCTTGTGGATTTCTTCTACGACCTTTGCAGTATCTTCAAAGTTAGCAGCGTTAGAAGCATAACCTTTGGCTTTCACGCCCATTGCTTCCAATTCTTTAGCTGTATTGTCTGCATTTTCGTCAATGACAAGGTCAGTAAATGCGATGTTTGCGCCTTCGGCAGCAAACTTAAGAGCGATAGCCTTACCAATACCGCGAGCAGCACCGGTTACAATGGCTGTTTTTCCGTCTAATAATCCCATACTAAAAGTTATTTAATTAAATTTCTGTTCTATGCAGTGCGCCAAACACAATGTTGGACACATATCTATTTCTTGTATCTTCATCCAGATGTGCACCTATATGTCCACGAATATAAGGAACTTCAATACCTTTCACACAATAATGTATCAAATCGGCAGTCATCTCCACATCATCAATATGGAAAACTCCTTTTGCCTGTCCTTCCAGAAGAACTGCCTTAA
>ENA-OPXQ01001782-OPXQ01001782.1-human-gut-metagenome-genome-assembly--contig:-NODE-1782-length-11023-cov-1.664934_pt1 | contig 11023 bp, 9 predicted proteins | sample MGYA00241769_ERZ502042 | MGnify/ENA primary metagenome ERZ502042 (study PRJEB25962, sample SAMEA2041934) | human gut metagenome | biome: human gut; feature: human-associated habitat; material: faeces...
ATATCCACAAGCCGGGGATTCTGGTTCCGGACAAAATGGCGTACGCAGGCGCGCTTGAGCCGACGGATGAGACACAGATGGGTCCGCACGGGTACATCCGCGGAACGGTGGACGAGCATGGGACGCGGATTCAGTTTGTGCCGTTTGCGCAGTATGAATACGAAGATCTGGTATTGAATGTGACCGAGGATCTGACGCAGTATGCGCTTGAGACAAAGCTGAAACAGGAACTGGCGCTGCGGGAGGATGGAAAGATCCGAAAAATCATCCGTCTGAAACTGACGGGACACCGCGCCGCCGAGCTGGAATTTTCTCCGAAACGGCTGCTGGACTGCGGCAGAGTCATCTCCGTGGAGGATGAAACACGTCCGGCGTACGATCTGGAACAGCTGAAGAAAACGTATGGCGCTAGTCTGATCAGCGCCTATATTGAAGCGTTTGAAACAAAGACGGATGCGCAGTCACAGAAGGCGCTCGACTATGGTCTCGAGGCGCTGCTGGCGGCACGCAGGAACGGCTGAAAAAAAGATTGCGGGAGGCGTAGAAGATGAAAATAGAAAAACTGGAAATCCGCAATTTTGGAAAAATGCAGAACCGCACACTGGAATTTTCCGATGGGATTCAGCTCATCAGCGGGGAAAATGAGAGCGGAAAATCGACCGTCCATACTTTCATCCGCAGCATGCTGTTCGGCATGACACGCGGCCGGGGGCGGGCGGCAAAAAATGATGTCTACAGTCGTTATGAGCCATGGGAAAATCCGGCATACTATGCGGGAGAGATGGTGCTTGAAAGCGGCGGCAAACGGTTCCGCCTGACCCGGAATTTCGGGCGGCAGAACGCCAATGCAAAGCTGGTGTGCCTGACGGACGGCGAGGTGCTCTCCGTGGAGGACGGCGATCTTTCCATGCTGCTCGGCGGTGTCAGTGAGATTGTGTATGATAATACGGCTTCGATCGGGCAGTTAAAAGGCAGAACCGAGGAAGGGCTTGCGGATGAGCTGCGGAACTATATGGCAAATTACCAGGGGAGCAGCGATGGAGAGCTCGATGTGGCGGCGGCGCTGGATCTGCTGAAGCAGAAGAGAAAGCGCCTGGAGCAGGAACAGAAAAAGACGCTGGCGGGACTGGAAAAACGGAAGGAAGAACTTGAGACAAAAATTTCCGTTTTTACGGAGGAGTGCCGTCAGAGCGAGGAGAATCTGCAGCAGGCGAAAGAGCAGATGAAGCGGGATATTTATCAGAAGGATGTGCCGATCGAACGGGTGCGGAAGATGAAAAAAGAATCTCGGAAGAGCCGCAAATGGGGTGCCGCGTGCGTGGCGCTGGCTGGATTTCTCTTGTTCTTATGCATTCTGCAGTTCTTCCATATTGATTCGCTGCTGACGAGAACGGGACTCGGGCTTGCGATTGCGGCGCTCTTGTATCTGGCGTACAGTCTGTTCCGTCACCGGAAAACGGAGGTCGAGCAGGTCGTGACGGAGCCGGAGGAGCAGGCGATCCGCCGCCAGCAGTGGAATGTGGACCGCCTGAAGCAGGAGCTGGGGCAGAAACAGACGGTGCTGTCGAACTTGCAGAGTGAATACGAAGAGCTCTGCATTTCCATGACGGAAAAAGATCATCTGCAGGAAGAACTCGATGCGCTTTCCCTGGCGGGAGAGACGATCCAGAGTCTCTCCGTACAGATGCAGAGCCGGATCGGCGACCGCTTAAAACAGCAGATGTCAAAAACGCTGTCATCGCTGACGAATGGCCGCTATCTGCAGGTGAATATGGATGAGAATCTGCGGATCGGCCTTCACGCCGCAGACGAATATGTGCCGCTTGAACAGGTCAGCCGCGGCACGATCGAGCAGGCGTACTTTGCGCTCCGCATGGCGGCGATGGATGTGCTCTGCGGCGAGGAGGAGCTGCCGGTGATTCTCGATGAATCGTTTGCGTTTTACGATGAAAACCGGCTGAAAGAAACTTTGAAATGGCTGGCGGAAAACCGGACGCAGGTGCTGCTCTTTACGTGTCAGAAGCGGGAGGAGGAAGTACTCTCGGAGATGGGAATTCCGTACCGGAAAATTGTGCTTTAAGTAATGCGGCTCGCAGAGAATCGGTGAGTTGTGGTTTGGAAATAAAGGAGAATAGAAGTTATGCTGACAATAGGATGTCATTTATCATCGTCCAAAGGATATCTTGCCATGGGAAAAGAGGCGGTGTCCATCGGGGCGAATACCTTTCAGTTTTTTACAAGAAACCCGAGAGGAAGCAAGGCGAAAGCCATCGACGAGGCGGATGTCGCAGCGTTTCTTTCTTACAGTAAGGAGCATGGAATCGAGCGCATTTTGGCACATGCGCCGTACACGCTGAATCCGTGCTCGAAGGATGCGCACACGAGAGAGTTTGCATGGATGACGATGGCGGATGATCTGAAACGGATGGAGTATACGCCGGGAAACTGCTACAATTTCCACCCGGGCAGCCATACCGGACAGGGGGCGGAAGAGGGAATCCGTCTGATTTCGGAGATGCTGAATGAAATTTTAAAACCGGAGCAGACGACCACGGTGCTGCTCGAGACGATGGCAGGAAAAGGAACCGAAGTCGGCCGCTCGTTTGAGGAGCTGGCAGCGATTCTGGAGCGCGTGGAATTAAAAGACCACATGGGTGTCTGCCTGGATACGTGCCATGTGTACGATGCGGGATACGATATTGTGGATCACCTCGATGATGTGCTTGAGGGGTTCGACCGCGTGGTAGGACTTTCGAAGCTGAAAGCGGTTCATCTGAACGACAGCAAGAATCCGTTTGAGAGCCATAAGGACCGCCATGAGAAGATCGGCGAGGGATCGCTGGGGCTTGCGGCATTTGAGCGGATTGTGACACATCCGGCGCTGGCGGGACTGCCGTTCTATCTGGAAACACCGAATGAGCTGGACGGATATGCAAAAGAGATCGCGCTGCTGCGCGGGTTTGCGAAATAGAGGAAGAAGGTAAGAGAAAGTGGAAAACACGAGAGAGAAGAATAAAAGAGCTGACGGAAGAAAAAAGACGTATTTCGACAGGGAAAATAAAAAGAAAGCCGTTCGTACAGAGAAAACAAAGAGCGTGGCACCGGAAAAAGAAAAGCAGAAAAAGAGTTCATCATCGTCGAAATGTCCTTATCAGAAAAAATGCGGCGGATGCACATATCTGAACCTCTCCTACGAAGAGCAGCTCGCGAAAAAAGAGCAGTTCCTGAAGAAGACTCTGAAGGGCATCGTCCCGGTCAAAGGCATGATTGGCATGGAAAATCCTTATCATTACCGGAATAAAGTCAATTCCGCCTTTGCACGCAAAAAAGACGGAACGATCATATCCGGCATTTATGAAAAGGGCACACACAAAGTGGTCCCGGTCGATGAGTGCCTGCTCGAGGATCAGCGTGCCGATGCCATCATCCGCGATATCCGCAGTCTGCTGAAGAGCTTCAAAATCATGATCTACAACGAGGACAGCGGCTACGGCCTCCTGCGCCACGTCATGGTGCGCACCGGCTTTGCTTCCGGCGAGATCATGGTCGTCCTCGTCTGCGTATCACCAGTCTTCCCGTCAAAAAACAACTTCGTAAAGGCCCTGCGCAAACTCCACCCGGAGATCACCACGATCGTACTGAACGTCAACGACCGCACCGACAGCATGGTACTCGGAAAACGCGACATTGTCCTCTTCGGACGCGGTTACATCGAGGATGAACTCTGCGGCTGCACCTTCCGCATCTCCCCGCAGTCCTTCTACCAGGTCAACCCGGTTCAGACGAAAAACCTGTACGAAAAAGCCATCTCCCTGGCCGGCCTCACCGGAAACGAACGCGTCATGGACGCCTACTGCGGAATCGGAACCATCGGCCTCATCGCATCCCGCGATGCCAGAGAAGTCATCAGCGTCGAACTGAACCCGGACGCCGTCCGTGATGCCGTAACAAACGCCAAACGAAACCAAATCAAAAACGTCTCCTTCTACCAGAACGACGCCGGCGCCTTCATGGTCTCCATGGCCGAAAAAGGCGAAAAAGCCGACATCGTCTTCATGGACCCGCCAAGAGCCGGCAGTGATGAAGCCTTTCTGTCCTCTGTCGTAACCCTTTCACCGAAAAAAGTGGTCTACGTCTCCTGCAATCCGGAGACATTGGCGAGAGACCTGCGGTATCTGACGAAACACGGATATAAGGCAGAAGAGGCATGGGGGTATGATATGTTCGCGTGGTCGGAGCATGTGGAGACAGTCTGTTTACTAACGCAAAAGAAGGCTTAATACAACAGAAGAAAATAATTTCGTGAAACAGACGAAGAGGCTTGTCTGAAAAAAGAAGGAATGAAAAAACAGGAGAGGAAAAAAGAAACATGGCAGTAAATAAAAATGGAATCGTAGTATTAGGAGCAGTTTTTGTGGATATCAAAGGTTTTCCAGAGGACATCTACGTCCCGGACGGCAGAAACGCCGGCCATGTCGAATACATCCACGGCGGTGTGAGCCGAAACGTGGTGGAGGATATCGCAAACCTGGAACTGCGCCCGACCTTCCTTGGAATCGCGGACAATACCGCACTCGGCGAGGATGTTGTGCGCAAACTGCAGCGCCACAAAGTCAATACCGAATACATGAAAGAAATCCCGAACGGTATGGGAACATGGCTTGCTGTCTTCGATCACAACGGTGACCTGGCGGGCTCCATTTCCCAGCGCCCGAACCTGATGCCGATTCTCGGTATTCTGGAAGAAAACGGAGATGAAATTATCGAAAACTGCGATTCCATTGTGGCAGAGATCGATATGGACAAAGAGATCATCAAAAAGCTGGTACAGCTCTGTGAAAAATACGATAAAAAACTGTACGGCGTTGTCAGCAACATGAACATCGCGGTCAGCAGAAGAGATCTTCTGCAGAAATTTGACTGCCTGATCTGCAACCAGCTCGAGGCAGGCGTTTTCTTCTCCGATGATTACAGCGAAAAAACACCGGCCGAGATGGAAAAGATTCTCGCCGAGCGTCTGAAAGCGGCAAATGTTCCGGCCATGGTCGTAACAATGGGCGGCGACGGAGCGGTTTATGCGGAAGCAGACGGAGAGAGCGGCTTCTGCCCGGCGCAGAAAGTACAGGTAAAAGATACAACAGGAGCCGGTGATGCGTTCTGTGCAGGTGTTTCCGCCGGTCTGACCTATGGAAAAACGCTTGGCCAGGCAGTTGAAATCGGTACGCGTCTTGCTGCATCCGTCATCACATCGTCGGAAAATGTCTGCCCGCGCTTCCGCCCGGAAGAGTTCGGCATCGAGGCATAAAAGGGGGCAGAAATGAAGTTATTGTACGGAACCGGCAACCCGGCAAAACTCGACGCGATGCGTCACCGCCTTGCCGGTCTTGGAATTGAGCTGATCGGGCTGAAAGATCTTGGCGGTGTTAAGCAGCCAGAGATTATCGAGGATGGAAAAACGCCGCTGGAAAATGCCAGGAAAAAGGCGGAGGCGTATTTCAACGCGCTTCATATGCCGGTGTTCTCCTGTGATTCCGGTCTGTATTTTGACAACGTGGCAGAGGACGACCAGCCCGGCGTCCATGTGCGGACCGTGAACGGAAAGTATCTGTCCGATGAAGAAATGACCGCGCATTACGCCGCCCTTGCGGAAAAGTACGGCGGCCTGACGGGACGCTACAAAAACGCAGTTTCGCTGATTCTTGATGCGGACCATCGCTATGACGCGATGGACCCGTTGATGGAGAGCGTTCCTTTCCGCATGGTCAGCACACCCCATCCGATGAGCAAAAAAGGCTTTCCGCTCGACCGTCTGTCGATCGATCTGCGGACCGGAAAATATTATTACGATCTGAATGAGCAAGAAGCCGCGCTCGATCAGCTTGCCGTGGAAGACGGTTTTCTGCAGTTTTTTGAGCGGGCAATGGAGGAATACCATAAAATGGAACGATATGAACTTCGAACCATCCGCCAGGATGAAATGGAACAGGGCGTTGCCATTGAGCTGGCGTGCTTTCCGCCGAATGAGGCGTGCTCCGAAAAGAGCATGCGCGAGCGGGTGCAGTACGCGCCGGAGCTGTTTCTGGCGGCAGTAGACAAAGAAACCGGAAAAATCGCCGGAACGCTGAACGGACTTGCAACAAACGAGACAAAATTCCGTGATGCCTTTTTCGATGAAATCAGTCTGTACGACCCGAAGGGAGAAAACGTCATGCTGCTGGGTCTCAGTGTCCTGCCGGAATACCGCGGCCAGGGAATCGCCCGCGCGCTGATGGAAGAGTACAGCCGCCGGGAACAGAAAAACGGAAGAAAACAGCTCATTCTGACCTGCCTGCAGGATAAGGTGGAGATGTACAAAAAGATGAATTTCCGCGACGAGGGAATCTCCGCATCCACCTGGGGCGGCGAGGAATGGCATGATATGACGAGAAAATTAAACGATTAAGAAAATTTGCAGAGAAAATCTCTTGTGTTAAAGTTTGCTGTAAGCGTTATAATAAAGAAAATCAAGCAAAACAGGAGGAACAACCATGAGCAGAGTAAATTTTGGAGCAAAACCAAACATGTATCCACTTCCGGTTCTGATTATTGCAACATATGACAAAGATGGCAACCCGGATGCCATGAATGCTGCATGGGGTGTAGTCACAGATTTCAATGAGATCTCCATCAGCATGGGCGACCACAAGACAACAGACAACCTTCCCGCAACCGGTGCCTTCACCGTCAGCATGGCAACCGAGGATACTGTTGTTGGCTGCGATTACGTCGGCATCGAGTCCGGCAGAAAAGTTCCGGATAAATTTGCACGCGCCGGTTTCCATGCAACGAAGAGCGAATTCGTCAACGCGCCGCTGATCGACGAGCTTCCGATGGCACTGGAGTGCAAAGTGAAAAGCTTTGACAACGGCATTCTGGTCGGCGAGATCGTGAACGTCTGCGCAGACGAGAGCGTTCTGACCGACGGAAAGATCGACCCGAAAAAACTGAAACCAATCGCCTTCGACCCGGTCAACAACACCTATCTCGCCATGGGCGACAAAGTCGGCGACGCATTCGGTTCCGGAAAAGCCCTGAAATAAACACAGATGATGACATGACAGCGAATATGTAAAAATTTTATATATTCCCCTTGACAAACCACCTCCATAGTCTTATGATATGTATAAAATTTATATATATAAATATTTTACATATCAGAAACTAACGGAGGTGGTTTTTTATGTATTTTCCGGTATCAGCACTGCTGATCGAATTTATGATCCTGTCGATTGTGAATCGGGAAGATTCTTATGGATATGAAATCAGCCAGACGATCAAACTGGTTGCCGACATCAAAGAGTCGACACTGTACCCGATCCTGAAAAAACTGGAAAAGGCGGGCTACGTGACGACGTATTCCGCAGAGTACCAGGGCAGAAAACGGAAGTATTATTCGATCACAGAAGCAGGAAAAACACAGATGGCGTACCTGCAGGGCGAATGGAAGTCCTACCGTGACACCATTGACAACATCATCGAGTGGAGGAAAAAAGAATGACGAGTGGGGAATATCTGAAACAATTGGAAAAGTATCTGAGGAAGCTTCCGCAGAGCGACTATGAAGATGCGATGGAATACTTCACCGAGTATTTTGCAGATGCCGGTCCGGAAAATGAGCAGGCCGTGATCAAAGAACTCGGAACACCGAAACAGGCAGCCGCCGAGCTGATGCGGAATCTTCTGGACAAAAAAGTAGATGAACGCGAGGCAATGGAAAAGGAAGAAAAACAGAAAGAGAAGAAAAAAACGACAGGCGCCAACGTCGTCTGGATCGCGATTCTCGCCCTGTTTGCAGCCCCGATCGGAGCCCCGATTCTGATCAGCATTCTCATCGTTCTGCTCTGCGCGGCCCTCTGTGCGGCACTGCTTGATATGAGCGTCTTTCTGATTGCAGTTGTCGGCGTGGTCGCCGGAATTAAAATGCTGCTGCGCGGCATTCTGGCAGTCTCGGTTTCCTTCGGCGGATTCTGCTTTATTACCGGAATGGGCGTTTTCATGCTGGGAATCAGTATTCTGTGCGCGGTGTTCGGCGTATACTTTGCAAAATGGATGGGACGGCTGTTCGTGTGGTGTACACGTAAGGTAACGAAAAAAGGAGGAAGCAGATCATGAAAAAATGGACAAAAACAGCATTACTGACAGGATGTGCCTGCTGTATTGCCGGTGCAGTGCTGATGTTCAGCGGATGGGCAAGCGGCGGAAGAGCATACGCGGAAACGTATGATCTGAATGCGATGAGCGGTTCTGCGAAGAAGGAAGACGGCATTTCCGCACAGGAAAAGATAAAACTTGATGATTTTGATGAACTGCAGGCAGACCTTACGATCGGCGACCTGAACATCCTTCCGTCCGGTGACGATTCCTGTTATCTCGCCTGGCGGATTCCGTCGAAAAAAGGAGAGACTGCAGTGGAATATCGCGTGCGGGACGGTGTTCTGAGCATCGAAGAGACAAGCGCAGTGTCCGATACGATTTACATTAATATTGACTTTACGGAAGAAATCTTAAGTGGCGGTAAACAGTCGGAAACAGGAGTGATTCTGTATGTACCGGAAAAGAAGGTACTGAAAAAAATAGAGGTAACGATGGGATTCGGTGATGTGCAGATGAATGGCATCCAGGCGGAAAGCGGAAGACTGCAAAATGCGGATGGAGATATCACACTTTTCGGATGTGACATGCAGAATATCAAATGCAAAGCAGATTACGGTGATGTGGAACTGAAGAGCGGAACGTGGGAGAATGGGTCGATCACGCTGGAGGATGGCGATGCGAAAATCCAAAATACGAAGCTTTCCGGAGACGTGTCGGTGGAAAACTCCTACGGCGATATTGAACTTGAACTGGGTAAAAAAGATCTGGAACGGCTGGAAATTACGGCAAAGACAGATTTTGGGGAGATCGATGTACCGGATACCATGGAGAATCTGATGCAGAAAGAGGAGGACGAGCAGAGCTTTTCTTATGTACCGGATCAGCCAGCGGGCAGAATCACACTGATGACAAAGGATGGTGATATCTCGTTGGAAAACGATTAAGCGTTTCTGAATGTTCAGGGACATATGAAATTCCAGAAAAATCGCAAAGCATGCCCGCATGAATGAGCGTTTTTGGAAAATAAGACAAAAGTGACAAAAACACAGGAGGCTGTTTGGATGGTTTCACCAGAAAAAGGGAAATGATCCAAACAGTCGCTTGTTTTTTGTACTTAAATTTTCAGCTTTTAACTTGATTTGTAGATTGCGGTGCTTTAAAATAAAAGTAATCAAGCATTGTGGAACGGGCTCCACAGACCGGCAGCGGGGGAAAAGCCGGAACGAGTCAGAGAAAACAGCCCAGTGTCAGAATAGGAGTTAGGAGAAACTATGGCAAGTATTAGAGATGTCGCGATCAAAGCGGGAGTAGGAATCGGAACGGTATCCCGTGCACTCAATGGGAGCGGGTATATTTCCGATGAAACAAAACAGAAGATCATGCAGGCAGTGGAGGAACTGAACTATAAACCAAATGAGCTTGCCCAGAACCTGTTCCGCAACAAGTCCGGTTTTATCGGAATTGTTGTTAAGAATCTTTCACATCCGTTTATGGCATCTCTGGTGAAACATGTCGAGAATAATCTGTACACCAATGGCTACAAGTGCATGCTCTGCGAGGTTGGGGACAATCCGAACCGCATCGAGGAATTTGTGGAAATGCTGCAGCGAAATGTCATGGACGGCATTATCTGCTGTGCGGATATCCCGTCTTCTGTCAGCCTGGCGGAAATTCATCGTCCGATTGTCATGATTGACCGCTACGTCACCGAAGGGATTCCGTGTATACATTCCGACCATAAGCGCGGCGGTGAGCTTGCGGCGCAGGCGCTTTTGAGCGCAGGATGTAAGAATGTGCTCTATTTTGCATCGAGTGCAACAGAGCGTGGTTGCTCCATGGATCGTTACCGACGGTTTGCGGAAGTCTGCAAACAGCATAAATGTAAAATTACAGCGATTGATGCCGGAAGCAAGATTCTGAATTTTCAGAGCGGCCCGACGATCTGGAAAAAATACATCAGCCATTTTGATGGAATTGATGGACTCTTTACAGCCGATGTCACAGCGGCAGCGTGCATGAAGATGCTGCAGAAAAAAGGGATTAAGATTCCGAAAAAACTGAAGGTGGTTGGCTACGACGGCCTGGATTTTACCCGCTTTTTGACACCGGAGCTGACGACGGTCTGTCAGAATGTGCCGGAAATCGCAAAGCGGAGCGTGGACACCATCATCCGCATCGGCTCCGCCGGCAGCTACACTGCCGACGCCAAGCTGTTCGACACCGTGCTGGCTACCGGTGCGGTCAGTGAGTCCAACTATGCCCGCGTCCAGAGCGGCAACGACCACGACATCACCTTCCCCAGCGAGACTCTGAATGATAAGCTGCGCGCCTCCGCCAAGAAGCAGGGCATCAAGCTCATCGAGGGCAACATCCACTCCTCCGACGTTTTCTACCGTCAGCCTTCCGACGCAAAGCCCACCTACTGGGAGCTGCTGCGCGACGAGCGCGGCTGCCTCTGCGTGGAGATGGAGAGCTTTGCTCTGTTCGCCAACGCCGAGGTGCTGGGCAAGAACGCTGCCTGCCTGCTGACCATTTCCGACAGCTTTGTTTCGCCGGAAATCACCACGGCAGAACAGCGCCAGAAGAGCTTTACCGACATGATGAAGGTAGCACTGGGTGCAGAATACTAAGCGTTAAAAACGCATTTCAGCGCGGTTTGCCTGCAAAAGGGCTTGCCGCGCTGTTTTCGACCCCTGAAAACCAAAAAAGGAGTGACGGATATGACAAACCTGACCCTGGAAGAAAAGAAGGAGCTCATCCGCATGGCACTGGCTGCACGGGAAAAAGCCTATGTGCCCTACAGCGATTTTATGGTGGGCGCTGCTCTGCGCGCCAGAGACGGCCGTATTTTTACCGGCTGCAACGTGGAGAACGCTGCCCTTACCCCCAC
>ENA-OPXQ01001783-OPXQ01001783.1-human-gut-metagenome-genome-assembly--contig:-NODE-1783-length-11019-cov-5.499909_pt1 | contig 11019 bp, 7 predicted proteins | sample MGYA00241769_ERZ502042 | MGnify/ENA primary metagenome ERZ502042 (study PRJEB25962, sample SAMEA2041934) | human gut metagenome | biome: human gut; feature: human-associated habitat; material: faeces...
TGGCAGCGTCAACGCGGGCTTTCATCTCAGCCAGCTCGAACTGGGTGTTCTGGAAAGCGGAGATGCTGCGGCCGAACTGCTTGCGCTCCTTGACGTAAGCGACGGTCTCCTGCAGAGCGCCCTCGGCGATGCCCAGAGCCTGGGAAGCGATACCGATACGGCCTCCGTCCAGAGTAGCCATAGCCAGCTGGAAGCCCTTGCCGCGCACGCCCAGCATACGGTCCTTCGGGATGCGGCAGTCCTCAAAGATCAGCTCGCAGGTAGAAGAACCACGGATGCCCATCTTATCCTCAGCCTTGCCGACGGAGAAGCCCGGGTCGGTACGCTCCACGATGAAGGCGGAGCACAGCTTGGTGGGACGGCCCTTCTTGTCGAGGACCTTATCGGTAACAGCAATGACGATGAACACGTCAGCGTAGCCTGCGTTGGTGATGAAGACCTTGGAGCCGTTCAGCACCCAGTAATCGCCATCTTCCACAGCAGTGGTCTGCTGGCCCTGAGCGTCAGTACCAGCGCCCGGCTCGGTCAGACCGAAAGCACCCAGCCACTCGCCGCTGCACAGCTTGGGCAGATACTTTTCCTTCTGCTCGGGAGTGCCGTTCTCATAAATAGGTGCTGCGCACAGGCTGGTGTGTGCGGAAACGATAACACCAGTGGTGCCGCAGACCTTGCTCAGCTCCTCAACAGCCATGACGTAGGACAGGACGTCGCCGCCTGCACCGCCAACGGAGGTGGGGAAGTAAATGCCCATCATGCCCAGCTTGCCCATCTTCTCGACGGTCTCCTTGGGGAAATACTCTTCGGCATCGACTTTCTTTGCCAGAGGCTTGACTTCGTTTTCAGCAAACTCGCGGTACATCTTCTGCACCATCTGCTGCTGCTTGGACAGAGTAAAATCCATCGCTATATCCTCCTAACAGGTCTTTTTTCATTTACCGGAATAGCCCGGTGCAAACAAATTCCTCCCGACCGCTTTCCCCGCAGCCGGGAGAAATGTTTATCAGAATTTACAGCTGGTCAACAGGGGTCTTGGTGCGGTCTGCGTTGTAAACGTAGAAGCCCTTACCGGTCTTGCAGCCCAGATTGCCGCCGCGCACCATCTTGCGGATCAGCGGGCAGGCACGGTACTTGCTGTCGCCGGTCTCGTTGTACAGCACGTCCATAATGGCCAGGCAGATGTCCAGACCGATGAAGTCGCCCAGCTCCAGGGGACCCATGGGGTGGTTAGCGCCCAGCTTCATAGCGGTGTCGATGCCGGCGATATCGGAAACGCCCTCCATCTTAATGAAGGCAGCCTCGTTGATCATGGGGATCAGGATGCGGTTGACCACAAAGCCGGCAGCCTCGTTGACCTGAACGGGGCTCTTGCCGATGGCAACGGAGATCTCCTTGATCTTCTCGACAGTCTCAGCGGGAGTGTTGCAGCCAGCGATGACCTCGATGAGCTTCATGCGGTCTGCGGGGTTGAAGAAGTGCATACCGACCAGAGGACGGCTGACACCCTTGCCGATCTCGGTGATGGACAGAGAAGAGGTGTTGGAAGCGAAGATGCACTCGGGCTTGCAGATCTTATCCAGCTCGCCGAAAGTGGTCTGCTTGACCTTCATATCCTCGAAAGCAGCCTCAACGACCAGGTCGCAGTCAGCGCACAGGTCTTCCTTCAGGCCCGGGGTGATAGCAGCGACGATAGCGTCAGCCTTCTCCTGCGTCATCTTGCCCTTAGCGACCAGCTTCTCATAGCCCTTCTTGATCTTTGCCAGACCATTCTCGGCCCACTCCTGCTTGATGTCACACAGAGCAACCGTGTTGCCCTCGACCTGAGCAAATGCCTTTGCGATGCCCTGGCCCATAGTGCCAGCACCGATAACACCGATCTTCATGGGAAATCTCTCCTTTATTATATCTTCTGAATGTAGTGCCCCTCCGTGTCTCCCCTTTCCGGGGAGGCGCTGCAGAGGCGTTATGGTTTAGTTTAGTTGTTCGTGAACACTGCCTTGGGCTTCGGCTTTTCACGGCTCAGGAAGCAGGCCATGCCTTCCTTCTGGTCATGAGTCTCGAAGCAGTCGCCGAACAGCTTCTCTTCGACTTCGACAGCCTTCTCGATGGGGAGGCTGATGCCGTCGTTGATAGCCTTCTTGCAGTTGCGCACGGCGATGGGAGCGTTCTTGGCGATCTTGTTGGCCAGCTTCAGGACATTCTCCATCAGCTCAGCCTGCGGATACACTGCGTTGACCAGGCCGATGCGGTAGGCCTCGTCAGCCTTGATGTTCAGTGCAGAGTAGACCAGCTGCTTTGCCATGCCCATGCCAACCAGACGTGCCAGACGCTGGGTGCCGCCGAAGCCCGGGGTGATGCCCAGACCGACTTCCGGCTGACCAAACACAGCGTTGTCGGAGCAGATGCGGATGTCGCAGCTCATAGCCAGCTCATTGCCGCCGCCCAGTGCAAAGCCGTTGACGGCTGCGATGACGGGGATGGGGAAGCTCTCGATCATCAGGAACACATCATTGCCCAGTTTGCCGAAAGCCTCGCCCTCGGCCTTGGTCATGGTGCTCATGGAGCCGATGTCAGCGCCTGCCACGAAGCTCTTGTCGCCTTCGCCGGTCAGGACGATGCAGCGGATGGCGGACTGGTCAACTGCCTCAAAAGCAGCCTTCAGGTCTGCCAGGACTTCGGGGTTCAGGGCGTTCAGTGCCTTCGGGCGGTCGATGGTGATGATCTCGACTGCGCCCTGCACCTCGGTTTTTACAAATGCCATTGTGAAAACCTCCATTCAGGTTATATCTTATTCAAAACAGCCCCCGGACAAGGGGCAAGTCTCCGGTCTCGCCCACTGTCCGGGCTGTATCAATATCCGGAGTGACCCTCCAAAGGGAAATTAGTCCATCTCGACGATGGTTGCGCAGCCCATGCCGCCGCCGATGCACAGGGTAGCCAGACCCTTGTGAGCACCACGATGCTTCATAGCGTACAGCAGGGTGACGAGGATACGAGCACCGGAAGCGCCGACCGGGTGGCCCAGAGCGATTGCGCCGCCGTTGACGTTCAGCTTGTCCTTATCAAAGCCCAGAGCCTCGCCGACAGCGATGGACTGTGCTGCGAATGCCTCGTTGGCCTCGACCAGGTCCATATCAGCAACGGTCATGCCGGTCTTAGCCATGACCTTCTTGGTAGCAGCGATGGGGCCAAGACCCATGACCTCAGGCTCGACGCCTGCCAGAGCACCTGCGACCCAGGTAGCCAGAGGCTTCACGCCCAGCTCCTTGGCCTTCTCTTCGCTCATGATGACCAGAGCAGCTGCGCCATCGTTGATAGCAGAGGAGTTTGCAGCGGTGACGATGCCGTCCTTGGTGAAGGCGGGCTTCAGCTTTGCCAGCACTTCGGGAGCGCTCAGACGGGGGCCTTCATCGGTATCGAACACGGTATCGCCCTTCTTGCCCTTGATGACAACAGGAACGATCTCCTCCTTGAAAGCGCCGTCCTTGATGGCCTTGTCAGCCTTCAGCTGGCTGTGGTAAGCGAACTCATCCAGCATCTCGCGGGTGATGGGGCTGTAGCCGTACTTCTTCTGATAGGTCTCGTTGGTGCAGACGTTCTCAGCGGTCATGCCCATGTGCTTGTTGAAGCCGCAGGCATCCCACAGAGCATCGTTGACCATGGTATCCACGATCTCGCTCTTGCCCATGGGAGCGCCCATGCGGTAGCCGTAGCGGCCCTTCATCATTGCGAAGGGAGCCATGTCCATGTTCTCCATGCCGCCTGCGACCACGATGTCAGCATCGCCGGCCTCGATCATCTGAGCAGCCATGTTGACGCAGTTCAGGCCGGAGCCGCAGACCACGTTGACGGTGACAGCAGGAGTCTCGACGGGCAGGCCAGCCTTCAGGGAAGCCTGACGAGCGACGTTCTGACCCAGACCAGCCTGGATGACGCAGCCCATGTAAACATGATCGACCTGCTCGGGTTTCACGTTAGCACGGTTCAGGGCCTCCTTGATGACGATGGAGCCCAGCTCTGCAGCAGGGACGTTTGCCAGGGTGCCGCCAAACTTACCAATAGCGGTACGGCAAGCAGATGCGATAACGATTTTCTTCATGTTAATAGCCTCCTGAATTTATATGTTTCGGGGTTTCGTAAAACTATTTATCAAAAAGCCCAAAGGCCTTTCTGCATTATAAAGGGTATCAGAACATCTTTCCTTCCGCCCGGAGCTGCTCCACTTTGGCGTGGATGGCATTCTCTACGTTGGGCGTCACGAACTTGGAGATGTTGCTGCCGTAGCGGGCAGCCTCCTTGACGATGGTGGAGGAAAGGTAGCTCCACTTGATGCTGGTGGCAAGGAACATCGTCTCGATACCGGGCATCAGTGCGTGGTTCGTCTGGGCGAGCTGTATCTCGTTTTCGAAATCTGTCACCGCCCGCAGGCCCCGCACCATCACCGAAGCGTGGCGCTTCTTGGCGAACTCCACGGTCAGGCCGTCGAAGCTCTCCACCGTCACATTCGGGATGTCCTTGCAGCATTCCCGCAGCAGCGCCACCCGTTCTTCTACGGTGAACAGAGGGTTCTTTGCGCTGTTGATGAGCACTGCCACAATGAGCTGGTCGTTTATCTTTGCAGCTCGCTTGATGATGTCGAGATGTCCTTTCGTGACCGGGTCAAAGGACCCGGGGTAAACTGCTGTTGCCATCGATATGGTCTCCTTTATTTGCGCGCTTTGGAAAAGCGCATTTGGTGTTGCCATGATAGCACTTTTCAGTTCCTGCTTCAAGTACCAGACCGCATCGCCATCGCAATATCGTTAATTTTTAGTCAATTAACGTCGCACTGGGGCGCATCATCTTGGTACACCCTTAGTAAACCATATCGTCAAAATTTTATCAAGTACTTTTTCGAAAAAAATTGTTTTTGCTATACCAAACAATCGCCACAAATACCTAAGAAATTTAGTCAAATTGTCCTGCGAGACATTTTTTCGCGGAAGAGGGCTTGATTATAATGTTTGTTAATGTTATAACTAAGCTGTGCAGGTGTGCCGCTGCCGGAGGCTCCTGCCCTGCCGACCCCAAGGATACCGCCGGGGTGTGATAAGACAGTGTCCGGACTGGGAAAAAACGGTAAATTTCCGGCTAAGATTTTGTCCCGTAGAATTGTAAATAATAAATTTACAATTCTTTTATGTTCTTAAAGGAGAGGATGGTTTATAATGGATTTCATGGAAATGTATGCCCAGAAAAAGATGACTGCCGAGCAGGCTGCTTCTCTGGTCAAGAGCGGCGACTGGGTGGATTACGGCTGGTGCGTCAACACCCCCGTGGCCGTGGACGCCGCCCTTGCCAAGCGCCTGCCCGAACTGGAAAACGTCAATTTCCGCGGCGGCATCCTGATGTGGGTGCCTGAGATCTTCCAGATCGACGACCCCGCTGCCCACATGACCTGGAACAGCTGGCACATGGGCGGCATTGAGCGCAAAGCCATCGCACAGGGCTTCTCGTTCTACTCCCCCATCCGCTATTCGGAGCTGCCCCGCTACTACCGCGAGAGTCCCGACCCGCTGGACATCGCCGTCTTCCAGGTGACTCCGATGGACGAGCACGGCTACTTCAACTTCGGCCCCAGCGCTTCCCATCTGGGTGCCGTCTGTGAGAAGGCCAGGAAGATCATCGTGGAGGTCAACACCAATATGCCCCGCTGCCTCGGTGGTATGGAGAACTGTGTCCATATCTCCCAGGTCACCGGCATCGTGGAGGGCGACAATCCGCCCATCGGCCAGATGGCCGCTGCCGGCCCCGCTTCCGAGGTCGATTTGAAGGTTGCAAACCTCGTCGTGCCGCAGATCCCCAACGGTGCCTGCCTGCAGCTGGGCATCGGCGGTATGCCCAACGCCATCGGCAGCCTCATCGCCCAGAGCGATTTGAAGGACCTGGGCGTCCACACCGAGATGTATGTTGACGCTTTCGTGGACATCGCCAAGGCCGGCAAGATCACCGGCGCACACAAGCAGCTGGACAAGGGCCGTCAGGTCTACGCCTTCGGTGCCGGCACCCAGAAGATGTACGACTACCTCAACAACAACCCCGAGTGCATGTCTGCTCCCGTCGATTACACCAACGACATCCGCAGCATCTCCGCACTGGACAACTTCATCTCCATCAACAATGCGGTGGACATCGATCTGTTCGGCCAGGTGAATGCGGAGAGTGCCGGCGTCAAGCACATTTCCGGTGCAGGCGGCCAGCTGGACTTCGTGCTGGGCGCATACCTTTCCAAGGGTGGCAAGAGCTTCATCTGCCTGTCCTCTACCTTCTTTAATAAGAAGACCGGTCAGCTCGAGAGCCGCATCCGTCCCACGCTGGAAAACGGCAGCATCATCACCGATACCCGCGCCAATCTGCATTACCTCTGCACTGAATACGGCTGCGTCAACCTTAAAGGTCTGACCACCTGGGAGAAGGCCGAAGCCCTCATCAATGTGGCACACCCCGACTTCCGCGAGGAGCTTATCAAAGAGGCCGAGAAGATGCACATTTGGCGCCGCAGCAACAAAATCTAAACATCGCCGTACCGGCTCCTGCCGTCTGCGGCAGGAATGGAGTCACACATGATGGACAAAAAGCCGCACATCAAGCCCTATATCTACGGAATGCTCGCGGGCTTTGGTGCGATAAGTCTAAGCATCCTGTTCTTCTTCTTCATCTACCGCTTCGACGGGTTCGGCGACGCGGTCTCCAAGGTGACCGGCATCCTGATGCCCTTCATCTATGGTGCCGTCATCGCCTATCTGCTCAAGCCGGTGTGCAACACCATTGAGGGCTTTCTGCACCGCATCTTCCCCGAAAAGCTCCACAGCATGGCCAATATGCTTGCCATTGCGGCGACGCTGCTGTTCGGTGTGCTGGTGGTCTACGCCCTCGTGATGATGGTGGTGCCGCAGCTCATCACAAGCGTCACCTCCCTCTACTACACCGCGCAGACCAGCATCACCCGGTTCATGCGTTGGGTGAACACACAGAAAGTCTTTTTGGATAATGAGACACTGATGGGCTACTTCAACAATGCCTACGATGTCATTGCTGACAATCTGACCACTCTGCGCACCACCCTGCTCCCCTCGCTGCAGAATATACAAGGCATCTTGAGCGGTGTGGGCGTCGGCGTCATGAATGTGGTGACCTGGTTCAAGAACCTGCTCATCGGCCTTATCGTCGCTGTTTACCTGCTGGCCAGCCGCAAAAAGTTCGCCAAACAGGCCAAGATGATCCTCTACAGCGTCGTCAAGCCCCGCTGGGCGCAGCTCATCCAGGAGGAAGTCCTCTACGCAGACAAGATGTTCGGCGGCTTCATCAACGGCAAGATCATGGACTCCGCCATCATTGGCGTGCTCTGCTACTTTGCCTGCATCATCTTCAAGTTCCCGAGCGCGCTGCTGGTGTCGGTCATCATCGGCGTCACCAACGTCATCCCCTTCTTCGGTCCCTTCATCGGTGCCGTGCCTGCAACGCTGCTCATCCTCATCCAGAGCCCTATCAAGGCCATCTGGTTCGTGCTCTTCGTTCTGGTGCTCCAGCAGCTGGACGGCAATGTCATCGGCCCGAAGATCCTGGGCAACACCACCGGCCTTTCGAGCTTCTGGGTGCTCTTCTCCATCCTGCTGTTCGGCGGTCTGTGGGGCTTCGTGGGCATGATCGTGGGCGTACCGCTGTTCGCCGTCATCTATGACGTCATCAAGAAGCTGGTCTTCCACGGCCTGCGCCGCAACGGCCAGCTCGACCAGATGACCGTCTACCACGACGAGTTCGGCGATCCCGGCGATCCGGTTCCCGCGCCTGTAGAAGATGAAGGAACGGAAACCGAAATCGTCATTGATTCCGGCGAAGAATAAAATAACAAGATAAAGCCCCCATCCTCCCGGCTGCCTCAGCCGGTGAAGATGGGGGCTTTTCTGCGCATTTTTATGTTTGAAAGACCGATAAAGTCATTTCGCGTGAGCAGTGGAATGCGCCGGTTCCCAGTCCTTGTAATTCTCGTACCGGCTCTCCCTGAGGGTGACGTGCGACCAGATCTCGTCGGCTACAGGCTGCCAGTCGGCAGCATACGCACCGCACTTATCGCAGAGGTGGTCTACGCTCTCGGGCGACTGCAAGTCGGTGCTGTGAGCACCGGTGTCGTGCACCATCTGGCGCAGAAGCTCGGGGTTTTCCAGCATCGGGCAGGGACGCAGATGGTTTTTATTGAAGGGCTGGCCGTTGTGGTAGGCCATGAAGAGCGGGCTGCGGAGAATATCGAGGATGCTGCTGTCGTGGATGTTGGCGTTGGAATAGTGGATAAAGACGCACGGCTCTGCATCGCCCGCCGAATTGATATGAAAATAGTTGCGTCCGCCTGCGATGCATCCGCCCACAAACTCGCCATCGTTCTGGAAGTCCATCGGATAGAACGGAATATCGCTCTTTTCTGAGCGGAGATACCGGATGCGCTCAATCATGTACTTGCGCTGAGCAGGCGTGGGCATCAGCTCCGGCGCAGCCTCGTTGCCTACCGGCATATAGTGGAAGTAGAACCCGAAGTGCGCACCCTTGTCGCAGAGCATCCGCATAAAGTGGTCGCTGGTGACGGCTTCGAGATTGTCTCTGGTATAGCAGATGGAGGTGCCAAAAAGGATCCCGTGGGCCTTGAGCAAGTCCATCGCATTCATGACAGCGGCATAGTGGCCGTCGCCCCGCCGGGCATCATTGGTAGAGGGAGTTCCCTCGATCGAGAGCATGAAGGCGATATTGCCCAGTTTTACGACCTCTTCGCAGAACGGCTCATCGATGAGGGTAGAGTTCGTGTAAATCGCAAACTGCACATCGTTGTGCTTTTTTGCCAGACGGAGAATATCCGCCTTCCGCACCAGAGGCTCGCCGCCGGTGAGCATATAGAGATAGACCCCCAGCTCCTTGCCCTCGGTGATGATTTTGTCCATATCCTCAAAGCTGAGGTTGTTTTTGTGGCCGTACTCGCCCGCCCAGCATCCCACGCAGTGCATATTGCAAGCCGAAGTGGGGTCGAACAGGATCAGCCACGGAATGTTGCAGTGGTACTTTGTGCGATTCTCGCGGATGGTCTTTGTCCCCCGGAAGAACGCCTCATAGCCAAGGTTGAGCGCCGTGGTGCGTGCCACGCTGGGCGCGGTCTGGTCGAGCACACAGTTGATGAGCTTCGACCACTTGCTGTCCGCATCGGTCAGTACTGCGCGGGCGTGCTCATACGTCTCCTCGCTGAACGAGTCGCCATAGAACTGCTTGGCGACGTCCACCATCTCGGCAAACGCCTTCTGACGGTCTTTTCTGACATGAGCCAGTGCCACATCCACCATCGTTCCGACAGCGGTACGCTGTACCTTATGGCTCAACGGCTCCAACGCGATACTCATAAAAGTCTGCCTCCTTGTGTGGGTCTTTGCCAGCCCTTTGTTTTGACAATACTTTAACATTTTTCCGACAAAGGTTCTATAAACAAGCAGAGCAGGGTGATAGTTTTTCTATCATCCTGCTCTGCTTGTTCAAATTTTTATCAGTCGTCGATTTTTGATGCTCTGCCGTCGGTGCTGAAGCGCAGCAGCGCCCGCTTCAAATCACCATGCATCATGATGTTGAGCCGTTCGGCCATGATGGCCGGTTCGATCTTCATATCGCGGCGTATCCATTCCAGCACCATGCCCACAAAGCCATACTTATAAAAATCAATGATGAACTGCTTGTCCTCTTCCTGCACCGGGATGTTTTCACGCTCTACAAACATCCGCAGCAGAGGGTCAAGCATTTTATAGAGATACTGCTCCACCTGTTCCCGGCTGATGGAGCGGTAGACATTCAGCACCAGCACCCGGTTGGCCTGCACCTTTTCCAGCATATCGCGGAAGGCGTCGCTCCACGTCTCAAAGTCCTGATGGCCTTCCAGTGCCTCTGTGGCATCCTCCACCAGGATCCAGTCCACCAAATCGTAAATATCCTTGAAATGGTAGTAAAAGGTCATGCGGTTCACGCCGCAGTCCTCGGTAATGTCGTTTATCGTTATCTTATTCAGCGGCTTGCGGAGCAGCAGCTTTTTGAGCGATGCTTCCAGCGCGCGTTTTGTCGTCTGTGCCACGAGAATGCCCATCCTTTCGCGTTTGCCCCGTTCTGTGCGGAGTTTTCCAACTTCTATCTATTATGATACCTCATCTGCCCGTGCAGGTGCAAGCACCTTTTTCGACTTTTTCATGAACTTTTTATGTTTTCTTAAGATTTGGACAGCAAAAAAGCTGCGCCGCCGCAGCGCGTCTATCAGGAGCTTTCCGAAAAGCTTTGACATTTTCCGGCTTTCCTCTTGATTTCTCCCCCGGCCCTGCTTACAATGGAGACACAGAGGGGGCATCTCCCCTGTTCTTTTGATTGGGAAAGAGGGTTTTCTTATGCTGAATACCATCGGTTTCTTAGGCTGCGGCAACATGGGCGGAGCCATCGCCCGGGCCGTCTGCAAGGCGGCAGACCCGCAGAACGTCTGGCTCGCCAACCGCACCGCCGCCAAGGCAGAGGCTCTGGCCGCTGAGCTGGGCTGCAACACCACCATCAACGACGAGGTGGCAGGCCGCTGCGACCTCATCTTCTTAGCCGTCAAACCCCAGATGATGGAGGAGCTGCTGGCACCGCTCCGCTTTACGCTGGCCGAACGGCCCAGCCGCTTCGTGCTGTGCAGCATGGCGGCGGGCCTGTCCATCGCCCGCATTCAGGAGATGGCGGGCGGCGACTACCCCGTCATCCGCATCATGCCCAACACGCCCGCTTCGGTGGGGGCCGGTATGATCCAGTACTGCACCTCCAACGTCACCGCCGAGGAAGAGGCCGAGTTCCTGAAATTGATGGCCCCCGCCGGGCGGCTGGATGCTGTGCCGGAAAGCCTCATCGACGCGGCCAGCTGCGTGTCCGGCTGCGGCCCGGCCTGGGTGTACCAGTTCATTGAGGCACTGGCAGACGGCGGCGTAGCCTGCGGCCTGCCCC
>ENA-OPXQ01001784-OPXQ01001784.1-human-gut-metagenome-genome-assembly--contig:-NODE-1784-length-11019-cov-2.257935_pt1 | contig 11019 bp, 10 predicted proteins | sample MGYA00241769_ERZ502042 | MGnify/ENA primary metagenome ERZ502042 (study PRJEB25962, sample SAMEA2041934) | human gut metagenome | biome: human gut; feature: human-associated habitat; material: faeces...
AACATAGACACCGCCATGACAGTCAATTTCCACTGTATCTTCCGCCGTATAGCTGTGAGGACCTTTCATCAGCAGTACGATCACTTCATCAATGGTCTCTTCTCCATCCACAATCGTTCCATAATGAATGGTATAGGACGGCTGCTCTGACAATACTTTTCCTTCTTTATACGGACGAAACATTTTCTCTCCAATAGAAAATGCATCTTCCCCGCTGATTCGGATTACACCAATTCCCGCTCCGGTCATCGGTGTCGCAATTGCCGCAATTGTATCACTTTTATACATGCCATTCACCAAAAAGAGGACGCTTATTCGCGTCCTCCACCCCTTTTGTCTTTGTTTCGATTGTAATTACCGCTGCGTCTTCCCGGTCCATTGTTGTAACGGCGATACCGATTATTTTCTCTCGGCTGAACTCCCTCTTTCAGAGATACCACTACTTTACGGAACGGTTCTTCTCCTTCACTGTGCGTTGTTACATAAGGATCTGACTGAAGTGCTGAGTGAATGATCCTTCTTTCATACGGATTCATTGGCTCTAAAGCAACAGGTTTTTTCGTTCTCTTTACCGTATATGCTATTTTTTTAGCTAATTTTTCAAGTGTTGCCTTTCTTCTCTCGCGGTAATTCTCTGTGTCAAGTTTTACGCGGATATATGCATCGCTCTCACGATTCACATAAAGGCTGATAAGATACTGTAATGCGTCAAGAGTCTGTCCTCTCTTTCCTATAAGGATACCCATATCGGAACCAGATAAATCAATATTCATTACATTATCTTCTTCTCTAAAATCAATATTTACTGTAGTTTCCACTTTCATGGCAGCAAATAATTCGTCACAGAATTCCTGTGTTCTTTCTAATAAAGACTTCTTTAATATTACCTTAATTACTGCAGGTTTGCTATTAAAGATTCCGAGGAAACCTTTGCTTCCCTCATCAACTACTTCATACTGTAACTTATCACTGCTGATTCCAAGCTCAAGAGTAGCTGCGGTAATTGCCTCATCTACAGTTTTTGCTTTAAATTCTTTAACTTCCACTACTTCTTACCTCCCCTGGTATGTCCATGTTCCTTCTCATACTGAGATACCAGATAAGCCTTTTTACCAATTTCTCCAAGCTTGCTGATATCAACAGAATCAAGATTGGCATAATCTTCTGCACCTGTTCCTTCTGGTCCAGCGATTTTCTTTGTATTAATGGAAGCAATTTGCTTAATTGTCTTTCTTGCGGAAGGATTCTCAATCTCCTCTTTTGCGGCATCTGCCTTAGCAGAGGTATCCATGAGTCTTTCCATAAATGTTTTCTGTCCTTTTGCTTTCTTCTTTGCAGCTTTTTCTTTGTTCTTTGCAACAAGAGCATCGATATCTGCGTTATCCATATATTTATTAATGATAACCTGCTGTAAACACTGGAATAATGCACTTGTTACCCAGTAAATACCAAGACCTGCCGGAGTAACTAAACAGAAATATAAAGACATAAGAGGCATCATGACTGTCATGCTCTTTGTCATTCCTGCTGCTGGATTATTACCATCCAGCTCAGGCTGTTTCATTGTCTTTGCAGATAAATACTGGAATAATGCAGCTAGAATAGGAATCAGCCAATAAATAGAAGGATGAAATCCTGGTGTCTGAGATACATTGATTCCTGCAAAGAAATCGTTCATTCCAATAATATGAGTAGATGAAGTGTTAATTACATCTGCTGCTGATGGAATCGCTTTGGCAAGTTTATGCCATGCATCTGCATTAAAATAATTCAGTGTATCAATAATCTGATTCTTTGTTGCATCTGATGCAAGACTTGTAACGTAAGAAGACTTTAATCCCTTACCAATCTTATTAATCGCATCAATTGCGCCTGCCTGTCCTGCGATTGCAGTTACAACCTGCATGTAGACAGCCTTAACCTGTGGGATATATGCAGGAATCTTACGGATAACCTGATATAACGCAAGGAAAATAGGCATCTGAATTACTAACTGAAGACATCCACCCGTTGGGTTTGTGCCATATTTTTCGTAAACTTTCTGAATCTCTTCATTCTGCTTCATCATAGAAGCCTGATCTGTCTTATTACGGTACTTTCTCTGAATCTTATTGATTTCAGGCTGCATTACCTGACTGATCTTAGCAAACTTCTGTTGCTTAATAGTCAGAGGCAGCATTAATAATCGAACAATAATGGTAAATATGATGATACATAATCCAATGTTCTGAATGCCGATGAAATTCAGACAATAGAAAATGAATTCCATGACATACCCAAGTAAGGTAGCAATCCATCCGATAATCGGAGTGGTAGACTGCGTCAATAACATACTTTTCCTCCTTAACTATGGAACCGGATCATATCCGCCTTTCGAAAAAGGATTACAACGCAGAATCCGCCACGCTGCTAACAATCCCCCCTTTAATACACCATGCTTCTCAATTGCCTCTATCGCATACTGCGAGCAGGTCGGTGTATATATACAGGTCGCTCTTCCTTTGAGAGCTGACAGATATTTCTGATAAAATCTTATTATTTTAATCAAAATAATTTTCATTCCAAATCGTCGTCTTTCAATAAATGATGTAAATTCAACAAATGAAAAATGGCACTTTCAAATTTCCCATAGTCAGAATCTTTCGCTGACGGGCGTGCCACAATTACAATGTCATAGCCACTCTTGATTTCTCCCCAGTGGAGACGCATAACCTCTCTGATTACTCTGGTTACTCTGTGGCGGACAATACTATTTCCTACTTTTTTACTTACGGAAATTCCCACGCGGTTAGAAGAAATGTCATTCTTCTTTATTATCATTACAAAACAGCGGTTCGCCTTAGACTTACCATTACGATATACCGCCTGGAACTCCCAATTCTTTCTTAAAGACTTAAATTCACTCACTTAACTTTCTCAACTTTCCAAAAAATCAATGAGAAAAGAAAAGGTCACATCACTGCGACCTAAGCTGATAATTTATTTCTTCCTTTTGCTCTTCTTCTAGCTAATACTTTTCTGCCGTTAGCAGTACTCATTCTTTTTCTAAAACCATGAACTTTAGATCTCTGTCTTTTCTTTGGCTGAAATGTCATCTTCATGCGAAAGCCACCTCCTTAAACGAATATTATACCTGTCTTGTTGAAAAACATCACTTCTATTATATTGAAAAAAGTGCTCTAAGTCAAGCAATTCCTGCGTTTTTTCTTATTAAATCTTTAATTTTAATTTTTTGCACATCCAAATCAGAAGTTATGCACGAGTTATCCACAAAATGTGCATAACTTGTGCATAACTATTGAAATATTCACAACTCTGCCGCAAAAATTCGTCGAGAGCTACTGTTAATCTGCAATTTTTGATGTGTATAATTTCGTTTAAGTTATCCACAATGTGTTATTTTTCATTTTTTTCTCTGAAAAAACAGCATTTTTCTCAGTTATCCACAATAAGTTATCCACATTTTCTCACCATTCGTATATTGAAAAAACTTCGGTTCTGTTATACACTTATACTAAAAGCCGAGCTGTTTTTTAATCTCGATATTTTTACTAAAACAGTTCAACATATTAAACCAGAATGGAGCTAACAATGAAAGAATTAATTGAGTCAAAATGGCAAGAAATTCTGAATATTCTCGTAAAAGAACATGAAATATCCGAAGTTGCCGTTAATACTTGGATACAACCACTAATTATTCAGACAATTACAGATGACAGTATTACTTTTTTTATGGTACGTGGACCACGAGGAATTGAATTTATAAAACACAAATATTACGACATTTACCTCTCTATGGCAATTGAGCAGGTTACTGGAAAGCAATTTAAAATTCTTTTTACCGACTCCAATTCTGCAGCCCCGAAATCAGAACCGAAAAAAGTCAGTGTTCCTGCAGAATATATTGGTAATTTAAATCCAAGATATACATTTGATACATTTGTAGTCGGCCCGACAAACAAAATGGCTCATGCTGTTTCCGTTGCAGTCGCCGAATCACCTGGTGGTGCATACAATCCCCTCTTTTTATATGGAGGAGCTGGACTTGGAAAGACGCATTTGATGCATTCCATTGCACACCATATCATTAATAATCGCCCAGATTTACGTGTTTTATATGTAACCTCTGAAAAATTTACAAATGAACTGATCGATTCCTTAAAACATGACAAGAATAAGGAATTTCGTGACAAATACCGTAATATTGATGTCCTCTTAATCGATGATATCCAGTTTATAATAGGAAAAGAAAGTACTCAGGAAGAATTTTTCCATACTTTTAATGAACTTCACGAAGCAAAAAAACAGATTGTAATTTCTTCCGATAAACATCCGCGAGAAATTGCAACATTAGAAGAACGTCTTAGATCTCGCTTTGAATGGGGAATTACTGCGGATATTCAGCCGCCAGACTACGAAACTAAGATGGCAATTTTGAAAAAACGTGCTGAATTAGAGCATCTTGATATTAATCAGGAGGTTATGCAATACGTTGCTACAAATATTAATTCCAATATTCGTGAATTAGAGGGAGCTTTAAACAAAATTTATGTTTTCGCCAACCTCGAAAAGAAGCCTGTTACCTTAGAATTAGCGGAAAATGCTTTAAAAGATACGATTGAATGTCAAAAAGAGGTAACTCCACAGTTGATTATGGATGTCGTTGCCGAACACTATAATATTTCTGTTTCTGACATCATTTCTAAGAAGAAAAATAAAGAAATCGCTAATCCACGACAGATTTGTATGTATCTTTCCCGTAAATATACCGACTATTCTCTCCAAAATATCGGAAAAATTATGGGTAATCGCGACCATACTACTGTTATACACGGTCATGACAAAATTGGAAAAATGCTTGAAACAGACGAAAATCTTAAAAGCAACCTTGATATCATCATCAAGAAATTGAACCCACCAACGTAGTACATTTATATAGAAGAAACAAAAAAATAAAGGTGTCTTCACACACTGGGGACAACCCTTTATTTTTTTCCACATTCTATTCAGATTCGATGTGAATTGCCTGTGGATAACTTTTGCCCAATTTTTCCTATGTGGATAACTATTTTTTTATTCACATACTTATCCGCATAGTTATCCTTTTCGAAAATCCTTGTATTATCGGCCTTATCTTAGTTATTCACATCCTACACACCCCCTACTACTACTACTGCGAATAACTTATTATATTTATATATATTTTACACCGAAAGGAGTTATACACATTTATGAAGATAACATGCTCTAAGAATCAATTTTTATATGGAGTAAATACAGTCTCTAAAGCTGTATCCAATAAGACAACAATGGATATTCTTCAATGTATACTGATTGAAGCTTATGATGATTGCATTAAATTAACTGCAAATGATACGGAACTTGGTATAGAAACAGTTATTGAGGGAACAATCATCGAACCTGGTAAGATTGCACTTGAAGCTAAAATCTTTTCTGAAATCATCAAAAAAATTCCAGATAATGATGTTTGTATCGAAACAGACGAGTCCGGAAAGACAAATATTGAATGTGAACAGATTCAGTGCAGCATTATGGGAAGAAAGGGAGACGATTTTTCACATTTACCTGAAATTGAAAAAGAAAACAAAATTACTCTCTCTCAGTTTGACTTAAAAGAAGTAATCAGACAGACGATTTTTTCTGTATCCGATAATGAAAATAATAAATTAATGACTGGAGAACTTTTGAGTATTGAAAATAATAAAATGACGGTAACTTCTCTTGATGGTCATAGAATTTCTGTTCGTAATATTGAATTACAGGAATCTTATCCTAAAATGGAAGTCATCGTTCCAGGTAAAACTTTATCCGAAGTTAGTAAGATTCTTCCAGGTGAAGCAAAAGATACAATTAATTTATATTTAACAGATAAGCATATTTTATTTGAGTTTGGGGAGACAAAAGTAGTTTCCAGATTATTAGAAGGTAAGTTTTATAATATCGGACAGATGCTTTCTAACGATTATGAAACTAAGCTGACTATCAACAAAATGGAATTATTACGCTGTCTTGACCGCTCCACTTTATTTGTAAAAGAGTCTGACAAGAAGCCAATTATCCTTAAGATTGAAAATGAACAGATGAATCTGATGATTTCTTCTCAGATTGGTTCCATGAAAGACCAGATTGCGATCAGCAAAGAGGGAAAAGACTTAGTTATCGGCTTTAACCCTAAGTTTTTAGTAGATGCGCTTCGTGTTATCGATGAAGAAGAAGTTACCATTTATCTTATCAACTCTATCGCACCTTGTATCATTCGTGATGAGAAATCCTCTTATTTATATTTGATCTTACCAATCAATGTAAGTAACAGTAATGTATAAATTTTAACGAAGTTGTCCGCTGTTGACGGACATGGAAACTTTTTTATTTAATAATTCAGATTACTGGTAATGTGTAGCTGGTGATAAATAGAGATAATATGCAAATAGTTATCAAGAGTTACAGATTATCCTGATAATCCGGATTATTGAAAAGCCAGAAAGGAATTAAAGTAAACTATGGAAGAATTAAAATTAAGAGATGAATTTATTAAGCTTGGACAGGCTATGAAGGCAGCAGGCATCGTATCTTCTGGTATTGATGCAAAAATGCTTATTCAGGACGGACAGGTAACAGTGAATGGTGAGGTGGAGACCAGAAGAGGTAAGAAGCTTTACGACGGTGATGTTTTTGAATTCGAAGGCGAAGAATTTAAAGTTGTAAAATAACCATAAGGGAGGACTCCATGTTTGTTGAATCAATCGAATTAAATAATTACAGAAATTTTGATTCGCTAAAAGTGGAGTTTTCTCCTGGAGTAAATATTTTTTTTGGAGATAATGCACAGGGGAAGACGAATCTTTTAGAGTCTATTTATGTAAGCGGAACTTTAAGATCCCATAGAGGAAGCAGGGATAAGGAACTGATTCGTTTTGGTGAAGATGAGGCACATATCCGGCTTTTTTTCAGAAAAGATTCATTATCCCATCGTCTGGATGTTCATTTAAAGAAAAATAAAAGCAAAGGAGTTGCGGTAGATGGTGTGCCGGTAAGACGCTCAGGAGAGCTTCTTGGAATGATGCACATCGTCTTTTTTTCTCCGGAAGATTTGTCGATTATTAAAGAAGGCCCGGCGGGAAGAAGAAGATTTCTTGATATGGAGCTGAGCCAGATTGACAAAGGCTATATGCAGCAGCTTGTTGCTTACAGTAAGATTTTGAATGAACGAAATAATCTTTTAAAACAAATTAATTTATATCCGGCGCTCATCGATACTTTGGATGGATGGGATGAACAGCTTCTTGCTGCCGGACAGTTTCTCATTAAAAAAAGAGAAGAGTTTGTATATTTTCTTGATGAGATGATGGCAAAGATTCATGGACAGCTTACTGGTGGTAAGGAGCAGATTAAAGTAGAATACGAAAAAAATGTGGAGGCAGAAAAATTTAGAGAGCAGCTTTATTCTAAAAGAAATAAAGATATTTCTTCAGGGACAACAAGTGTCGGGCCACACAGAGATGATCTTCGATTTAAAGTCGGGGGAATTGATATTCGTAAATTTGGCTCACAAGGACAGCAAAGGACGGCTGCGCTGTCATTAAAGCTGTCAGAAATCCGCCTTATTGAGCAGGTGACGGGAGAAAAACCAATACTTCTTCTTGATGATGTTTTATCAGAGTTAGATGCAGGCAGACAGTCGTGGCTGCTTGAAAGTATTCAGGATATTCAGACATTAATTTCCTGCACAGGACTTGATGATTTTGTAAACAGCCGTATCTCCTTAGACAAGGTATTTCGTGTAAAAGAGGGGATTGTACAGGAAGAAAAAACAGATGGTCTGGTTTAAGAAGTTGAATAAATGGCGATATTTATGGTATAATTATTTGATTAAGTTTTGACAGGAGGTTGAATTATGAGTGAAGAACAGATTTCTGCAGCGCAGGAATATGGTGCGGATCAGATACAGATTTTAGAAGGTCTTGAAGCTGTACGGAAAAGGCCTGGTATGTACATTGGCAGTACTTCATCCAAGGGCCTCCATCATCTGGTATATGAGATTGTAGATAATGCAGTTGATGAGGCATTAGCTGGATTTTGTGATACAGTAAAAGTGTACATCAATGAAGATAATTCTATCACGGTCAGAGATAATGGCCGTGGTATACCTGTAGGAATTAACAAGAAAAAGGGAATTCCAGCAGTCGAAGTCGTGTTTACCATCCTTCATGCAGGAGGAAAGTTCGGTGGTGGAGGATACAAGGTATCCGGTGGATTACACGGAGTAGGTGCATCGGTTGTTAATGCACTGTCCACATGGCTTGAAGTAGATATTTTCCATGAGGGAAAGATTTACCGTCAGAGATATGAACGTGGAAAGGTTATGTATCCGTTAAAGATTGTAGGGGATACAGATAAGAGAGGTACAGAAGTAAGATTTCTTCCTGATCCTACCATTTTCGAAGAGACTGTTTTTGATTTTTCAGTGTTAAAACAGCGTCTTCGTGAGATGGCATTTTTAACAAAGGGATTAAAGATTGTCCTTAAAGATAAGAGACCAGAAGAGAATGTTGCTCTCACATTCCACTATGAAGGTGGAATTCGTGAATATGTAGAATATCTGAATAAGAGTAAGGAAGTACTTTACCCACAGGTTATTTACTGTGAAGGTAAAAAAGGCGATGTAGTTGTAGAAGTTGCGTTACAGCATAATGATTCTTATAACGAAGGTGTTTATAGCTTTGTAAATAATATTACGACACCGGAAGGAGGAACACATTTAGCTGGTTTTAGAAGTGCACTTACAAAGACATTTAATGATTATGCAAGAAAGAATAAGTTATTAAAAGACAGTGAGCAGAATCTTACTGGAGATGATATCAGAGAAGGTTTAGTTGCCATTGTCAGCATTAAGATTCCAGAACCACAGTTTGAAGGACAGACAAAGCAGAAGCTTGGAAACAGTGAAGCGCGAGGTGCTGTTGACAGCGTAGTTAGCGAACAGCTCACTTATTTCCTTGAGCAGAATCCAAATGTTGCAAAGATAATCTGTGAGAAGGCGGTGCTTGCACAAAGAGCCAGAGAGGCCGCAAGAAAGGCAAGGGATTTAACAAGAAGAAAGTCTGCACTTGATGGAATGAGTCTTCCAGGTAAGCTGGCAGATTGTTCTGATAAAGACCCACAGAATTGTGAAATCTACATCGTAGAGGGAGATTCCGCGGGTGGATCTGCAAAGACAGCAAGAAGTCGTGCAACACAGGCGATTCTTCCACTTCGTGGAAAGATTCTTAACGTAGAGAAGTCGAGACTGGATAAGATTCTTGTAAATAATGAGATTCGTGCGATGATTACTGCATTTGGTACGGGAATTCATGAGGATTTTGATATTACAAAACTCAGATATAATAAGATTATTATTATGACTGATGCCGATGTAGATGGTGCACATATTGCCACATTATTATTAACATTCTTATATCGTTTTATGCCTGATCTTATCAAAGAAGGTCATGTATATCTGGCACAGCCGCCACTGTATAAAGTTGAGAAGAACAAGAAGGTGTGGTATGCCTACAGTGATGAAGAATTAAATAAGATACTTACAGATATCGGACGTGACGGTAACAATAAGATTCAGCGATATAAAGGTCTTGGTGAGATGGATGCTTCCCAGCTGTGGGAGACAACTATGGATCCGGAAAAGAGAATTTTGCTGCGTGTAAATATGGATGATGATGCAGCTTCAGAGCTTGATATGACATTTGATACTCTTATGGGTGACCGTGTAGAACCGCGTAGAGAGTTTATCGAAGCGAATGCAAAATATGTACAGAATCTGGATATCTGATAAAAGAAGTTTTTTGACATTTCCATACTCCCGGAATCTCTTAAATATTTGAGATTTCGGGAGTATGTATCATAGTTCAGGAGGACAGTATGGACGATAGTAATATTTTTGATAAAATCCATGAGGTGGATTTGAAAAATACCATGGAGAAATCTTATATAGATTATGCTATGAGTGTAATTGTATCCAGAGCGCTTCCAGATGTAAGAGATGGTCTGAAGCCGGTTCAGAGAAGAATTCTTTATTCTATGATCGAGCTGAACAACGGTCCGGATAAGCCACATAGAAAGTGTGCCCGTATCGTCGGTGATACAATGGGTAAATATCACCCGCACGGCGACAGCTCCATTTACGGCGCATTGGTTAATATGGCTCAGAAATGGGCTACCCGTTACCCGCTTGTAGATGGACATGGAAACTTCGGTTCCATGGACGGCGACGGCGCCGCAGCGATGCGATACACCGAGGCAAGATTGAGCCGTATTTCCATGGAGATGCTGGCGGATATTGGCAAGAATACCGTTGATTTTATGCCGAACTTTGATGAGACTGAGAAAGAACCGACGGTTCTTCCGTCCCGTTTTCCCAATATTCTGGTAAATGGCGGCACCGGTATCGCCGTTGGTATGGCTACGAATATGCCAACTCATAACTTGAGCGAGGTATTAGATGGTTGTATCGCTTATATCGATGCCAAGGGAGATATCGAGGTAGAGGGCTTAATGCAATATATCAAGGCTCCGGACTTCCCTACAGGCGCTACAATTTATGGCTACGCAGGCGTGAAAGACGCTTTCGAGACGGGGAGGGGACGTATCATCCTTCGCGGTAAAGCCGAGATTGAGGTGGAGAATAATCATGAGAAGATTATTATTACCGAGATTCCTTATTTGGTAAATAAGGCTGAGTTGATCAAGTATATCGCTGACCTGGTAAACGAGAAGCGTATCGATGGCATTTCCAATGTCAATGACGAGTCCGACCGTAGCGGTATGCGTATCGTAGTTGACGTGAAACGTGACGCGAACTCGAGTGTCGTACTAAATAAATTGTATAAGCTTACGGCTCTGCAATCCTCATTCAGCGTTAATAATATCGCTTTGGTGAACGGCCGTCCGAGGTTGCTTAACTTAAAAGACTTAATCAAGGCGTTTGTTGAGCACCGTCATGAG
>ENA-OPXQ01001787-OPXQ01001787.1-human-gut-metagenome-genome-assembly--contig:-NODE-1787-length-11012-cov-17.370174_pt1 | contig 11012 bp, 10 predicted proteins | sample MGYA00241769_ERZ502042 | MGnify/ENA primary metagenome ERZ502042 (study PRJEB25962, sample SAMEA2041934) | human gut metagenome | biome: human gut; feature: human-associated habitat; material: faeces...
ATAACGATACGACCATAAGGGTTGATCAGAATAGGTACGGCAGTAATGCTGCGGTGCAGCAAGAAACGGCTTATAACGATACGACCATAAGGGTTGATCAGAATAGGTACGGCAGTAATGCTGCGGTGCAGCAAGAAACGGCTTATAACGATACGACCATAAGGGTTGATCAGAATAGGTACGGCAGTAATGCTGCGGTGCAGCAAGAAACGGCTTATAACGATACGACCATAAGGGTTGATCAGAATAGGTACGGCAGTAATGCTGCGGTACAGCAAGAAACGACTTATAGTAGTCCACCCGTAAGAGTTGACCAGAATAGGTACAGCAGTAATGCTGCAGTGCAGACCGGTAATAATAATATGCTTCCTGCGGTAGCAGCTATACCGACAGGAAGTATATTGTTCAGACGTCAATTACAGTATAGTTCTTCAAAAAATCGTATCATATCAGTTCTTTCAACCAAAAAAGTTACTAAGAAAATCTTAAAACCCGTAAAAAAGGTTAATCAAGGAATTTCATTTGTTGACACTTTACAATCTTATCAAAACGATGTGGGATCAGTTGATAAAGTATTAACTGTTGGCCTTAACAAGGCAGATAAACTTACAACAAAAGTTGATAAAGCGTTAACTAAAAAGAAAAAACGCAAACTTGCGACCGTTAAAGATAAAAATGTATCTAAGTATGCTACAGTAACCGGAGCCGCAAAAAAACTCGGTAAAAAGGGCGTAAGTGCTGTAAGTATAGGAGCTGATGCCCTCGTTAGTGTTGTAGGTGATGATGTGGGCAGTCAGATGATTGTACAACTTGTAAATTCTACTCGCTATGCAGTTAAAGCCACTAAAATTACAGGCAAGACATTGAAAGCTACTGCAAAGACTACAAAAGGTGTAGTAAAAACTTCTGCAAAAGCTGTAAAAAAGACTGCTAAAGCTACTAAAACAGCAGCTAAAGTTTCTGCCAAAGCTACAAAAGCGGCTGTTAAAGTATCAACCAAAGTTGCTCAAGCGGCAGTTAAGGTTACTCAACAGGTTGTTGCAGCAGTTACTAAGGCTATTGTGGCCTTGTTATCTAATCCTATCGGTTTGATTATAGTAGGATGTGTTTTACTTATTGTTATTATCGTGTTTGCGTGCGGTTCTTTTTTTGGAGCTTTTTCATCAAGTTCCTATTCAGGAGCTGGTTCGACCGATTATTCTTCATCATCTTCGGCTGTTAGTACAGCGAATAATGTATCGGATGTTTATGATTATGTAAATAAATCTATTGCTGAACGTAATTTATATTTACTTAATTTGCAGGATTCTTGGACGGGATTTCTAAAATATGACTACGAATATCAAATTGAGAAGTCAGACGGCACGATAGAACACACGAGTGATTATCCTGTTGCTGACTGTGCTCCTATTATGGCTTATTTAGCTGTTAATTATCAATCATATGATTTAACGGACAACATTAAAAATGAGATAGATAATATTGTTGCTTGTTTGTACACTTTTGATTACAAAATTGAAGATTACACTTTTCAAGAAGAACACGGTTCACATACCATAACCTACACCGGTAAAAAGATAACTTTCATAGTTAAGTACCATAATCCGGAAAATTATTTTAATTCAATCATTCCTGATGAAAAAAAGGCTAATTATGCAAGTATTCTTCAATACGGGGATCGTTCTTATTTCAGATTATATAATATCCTTCGGGACGACAATTGGCACGAATATGTCGGGGAACAGTATGGTTATTCGGTTGAAGCTACATATAATAGTGCCACATATAAATATAGCTATGAACTTAAAAACAATTCTAAGTTAATGCTTAACTATAAAAAAGGTGATGGCACGACTACGGCATTTCTTTATTCTCCGCTTACCGGCAAAATCAAATCTATCAAAACAGATGATGATTATGATTATATAATCACACTTGTTGATGATAAAAACAAATTGGAATTTACCATATATGCTGAGTTTGAAGATCTATTTACACTCAAAAATGGTCTTACAGTTGGATCGTCGTTAAAGTCTGGTGATTGTATAGCATCAAGACGTTATCCGATATATATAAGTTGTAAGTCAAACGGTAAAACGATAAATCCTATGCTATTAATGGAATACTATCAACACGCTGATTAATTATGAAAGGCAGGTGAGGTCAGGTGGCATCATTAGATGTTTTGAAGGAAAAATTACAAAAAGAAATTGAAAAACGAGATAAGGCTGAAACCAATATTAAACGTTTGGAAATCAGAATTGAACAGGAAGAACTTTCAACGATTAAAGCTACTATGAAGGCTCATAATGTATCTTTTTCTGAATTGCAGTCTTGGCTGAATTCTCAGAAAACAGATGATACAGGAGCTACATATGAAAATTCGTAAGCACAAGCAAGAATCAGATAAATGGACTTACAAGTTAGGTAGAAAAATTGGTAAAAAAATTTCCCCGGTAGTTTCCAACCGTAAGTTTAAAATAGCAGTTATCGCCATATTGTTACTCATCCTTTTCATTTTTATAGTACCAATAAAAAACAATATTATTACAGTCATAATTTTGATTTTATTACTGCTTGCATCAGTAATAATAAAACGCAAAACAAGATAAATAGTTTTATAGCAAAGAATTTTACAATAATAACATAAAACATTATGAGGTGAATTATGAAACTCGTTATTGCAGAAAAGCCGAGCGTAGCTGTAGCAATAGCAAATGTTCTGGGTGTACATAACAGGAAGGATGGCTATATTACCGGCAACGAATATATAGTATCCTGGTGTGTAGGTCATTTAGTGCAGAGTGCTATGCCGGAAGATTATGATCCTAAGTACAAATTATGGAAATTAGGGGATTTACCAATTCTTCCTGAATCCTTTAAAACCGTGGTTATTAAAGAAACAAAAGCACAATTCAAAGTGCTATCAGCTTTAATGAACAGCGATAAAATTGATAGCATAATTTGTGCGACAGATGCCGGCCGTGAGGGAGAGTTAATTTTTCGATTAACATACAACAAGGCAAATTGTACGAAACCATTTCAGCGACTTTGGATTTCATCAATGGAAGCCAAAGCTATACGCAAAGGTTTTGATGATTTAAGAAATGGCACAGACTATAACAATTTGTACTATGCGGCCTTAGCCAGAATGAGAGCTGATAATGTTGTTGGTACTAATTTTAGTCGGTTGTATTCTTTGTTATACAATCAAAATATAAATATCGGTCGTGTACAAACACCGACAGTTAATCTTGTTGTACAGCGAGAAAGGGATATTGCTAACTTTGTGCCAACACCGTATTACGTTCTTGAAGCCGATTGTGGCGATTTTGTAGCTATCTCTGAGAATATATATGACTATGATAAAGTCGATTTGTTATATAAGAGCGTAAATAACAATTCAGCAGTTGTTATCTCTGTTGAAGAAAAACAGCACAAGGAGAATCCTCCGACCTTATTTGACCTGACGACACTACAGCGTACGGCCAATAAAGAATATGGTTATACGGCTCAGCAGGTACTTGACATCATTCAAGGATTGTATGAGAAAAAGTTACTTACATATCCTCGTACTGATTCAAAATTTTTAACTGATGAAATGGTAGATAGTACAGTTGAAATAATTGCAAATATCTTGAAAAGCGATGCAGTTACTGCAAATAAAAATCTTAATATAAATCTTAATGCAGTAAATATAGATAGAGTTGTTAATAATAGCAAAGTTTCAGATCATCACGCTATCATTCCGACTGTCACACTTGCAAAATCAGATTATACTGTTTTTGAAAATTTGAGTAGTGCTGAAATAAATTGTTTAACCCTTATTATTAACAGACTGCTTGCAGCTACATATACACCATATTTATATTCTGAAACGATTGTAAAAGTTGAGATTAACGGTTATATCTTTACCGCTAAAGGTAAAACTGTAATTGATTCCGGATATAAAACTATACTGAACGAGAATATGTCTGAACATATATTGCCACCAGGCATTGTTAAGGGTAAAGAATATACAGATGTTACTGTTAATTGCCTTAATAAGGCCACTACACCGCCAAAACCTTATACTGATGATACTTTATTGTCTGCTATGGAAAATGCCGGAAATACCACAGATAACAGCGAATACAAGGCAATACTAAAGCAATGTAAAGGATTGGGAACACCAGCTACAAGAGCAGGAATAATTGAGCGTATAATCAAGACAGGTTATATCATAAGACGTAATAAAAACCTTATCCCCACAGCTAAAGCGGTAAGTTTGATTGATTTATTACCCGATGAAATCAAATCTGCTGATTTAACAGCTCAATGGGAGATGCAGTTAGAAGAAATTTCCAGTGGAAAAATTTCTTCTGATGAGTTTATATCCTCAATTTATAAATATGTTTCTGATATTTGTAACACTAAAAAATCATCGACAGTTGACAAATCAGTATTTAAAGAAGATAATAATTCTATAGGTATTTGTCCGAGGTGCGGTAAACCTATTATTGAAATAAATAAGGCGTACATTTGTACCGGCGGTAAAGATTGTGGCTTTGTCTTTTGGAAAAATGATAAGTTTTTCACCGATAAAAAGAAAAAACTGACAACCTCAATGGTGAAAACTTTGCTAAGCAAAGGAAAGGTAAAAGTTAAAGGTCTTTATTCTGCTAAGAAAGACAAGACTTATGATGCCTATGTAACTTATGAGGATACGGGCAAATATATTAACTTTAAACTTGATTTTAAGCGGTGATGATTATGGGAAATTTAATTAAGACCTTATTGACAAAAAGTATTTTACCCCTTACATATATTGGAATTTTGGTATTTGTACTTTTTGCAATCAAAAACAGATATGATCCAGAACTAATGAATTATTTAATGACTGTAGCAGCCTTTGGTTTGCCTATTGGTATTTTTAAAATGTTTGTATGGGTAGTGCCATTTGGATACGGAGCAGGAGAAACTTTAGCGTTTATCGTTCTTGATCTGGCTATTGGAGCAGTAATAGGAGTATATATGTTATGTTTCATAACTGTAAGGGGATTAGTTTACATACCAATTTCTTTTTACCGTTATTTTGCAGAAAAAAAAGCAGAAAAAAATTTTTTTCTGCAAAAATAGTTTTTTAAATAGTTTTTTAGATATTAATGTACAGTTTTTTAATGCCTTTTTTGTACAGTAAAAAAACAGCTAAAAAAACGGTCGTTTTTTTTATGTACATTTGCAAAGATTTTCTGTGTACTGTATAATTTACCTATATCCTAAGATGATTTTGGTAAAGGAGAAACGATATGATATACGGGTACGCAAGAGTGAGTACAAAAAATCAAAATTTAAATTTACAATTAGACAGTCTAAAAAAATATGGTTGTGACAAAATTTATTGCGAGAAAAAATCCGTGTTGAATCATAGCTATTGACAAATTTGCCAATGTATGATAATATACATAACGAACTAAATAAAAAAAACACCGCATAAAGCGGTGTAATTTTTAAAAATCCACTTTGGATTGCCGTCCTCCGTGGTACTTCATAAGGTAACCGTAACTTACCCTACAAAGCAGTTATTCAACTGTTTTTATTATAACTTAAACAAGCATTCTTGTCAATAGGTTTTTAATAAAAAATAGTGTTAACTGTAATTAAGATAAGAGAGTAACGGTTACTGGAAGATGTTCAGTAACCGTTTTTTATTTACCTTATTATTTGGATGCCTAAAAGATCCAAACGATTTAGTTCACTCTATTAATACTTTGTTGTCAAGCTCTATAGCTTTACATATTACAATTCAAGAAAACAAATTTGTTATTGTCAAAAAATGCTTTAAAAAAGCAAAAAGGCAATGGCTTTATTAAGTGCAACCAAATTTTCTAAAAAATAGTAATATTTTGAGTTCTTGATTATTTTATTATGCAATTACATATGGCTTAAAAAATGTGTTTCCTTGATTTATGATAGAGCAGCTTCTATATAGGACAAGCTGCACCGTGCCTACCGGTAAAGTAGGAGGACGGTAGTTCAGGTACAAACTATACTTGACTGTGCGTTATCTGCAAAGATGTAGCAGTATAAAGATTACAGTAGATTGATTGCACTCATTCAGTAGAAGCAATCCGGCTCATCCAGATGCCTAATATCCCTCTGGATGATAACGTCAGGGGTTAAAAGCAGAAGAAAGACCTCAATAAGCCTAACCGTTCTGATAAGAACGTACATTGGTTAAAACTATCCTGCGGTGGAATTGCACGGGACTTATGGTTTTGTCAGTCCAGGAAACACACAATAAGGAGAAATCCTTAGCAAGTTGAAGATTGGTGCTTGGTGCTTGTTAAGTGTGCTGCTGTTTAAACGGCAGGCTCAGGGATAACACACGGAATACGGAATACGGATACCTCAAAAATAACGGTATTGAATTTTAGTGTGGCAGAGCGTTCTGTTGTTTCATCAACAGGATAGCTCTGCCCAGCCGAGCCGAGCCGTAATCCTAAAAATAAATAATTTTATCAGCTGTTGCAAATTTGTCAAGTGCTTTTTAAATAAATCTCGTAAGTTATTTTTTCGTTTGAAGTCAAAATCGCCTTTTCTTTTTTACCGTAATTTAAAATCTAATGTTTTGATTTTTGCATTTTTTCGTAGAATGCATTTGTAGTTTGTAGTAAAAAAATAACGATAGTTTACTTTAAAACTATTTTTGTAGTTAAGCTGTATGTGCTTTGAAACGGGAAAAATATTTATATAGTTTTATCGTTAAATAGCTTGACTTTTTTGTAGTGTTATGGTAAACTATATTTATAGTTAAATAGTGTTATTCTTTATTTTTGACCGTTCATATTTAGAAAAAATTGAAGAACAACATAATAATTTTGCTTTTGCCGAATTGCAGAATTTATTTTATTGCTATAGTAATATTGCTTAGTATAAAAATAGTTTACTATAATAGTAGATAGTTTGGAGGAATTTTATGAATTGGATGATTAGATTCAGATTTTGGTTAAGAGGAAAAAAGTCTTGCCATCATTGTTGTTGTTGTTGCAAATATTATGAATCTTGTAAACAGGATTTTACGGAGGTTGAAAAAATATGAAAGTTATTACTGTTACAAATCAAAAGGGTGGTGTAGCTAAAACTACTACTACTGCTTCATTCGGCTATGAACTGGCTGAATTTGGAAATCGTGTTTTACTTATTGATTTAGATCCGCAATGCAATCTTAGTCAGTATCTAAATGTGTCTGATGAATCAGATGATAAGTCTATGTATAATGTGTTATGCGGAAAAGCAAAAATTTCAGATGTGATTAAATCTTCAGAGAATGTAGATATAGTTGCATCAGATTTATTGTTAGCAGGTGCAGAACAGGAAATGAATAAGCCTGGCAGAGAATATAAACTGAAAGAGTCGTTATCAGAAATTAAAGATAGATATGATTATATTTTGGTTGATACTCCGCCGAACCTTGGCATATTAACAGTTAATGCTCTTACTGCTGCTGATGAAGTTCTTATACCTTCTAATGCTGGAGCTTTTTCAACTCGTGCTTTTTTACAACTTTTTGAAACAATTGCAGGTGTGAAAAAATATTTTAATCCTTCTTTATTAGTTAACGGAATTCTGATTACTCGGTATAATCAAAATACAAAAATTTCAAAAGCTAATAGAGAAATAATATCTCAACTTGCTGATCGTCTGGGTTGTAGTTTGTATGATACTAATATTCGTACATCAATTGTCGTGGAGGAAGCTCAGTATGAGCAAGTAGTTATTTCAAAATATAATAGGAACTGTACTGTATCTCAAGATTATCATAATTTTGTGATAGAATTTTTGGATAAGGAGAAAAAATAAAATGGGAAAGAGTTTTGATAGTCAATCAAAAGTTGAGCAGCTTTTAGGAAATATTAGTCTGAATTCTTTTGGTGGGAAATCAGATATTGAAGAAGAAGCTAATGTTCGCACAACTAAGACTGATGTAAAAACAAGAAAGAATTTTTCTGATGGAATTAAGCGAACTTATAGAATTCCACGCTCATTAGATCGTGCTTTAAGTTTAATGGCGGCCGAACAAGGTTTGAAAAAAAATGATATATTTCAATCAGCTTTGACTGTTTATCTAAAGGATTATTTGCAGGAGGATGAATAAATGAACAGTTCTAAAATTGATCAGTTATTAAATGGGTTTAATTCGCAAGACCAGGATGATCCTATGGTTAGTAAAGGCTTTTATTTAACTCCAAGTATGGATAAAGCTCTTGCCTTGAAAGCTGCTAATGATGGCCTAAAAAAGAGCGAAGTTGTTCAAGCAGCTTTATCTCAATACTTGTCGGAATATCTTGACAGATAAGACTTCTTGAAATTCATATTTTCATATTTGTAACAAAAATTCAGCGAATCACATAAGGAAATCAATTTTTTTGATACCGCCTATGTGATTCGCTTTTTTAATTTATTTTTTATAGTTGAAAAAACATTTTAGCTGTGCTAAAATGTAGATACGGTAAAGAACAAATTTAGCAAGCATTGCAAGTGTGTACACACTTGCGGCTTGTTGGGATAATCCCAAACCCTTTTATTGGGGAATTCCCCAAACCCCTATTATACGAAATGTTTCACATTAAACATTTTTAGGAAGTGTGCTTATGGCAAATCGCAAAAGAGCGATACAAATTAAATTTACGGTAAATGAAGAAGAAAAAAAATTAATTGAGCAAAGGCAAGAATTGTCCGGTATAAAAAATAAAGGTGCTTTTTACCGAAAAATGTTAATAGATGGTGTAGTTGTAAATACCGATTTATCTGCTATTAAAGAAGTAACAGTTGCGATGAATCGTATAGGCACAAATATAAATCAGATTGCACGAAGGGCAAATCAAACTGGCCGTGTTTATGCTGATGATTTAAAAGATATAGACAAGAAAGTTGAAGAAATATGGCAATTGCTAAAATCCACGCTATTAAGTCAACAGTAGCTAAGTCAATTGAATATATTACTAATCCGGATAAAACGATTATGCCAAACGGTACTCAGTTGGTATCGTCTTTTAATTGTGCAACTGAAACGGCGGCAATAGAATTTGATTTAACGAGAAGAATGGCTCTTGAAATGACTGGTGATTATACAAATACTGGCAGAGCTAACAATCTTGCATATCATATGATTCAGAGCTTTGATATAAATGATAATGATAAGGTTACTCCTGAGCAAATACATAAACTTGGAATTGAATTTGCAGAAAAGTTTTTAAAAGGAAAATATGAGTATGTTATAGCAACTCATATTGACAAAAAACACGTACACAATCATATTATTTTCAACGCTGTATCTTTTCGAGATTACAAAAAATTTCGCAGTCAGCCTTATAAGACTGTTGCCAAAATGCGAGAAATTAATGATTTAATTTGTGAAGAAAATAATCTTTCCGTTGTTAAATCTAAGGGCAGAGGCAAGTCTTATAAAGAATGGATGGTAAGCAAAGAAGGCTTATCCTGGTTTCAAATTATTCAGAATAAAATTGATGAAACTATTCCAAAATGCACGTCTTATGATGAGTTTAAAAAGTTTTTGCTTGCTGATGGATTTTTCATTAAAGAGGGCAAACATATAGCGTTCAAAACTCCTGATGAAACTCAAACACGTTACATTAGAGGAAAGAGAATAGGGGATAACTATACAAAAACTGCTATAGAACAGCGTATAGCAAAAAATCTGAATAAAGAAAAATATGTGATTGATCAGAAGTTTATTTATAAAAAATTATCTTCTGGTTACTTATTATCTATGCCTGAAAGTGAACAGTATTTGTATCTTGCAAGTGATAATCTTGCTATTGAAAGCGATAAGGAATATCATATTTTTGATAAAACACTTACGGCAAAATCAATGCTGTTAGGTGACAATTTGATTTCTATTTATTCTTCTGATAGTACAGATTTGAATAGAGAAAGTAAAATATTAAAGTCTAATGGTAATGAAGAAATCCCTATTGAGGATTATATAAAAGACAGACAAATTAAGAACAGAGAACAGTTACATAAGCTGGCTGATGCAGCTTCTTATAGTAGAAAGCAAGGAGTAGTTTATTATAGCGATTTCACTATTAAGATTGATGAACTATCAAGACAGGCTTACGATACTAAACATAAATTGATTGATTTGGATAAAAAAGTTATTGAATTTAAAAATATAGGTAAACTCATTTTATCCTATGAAAAACTGAAAGCTGTAGCTGATGATTACAGTAAATTGAAATTTTCAAGGTTTACAAGAAGAAAATTTGAGAACAAATATGGCAATGAGCTTGCATCTTATGAGTATGTAATGTCAGAATTAAAGCAATTGTCGATTGATCCTAATAAGGTTAACAAGTCGGATATAGTAGCTCTTATAAAAAGTAATGATGAAAAAATAAAATTACTCGAAACGGAAGCTCAACAAATTAATGATGTAATTGAACGGCTTAGAGAAGCTCAGAGTATCATTAATGAATATGTATTATCTGACATTTCAGATAGGCCAATTGCGTTTAAAAAAGAGAAAAATACAGAAATGGAAAAATAACGATATTGTTAACTATTTTACTATTTTTATAAATTTGTTTTTATAGTAAAATAATTAAAAATTTTCATTGTAAGTATTGCTTATTTGAGATATTTAGCGTATAATAATGATGGAAGGAGAAATCCTTAATAATGAGTGTTTCGCAGCTCTGAATGCGAACGGTTTATGATGATCCGTGTTGTTGTATACGGATTATTTAATGGATGTTTATCTATTAAATTAAATGTTTTTCGCTCACCACTAGCGAATAATAAGTGACTGGCTCGAAAATGTTTTTCGCTCACCACTAGCGAATAATAAGTGACTGGTTTGAAAATGTTTTTCGCTCACCACTAGCGAATAATAAGTGACTGGCTCGAAAATGTTTTTCGCTCACCACTAGCGAATAATAAGTGACTGGTTTGAAAATGTTTTTCGCTCACCACTAGCGAATAATAAGTGACTGGCTCGAAAATGTTTT
>ENA-OPXQ01001789-OPXQ01001789.1-human-gut-metagenome-genome-assembly--contig:-NODE-1789-length-11004-cov-2.213901_pt1 | contig 11004 bp, 8 predicted proteins | sample MGYA00241769_ERZ502042 | MGnify/ENA primary metagenome ERZ502042 (study PRJEB25962, sample SAMEA2041934) | human gut metagenome | biome: human gut; feature: human-associated habitat; material: faeces...
CCTATTTTGAATCCGAATCGTCCATGGAGCCGTCGATGCCGGTTTTGGTGTCGTCATCCGTGTTGGAATCGTCATCCTTAGCGAAGGGGTTCTTGAAGAAGCCCGTCGCATCGGGCTGCAGACCAGAGAGCTTGATCCAGGGATTATCGAGCTCGGGCTTGGGCATGGCCTTGGCCTCGGGCGCAGTCTCGTTACCGATAAGCTCAGACTCGTAGATGAAGGTGTCGTCGCCGAGCGCGTCGTAGGCGGCGACCGGGTTGCCATCGGCATCGCGGTACGGCGTGCCCTTAAACACGGCGCCGTCATAGGCCACAAGCTGACGGCCGGTCTCATTCTCGAAGTAGTACACGAAGATGCCCTTGAGGGCCGCACAAAGCGGGATGGCAATAATCATGCCGATGGGGCCCATGAGTGCCGAGCCAATAACGAGCGCCGTGAGGCTCATGATGGGATGCACCTGCACCGAGCTCTGCATGACCTTAGGAGAAATCACGTTGTCGGTGACGTTTTGCGCGACCATCGTCACGATGAGCGTCCATAACGCCAACATGGGGCTGAACATGAAACCGAGCACCGTGGCGATTGCTGCGCTCACCCAGGGACCGACGACCGGAACCAAGTGCATGATGCAAGTGAAGATAGCCATGAGCGCCGCATACGGATGGCCGATAATCAGGAAGCCGATAAAGGCGAGGAAACCACCGCAGATGGACGTCACGACCATACCGCGCATGTAGCCGCCGACAGAGCGAGAAAGGATGGCGACCATAAAGCGGTACGAGGTCTCCTTCTCCTGACCGATGATGGTGCAAATCTCGTGATGCATGCGAGGGTAGTCGCAGGCCATCCAGTAGGCAAGCACCAGACCAAGGAAGATCACGAACAACTGCGAGGCCGTATTGGTGATGAGCGGGAACACACCGCGGCCAAGCTCGGCAGCAATCTGAGACACATACTTCGATGCCACGGTAACCAGCGACGAAAGATTATCGTCCAAATACTCCTTGAGCGGCGTGTTATTGAGCGTCTTGGCATGCGAGATCATCTCATTGAGATCGCCACCCGCAACACGAAGCTGCTCGGGCAGGCGGCTCAGGACTTCCATGATCTGACCAAAGAGAATCGGCGACAAGATGCAAACGACACCGACGAGCACGGCAACAACAACAATAAGCGCGATAAGCGAACCGATGCCGCGATTCACGCCATGGTGCTCGAGCCAGTTGGTGATCGGGGACATCACAAAGGCAATGATGGAACCAACAGCGAGAAACTCGATAACCGGCGCCAGGATGCCCATAAGGTTAAAGATGACAGCGGCGATGACAATGCAGCCGACAACAGCCCAAATGCGAAGCGTCAGAATGCGGGTGTCGCGCAGCACGCGATCGGTTTGTTGGGGGTGTTCACTCATGAACGAATCATCACTCCGTCGGGGTCGATCTTGTCCTGAATCTTCTTAAGCGTGCGGCGCAGCAGACGCGAAACCTGCACCTGAGAAATACCCAGCTTCTTGGCGATCTCGATCTGGGTCATGCCCTTCACAAAGCGCAGCTCGATCACCTCGCGCTCGCGCGGCGAGAAATCACGGATGGCTTCCTCGATCACTAGGCGGTCATCGGTAAAGTCGAGCTCGTTGTCGTCGTCGGCGTAACGGTCGAGAATCGAAGGGGCATCGTCGGAATCGGACGCACCAGGAGCCTCGATGGGCACCGAGGTATAGGCCGAAGACGATTCCATAGCCTCGAGGACCTCATCGACAGTCACATCTAGATACTCAGCGATCTCCTCAACCTTGGGCGAACGCTGCAGCTCGTTGGTAAGTTTGTCAGTAGCCTGGTTGACCTTGGCCGAGAGCTCCTGCAGACGACGCGGTACGCGCACACTCCAGCCCTTGTCGCGAAAATGGCGTTTGATCTCGCCCAGGATAGTGGGTGTCGCAAACGTCGTGAACTCGAGTCCGCGCTCGGGGTCAAAACGGTCGATAGCCTTGAGCAAGCCCAGATAGCCGACCTGCATGAGGTCGTCGAGCGGCTCGCCGCGATTCTTAAATTTGTTGGCAAGAAACCTTACCAGGTTCATATGGGACATGACGAGCTGCTCACGGGCGTCCGGATCACCGGTCTCCTTGTAACGACGAAACAGCTCGCGGGTTTTCTCCTTGTCCCAAGCGGTCTTGCCACTCCGGGAACGTTCGGTCATATTAGATATCCGCCTTGAGGTCGAGGGAAAGCGTCAGGGGCGCCGTAGTCTTTTCGTAGGAGTCGCACACGCTCGCGAGGATGAGCTCGGCATACACCGCAGCCTGGTCGTCTTCATCGACCGTAGCCTGGTCGCCAAAGGTAATAGTCATGCCAACATGGGTCTCATCGACATCGAATTTGATGGTGATGTCATCGCAGTCGACCGCGGTGCAACCAAAGATGAAAGCCTCCTCAGCAGCCATGCGGATGTCCTCGATGCGATCGACAGACATAGAGCACAGGGCACCAACGTTGGCTGCCGTCATGCGCACAAGGCGAGCGAGACGCGGGTCACCGGCAACGGTCAGCGTGATAGGGCAGGTTGCTTCGCTACTCATCGCAGGACTCCTCAGAGGTCTCGGCGGGCGTATAGGTGTAATACTGAGCCGGCTTGGATACAGACTTCTGACCATCATCGTCGCCCGCGGCAGCCTCGTCCTCGCCAATTAGGACGCGCTCGGTAGGCAGCTCGGCCTCCGCAGCGGCAGCGGCGAGCTTGCGATCGGCGTCGGCTGCAGGAGCCTTCACCTTATTGAAGAGCTTCTGCACAGCACCGGCGGCAGAGTCGGTCACGCTAGACACAGCATTGCTGGCCTCGGCCATGCTGCCCGTAACCTCAGAAATGTCGCGAACCACGGCTTCGACCTCTACGAGATTGGAGGTAAGGGCATCAACTGCCGTCTTGCTCGACTTAAGCAGCGGCTCCATCTGGGCAAGCGCCGGCGTAAGCTCATCGACAGCGCCATCGAGCTTTGCCACCACAGGCTGAGCCTCGGCGATGGTGTTGTTGAGGTCGTTAACGGTCTTATCGAGCGAGTCGACAACGGTGCGGGTCTTGCGCAGGGTAAGCGCGAGCTCAACGATGGCCCACACACCGGCAACAGCGAGCAGCAGCAGGGCGATTTGAATGGGACTCATACAAGCCTCCCAAAGGAATCGATATACAGACGGTTTCCATGGTACCCCAAAGGGGACCGAACATGCCATGAGCAGCAACGTGGGACAAAATTATCAGCAGCTACTTCGGTGCATTCCCGCTGCGGTCGCGTTCACTTTGCTCTACGCGCCATTCTTCCCAACCGCGGCCGGCAGGCTGCCAAAATGCACCGCGTTCCAAGCCTTCGGGCAAATAGCGCTGGTCGACCCAGCCTTCGGGATAATCATGTGGATACTTATACACACCGTATTCATCGCTGCCCGGGCGATGGCGATCGCGCAGATAACTCGGCACCTCGCGAAGCCCACTAGAATGGATATCGGCCAGCGCCGCATCGATCGAAGCCTCACACGCGTTGGATTTTGGCGCCAAGCACACATAGAGTGCAGCCTGAGCCAGGTTAATGCGGCACTCGGGATAGCCAATGACCTCGGCAGACTTAAACGCGGCATGCGCCACCAAAAGCGCCTGCGGGTCGGCGTTGCCAACATCCTCAGAAGCGTGAATCATAATGCGGCGAGCGATAAACTTAGGATCCTCCCCAGCATCGATCATGCGCGCGAGCCAATAGATCGTGGCATCGGGGTCGCTACCGCGCATGGACTTGATGAACGCACTGATGATGTCGTAATGCATGTCGCCGTTTTTGTCATACGTAAAGCCGCGACGCGGGTTGGCGATCTTCACGTCATCCACGGTGATGGGATAGCGCTCCCCTGCCGCAGGCGCTGGCGTTCCCTCGGTATCGGGACGCGTGACGGCAATCTCGCTCGCAAGCTCGAGCGTCGTGAGCGCCGAGCGAGCGTCACCCGCTGCCAGCGTGCAGATGGTCTTGACCGTATCCTCATCGGCCGAGAACTCACCGTTCAAGCCCTGCGGCGCCTCAAGCGCACGTTCAATAAGCGTGGCGATATCCTCATCCTTCAGATGCTCAAGCTCCACGACGCGACCACGTGAGAGCAGTGCCGAGTTGACCTCGAAGTACGGGTTCTCCGTCGTAGCGCCAATCATAATGACGGTACGGTTCTCAACTGCATGCAGCAGGGCATCCTGCTGCGACTTAGAGAAGCGGTGAATCTCATCGATGAATAGAATGGTGCGGCGGTCGTACGTATTCAGGCGCGTCTTGGCCTCATCAATCACGCGACGCAGGTCCTTCACGGTACCCGTGACGGCGCTGACCTCGACAAACTCGCTCTTGGTATGGTTGGCGATAATGTGGGCCAGCGTCGTCTTGCCCGTACCGGCAGGCCCGTACAGAATCACGCTCGAAAGCACGTCGTGCTCGATCGCGGCACGCAGCCATGAACCCTTACCGACGGCCTTTTGCTGGCCCACGTACTCGTCGAGCGAATTGGGTCGCATGCGCACCGCGAGCGGCGCATTTTTAAAGGAACGCTCGCGCGTCGAGGCAGAAAAAAGGTCGTCCATAGCCATCCCGTGCATCAATCAAAAACGTTTTCCACTAACAGTATACCGAATTAATACGAACTACCGTTCGTTAATATAGGTACGGTGCGGAAACTCCAGACCAGGGAACAGCTTGCTCGTCAGCTCGCAGAAATAACCGTCCGTCATGCTCGCGATATAATCCACTACGGCTTGATCCTTGTCGTCCCGCCAGGCATAGGTGCGGTCGTAGTAGGAAAGCTGCTGCTCAATGCGCGAAATATGGTGCTTAAAGATGTAAGAGGACTCGTCGCCACTGTTTAGATCCCGCAGGCAACGGTCGTAGAGCTTTACGAACGCCTCGCGCAGCTCCGCCTCGGAATCGCCTTCGATACCGCCCTTGCTATAGATCTTCTCGTAGTTCTCGCGCTTGGCTCGGCGAATTTCCTCAAACAGGTCCTCGCTCATCTCGATGCGCGGCTTACCATAGCTATGCTCCACGATATCGATGGAAGCGTGCGTAAGAATCCAACTGTTGTAGGCACCGCCCCGGCCATCATCAAAAGCGTCGGGCGAAAGCAGGCCCGCCGCGATCGCATCCTGACGGTCACGACCGACGTAGGCAAGAATATCCGAGATGCGAACGACGCAGCCCTCGAGCGTCATGGGACGCAGATGCTCAATTGCGCTATAGCCCGTGGCAATGCAATCCTCAACCGTCTGGTCAAACTGGTCAAAGGAGCCCATGTCCGAGAGCTCAAACACACGCTGCTCGTACTCGCCGTTATGGCATAGCACGCCGTCGAGCGTCTGGAGCGACACGTTGCGGCCATACAACGCGTCGAGCACGCGGACCGACTGCACGTTATGGAAAAAATAACGCCCCGTACGCTCGTGATAGATATCGTTGAGGAAGCGCTCGCCGGAATGGCCGAAAGGCGTGTGTCCCAAGTCGTGGCCCAGGCCAATCGCCTCGATCAGATCGCAATTGAGCCCCAGGGCGCGACCGATATCGCGCGCAATGCGCGAGACAAGCTGCACGTGCAAACCGCGGCGTGACAGATCGTCATTGCTACGGAAGCTAAAGACCTGCGTTTTACCTGCATAACGGGTGTACGCCGGAAGATGAAGTATCTTTTCAGTATCGCGCATAAACGCCGGACGCATAAGCGTGCCTTTGTCGGCGGCGCGATCAATACGACGAATGACCTGATCATCGTTGCAACGATACGGGTTGACATAGCCCGAAGCACGATCGGCGACAATGCGCTCGACTAGTTCGGGCGACAACGCCGAGGGAATACGGTCCATGCGCGCCTTAATGACGGCCGTTTCTTGATTAGATGCCATGGCATGCTCCTTAAGAAGGATGCGCAATCGGTTACAATGTGCAGCCCACGACCTCGATTATGGCAAAAATCGGCACTAAAAACGGGAGCAATGGCAGGGAGCGCGATTTTGTGAAGAGGCAGGAGAGGGCCAGGACCAGGAGTGCGACGGCAAATGCCACGATGCCACCCATAGGGTCGAGCGTACAAAGCGCGAAGAGCGCCTTGGCATCCCCCATGCCGATGCCCGGGGCGTGGCGAAGGCGCCGCCAGAGTGACTCAGTAAGCACAAGGACAAGGTAGACGATGACCGCAAGACCGGCGTGGTCAAGCGCTGTGTTCAAACCGAGGTCGAGCCAAACGCCCGCCAACGCCGCCACGGCACATGCGCCGGCAAGCTCATTGGGAAACCGCCGCTCACGGGCATCAATCCACGCGCCGGCAAAGATGCAAATCCAAAACGGGATATAGATCATCGAAAACCTCCTTGAGCAGCTGCTCAAAAGCAAAAACCACCACAAAGGTGCCTGTCCCCTTTGCGGTGGTTTTGGTGGTGGTTATTTGGCGCCTTGCATGACCTCGTCAAGGGTAACGCTGACGGCGTGCTGCGTCGGGACCCAGTCGACCTTCAGGAACAGCGCGGCCACCGTGATGGGGATATAGCTGAACATAAAGATCGGGAAGGTAAACAGGTTAGTCACCAGACGCCACTTTTGCGCGCAGTGAATGTGCTTGTACTCAAAGATAGTCGTGAGCAGCGCCAGGATAAAGAAAGTCAGATACATCATGGCGAAGGTCATAATGAGCGAAGCGGCACAGGCCTGCATCTCGACTTCGGTAGCCAAAAAGCCGTGCGAGAGTCCACCCACGATCAGGAACGTCGCATTGGCGAGCATCGAGATGAGCGACAGCAGCATACCCGGGGCGATCGTCATGAACATGTCGTAGGCGGCAAAGCGATGGTAGCGGAAGGTCGACTTGACCAGGTGCTTACCGTAAGTAAAGAACACCTGGTAGAAGCCCTTGGTCCAACGCATGCGCTGTTTCCAGGACGCCTTAAACGTCACGGGTTGTTCGTCAAAGAACTCCGCCGGCGCATAGCCAATGCGAATGCCGTGAATGGCGCAGAACGTGGTGAACTGAATGTCCTCGGTCAGCGTGTGGAACTGCCAACCGTGCATGCCCTCGATAACGCTGGCGGAGATGAGGTAGCCCGAACCCGAAACAGCGCAGGACGTCTTGCAGATATTACGCGCGTTGTTGAGGAAGCGCGCCTCGCGTAGATACCACGTGGCATTAGCAGCCGAGATCCACGAGCTGCCGAAGTTCTTGGAATTGCGATAGCTCGTGACCACATGGAAGCCCTGGTCAAAGGCATCATTCATCTTGGAAACGTAATCGCGGGAGATAACGTTATCGGCATCGAAGATATAGTAGCCCTCAAACGTGTCGGGATACTCGTTGAGAATGCGGTCGAAGCCAAAGTCCATGACCCAGCTCTTGCCCTTGCGGGCCAGGTCATTGCGCTCGTAAACAATGGCACCGGCCTCGCGCGCGAGCTGCGCCGTGTTGTCGGTGCAGGCATCGGCGACCACGAAAACCTCGATGAGCTCGGACGGATAATCCTGGTCCTTGATGGAGCGAACGAGGTTGGCGATCACGGCCTCATTATGCGCCGCGATAAAAAAGGCATAGCGATGGAGTTTTTTGGCCTTGGGAGGCGCGACCTCGCCACGAAGAGCGCCAATGACAAAGAAGACCACCTGGTACAGAAAGCAGACCGTGAGCAGCGTGACGACAATCTGGTTGAAGATCACGATGGGTGTGTTGGTTTGTAAAAAGGCGAGCATGCAGGCTCCCAGCAACGCGTAACGTAAACAATCGTATATCTTACCGCAGGCTTACCGAGTTCAAGAAACCACCTAATACTGGCTAGGCTTCGAGAAGACCGAGCTGCGGAACGATTTCATCTCCAACGGCCGTGCGACCGAGCGAGCGCGGAGCCAGATCGTCGAGAACCGCAGCGAGATCCCACGGCAACTCGTCGCGGCACTCAATGCGCTCCCCCGTCACGGGATGGTCGAACGCCACGCGCCAGGAATGAAGGAACTGCCTGGTCAGGCCCTGGTCGGCGCGCGCATCGCACTTGCCGTAGAGTGGATCGCCCACGCAGGCGTGGTTGATATGACGCATATGCACGCGAATCTGGTGCGTGCGACCGGTAAACAGATGGCACTCAACGAGCGTATAACCATCGTCAAAGCGCGTGGAATCAAAGCGCTCGAGGACTTTAAAGGTCGTAATGGCCTGACGGGCAAAGGGGTCGTCCGAAACCGCCATCTTGACGCGGTCGCGCGTAGAACGGGCGATACCGGTATTGATGGTGCCCTCGTCCATGGCGATGTGCCCGTGGACAAGCGTGATATAGCGGCGGTCGAGCGTACGCGTGCGAATGAGATTTTGAAGCGCGCGCTGGGTGTCGTCGTCTTTTGCCGCGAGCATAAGGCCCGAGGTATCGCGATCCAGGCGATGCACGATGCCGGGGCGGTCCTCACCCTGCACGGTACCAAGATGATCGATACCGCAGTGGTAGACCAAGGCGTTCGCAAGCGTGCCGCTCTCGTGGCCGCGGGCGGGATGGCACACCAGGCCACGCTGCTTGGAGAGCACAATGAGATAGTCGTCCTCATAGCGAATGTCGAGCGGGATGGCCTCGGGAATCACATCGGTGGGATCGTGCGGCTCGGGCAAATCGACCGAAATACGGTCGCCGGCTCGCACGGCGTGCTTTTTAGACAGGCAGGGCTCGCCATTGACACATACGGCACCGCCCTCAATCAGATGCGCGCAGGAAGAGCGCGTAGGGCAGCCGTCATTGGAGCCCAGATAGGCGTCAAGACGCTGACCAGCGGCATCGTCGGCAACAAGGATATGGATGTCGGCCATTAGCGCTCATTCCTTTCGCGAATCTTGCGGGCACGCTCCCCACGCTGCTGGGCCTTGCGCTTAGCGCGGGCCTCGTCACGGGCGTTAAGCTCGGCGGTCGCATCGACCTCACGGGCAGCGGGGCTCAAGAACATGTAACCGAAGAGGGCGAGCACGACGCCCAAGGTAATGCCGATATCGGCCACATTAAAGACGGGGAAGTCGACGAAGGTGGTGGCAATAAAATCGGTCACGAAGCCAAAGGCCAAACGATCGATAGCGTTGCCGATAGCACCGCCCGCAACCATCGCCATGCCCACAACCTCCAAGCGAGCAAGCTGGGGCGCGCGAAGCAAGTACACGGCAATGGCGACAATGACCGCAAGCGCCAGCAAAGCAAACGCAACGCCATGCCCCTCGCCCATGCTAAAGGCAGCACCGATATTGCGGACAAACAGGAAGTCGATCACACCGGGGATAACAGTCACATGCAAAGCGTCGCCCACGGCACGAACCGCAAGCTTGGTCAGCTGATCAAAAAGCAGCACAACCAGCACCACCCCACCAGCAACACCTAACCGCCAGCGCAAAGGCGGCGTCATATCCCCAGTACGACCCAAATCAATCCCCTACCCTCAAGAACATCGAATTCCGTTTAACACAAGTAAACATCTTATATTGCCACAAGCAGAGCGCACGACATATCCACCAACGCAAGCGAAATAACCAGCATAAAACGAAAGCGACATTCCGAAAAACAGAATGCCGCTTGGACGTGACAAAAGTTGACGTTGGGGACGTTCTTGTTTGACAGTCGTTTAAGAACGTCCCCAACGGTTAGTTCAGCGCATCAGCGCAGCGTTTGCAGATGTGAGCGTGGCCGTTGTACTCGCCGACGGTGGTGCGGTAGTTCCAGCAACGGTCGCAGCACTCGCCCTCGGCTGCCTCGATAGCAACGGAGAGCTCCTCGCCCTGGGTCAGCTCAACATCGGAGACGATGTAGAACTCGGCCAGATCGACGGCCTTATCACCGGTCAGCAGCGCGTACATCTCGGCGGGAACGACCGCCTTGACGCGGACCTGCTGGCTCTTGGTGAAGGTGCCGGCAGAACGGGCATCCTCAAGGGCCTTGGTCACGGCGCTACGGAGCTCAAGAGAAGCCTCGAGCACGCCCTCAAACTCGTTGGCCTCATCGACCGTGATGGGCGACTTGTACCAATCGAGCAGCGCGGCGTACTTCTGGTGATCGACGCAGCCGGCGGGCGCATATGCCATGGCCTCGTCGACGGTGTAGGACAGGATCGGCTGCAGGTCGCGCATGAGCATCGAGAAGAGCTCGGCCAGCACGGTCTGGGCGCTGCGGCGCTTGGCGCCGTCCTTTTCCTCGCAGTAGAGCCGGTCGAGCGAGCGGGGCTTATCGCAGTACAGACGGTCCTTCAGGGCGTCGAGGTACACGTTGGAAAGCTCGGTAACCACGAAGTCATAAAGCGCACGGTAAGCGCGCGGGAACTCGTAGCAAGAGTAAGCGTCGTCGACCTCGGCCTGAACCTGGGTCAGACGGGCAACCATGAGCTTGTCGAGCGGCAGCAGGTCGGCAAAGGCGACACCGTCGGTCTCAGGCTCAAACTGGCCCTCGAGCTCGGAAAGCAGGAAGCGCAGCGTGTTGCGGAAGCGACGGTAGGCATCGGACGTACGAGCAAGGATCTCGTGGTCGATGGAAACGTCGGAGCTGGTATCGACGGATGCAACCCACAGACGGATGATATCGGCGCCCATCTCGTCGCAGACCTTGTTGGGGTCGATGACGTTGCCGAGCGACTTGGACATCTTGCGGCCCTGGCCATCGAGTGTGAAGCCCTGAGAGACGACCGCCTTGTACGGAGCATGGCCGTTGGCACCCACCGAGGTGAGCAGCGAGCTCTGGAACCAACCGCGGTGCTGGTCGGATCCCTCGAGATACACGTCCGCCGGGTACTCAAGCTCGGGGCGATACTCGCAGACGGCCTTCCAGGAAACGCCGGAGTCCCACCACACATCGAGGATGTCCTTATCGGCCTTGAGGTGATGGCCGCCGCACTTGGGGCAGACGCAAGCCTCGCCCAGGTAGCTCTCGGGAGCGTCAGTAAACCAGGCGTCGGAGCCCTTCTCGTGGAAGAGCTTGATGACGGCGTCGAGCGTGGCG
>ENA-OPXQ01001792-OPXQ01001792.1-human-gut-metagenome-genome-assembly--contig:-NODE-1792-length-10981-cov-3.041369_pt1 | contig 10981 bp, 10 predicted proteins | sample MGYA00241769_ERZ502042 | MGnify/ENA primary metagenome ERZ502042 (study PRJEB25962, sample SAMEA2041934) | human gut metagenome | biome: human gut; feature: human-associated habitat; material: faeces...
CAGCGCTGGCGATGGGCAGCCAGTAGGTCACGCCATACTGGGCGAGCTGGCCCAGGTCGATGGCGGTGTACATCTGGTGGATACCGGTAACGACCGTGGGAGCATAGAACAGGCCGACGATAAAGGAACCGATGCCGAAGGGCAGGGTCAGCAGGGCCTGGATCAGACCGAGGATGGCATTCTCGGCCCACACGAAGATGGGGCCGACGGCAACGAGCGTCACGAGCACGGTCACGAACACCGAGACGAGCGGGGTCACAAAGAGGTCAAACATCTCGGGGACAACCTTGTGGAGGCGCTTCTCGAGGAAGGCCAGAATGGCGCAGGCGATGACGATCGGGATCACATGGCCCTGATAACCGACCCACTCAAAGCTGTACACGCCGGGAATGACAGTGACCATGGTCTGCACGCCCTCGGAGGCAACCGTATAGGCGCTCTGCAGCGAGGAGTTGATAAACGCACCGCCGACGACGGCGCCCAGATACGGGTTGGCGCCAAAGGCCTTAGCGGCGGAGTAACCGATCAGGATCTGCAGAATGCCAAAGGACGTTCCCGAGACCAGGTCGGCGATCTTGTAGATAAAGTTATTGGTGTCGAGCGCGATAAAGCCGTTGGAGGCCATAAAGTTGAGGGCGCTCATAATGCCCAGCAGCAGGCCCGAAGCCACGATGGCGGGGATGATGGGGACAAAGACGTCGCCGAGCACCTTAATGGCACGCATAAAGATGTTCTGCCGCTGCGCCGCGGCCTCCTTGACCTCGGCCTTGGTAGCAGCTTCGACGCCACTGAGCGCGATGAACTCCTCGTAGACCTTGTTGACGGTGCCGGTGCCATAAATAATCTGCAGCTGGCCCTGGGCCTCAAAGACGCCCTTGGCGCCGTCGATATTCTCGAGGGCTTCCTTGTCGACCTTGGCGTTATCGGCAATCACCAGGCGCAGACGCGTGGCGCAGTGTGCAGCCGAAACAACGTTGCCGGCGCCACCGATGTTGTCGAGCACCTCTTGGGCTGATTTGCGGTAGTCCATGACTTCCTTTTCCTCCAAAGGGCGCATCTGCACCCGGCCATCTTTGACACTTACACTGTAATCGTTTTCAGTTTCATATGTCTGTAATCGTTTTCATAGCAGGGTGAACGGTAGGAAAAAGCCGGCGAATGGTAGTTTTGGGACAAAAAACGGGGGACTCAAAGGCGGGCAGGCACGATCAAGACCTAGACATTCATCAACTGATGGCCGAGCTTAAGCGTCTTTAGGCCGTTCTCCCCCTCCGCGCCATCGAGCGTGTTGAGCAACATATTGGTCGCCTCGACACCGCTGGTCAGGTAGCCGTAATGCACGGTGGGAATGCCGCCCGTCAGCGCGCGCAAAAACGCGTTGTCGCCGAAACCGCTCACGCGGTGCATGCCCTCGCCCATGCCGCGAACCTCATCGATAGCACGTAGCGCGCCGCCGCCATGGTATCGGTCGCGCAGGCGATAAACGAAACATCGGGAGCGACGGAAAGCAGTTCACGCGCCGCACCATAGCCCGAGTCGAGCGTAAAGGACCCCTGGCGAATCAGGCTCGGATCAAGCGCCACGCCCGCGGCGCGCAAGCCTGCCTCAAAACCGCGACGGCGGTCATAGCCGGCTGCGCGGTCCGCTTCGGTAACTCCAATGTAGGCGATCTTGCCGTCCACGCGGGCCGCAAGCGCATGGCCCAGCTCAAAGGCGGCCTCGTAATCGTCGTGATAGACGCACGCCGCGCCCTCGACATGCTGACCGATCAGCACGATGGGCACGCGGCACGACTCAATCGCCCGACGGTGCTCGTCGGTAATCATAGTTGCCACCAGCACAATGCCGTCAACCGGATGGTTTTGAAATAAATCGAGGTATTCGAGTTCGCGATCGGCCGCGTTGTCGGTATTGGCAAGCAGCATCTGGTAGCCACGGCGACCGAGCACCTGGCCAATGCCGGCGGTAATGCGGCTCACGGATTCCGAGTTGATCTTGGGCACGATGACGCCGATGAGCTTGGTGGAGCCGGTGCGAAGCGCACGAGCCTGGCTGGACCGTACGTATCCGGTCAGCTCAATCGCCTGCTTAATGCGCTCGGCCTTGTCCGTCGATATGTAGCCACCGTTAAGGTAGCGCGAGACGGCGGCGCTCGAAACGCCGGCCAGCTCGGCCACATCTTTCATCTTTACCACGAGCACCCCTGTCATTGAAATCGCTTTCACCATGATACCCGTGCGAACGACCGCATGACGTAGCGATTACATGATAGAGAAACGCGTGGAAACTAATGAGTCACTTGAGACACGTCGAGTGATAATCACTTCGCGGCCAGTTTTACCAGACGAGAATCAGCCTGGCTGCATAATCAAAGAATACGCCCATACAGAGCTTGACCTGAGCAACAGCCTCGCGGACTTTTCCTAGAAAGTCCCGATGCCGAGTCTCGAAGAGTCGCAAGACGGCCACATGCTGGAGTTGCCGCATCGCGTATAGCCAACGAAGGGCGGGCGGGACGCCGCCAATGAACAACGCCCCAACAGTCAGTTACTCCTCCCCCTCCCCAACATTCCCCAGAAAGTTCGCTGTTGTTGACTGGGGTTCCCGTAAAAGAACCCCCAACAAAACATGTGCGGAGTGCTGGCCTGGAGCTGCCTCCGGGCCCTATTGGCTGCTCACCGAGAGGCTCAGCCATGAAATGGCCCCTTTACTACCAGCTCTGCGCGATTCGCGCACGTCCAACTTGTAGAGTAAATTCATCGCTCGCGTCGATTACGACCCTAATATCTCCGTAGGAAACACGCTCGGTAAATCATTGACACCCATAGCAAAAAGAACCCTTGCACTGGCATCTCTGCTGAGCGAGTCACTTAACTTAAGAGCTTCAAGCAGTATTTGGCGACGCAGCATCTTGTAATCATCCTCAGTTAGCACTAGCTCAAGATCGCCTAAGACACCCACCAAATTGACATCACGTGATGGAGACACCCTCGCGCAGAACAGGCGCTCGTCATGCGCGCAGATATTTCTGAAATCTTTAATATGATCGTACGCAAGTCTTAGCCTTCGTGGGCTGATGCGCTTATGGACTTCATGTGTCTCGGAATAAAGGTCAGAAAACGACTTGGCAATGGAATTTCTCATGCTTTCTGGTTGAAACTCGAAAAACTTGAATGCCTGGCCAAGCATTAAGTAATTCATAAGAATCCATACCGGCGTATTGTCGTGATTATTTTCATAATGACGAATGTAGTCCCTTTTATAATCACTATTCCATTTTTTAGACCTACATAGCACCTTCTCGAAATCACCGATAAGCGTGTCGATCTTTTTTCGATAGCCAGCATCAGCACGATAGGAATCTCTATCAAGGTATGCTTCTGGGTTATCTTTATGAGCCATGGCAAACCGATAAGAGCAGACAGTCTTAAGAACTGCTTCCGCCTTGTTAAAATACTCAAACATCAGCAGGCGCAACGTTCGATCGAATTCGAATAAACGATAGATATCAGTAAACTTGGTCCCTTTTGCGAAAACCTCTTGGCAGGAGTCTTCCCGTTGGTCAAGAAACAAATCCTTGTAGCCGTTAACTACCGGATAGTATCCCTCACGCTCCAGAACTAAACGAGTATCGTTATCGCATTTGAGCCCACGGCTTTCAAGAATAGCAATCTGCTCGGCAATAGATTTAAATGGCTTATCCATATGGGCCCCTTAAACGCGAAAACCGCCTTTCGGCGGTTCCCACGGACCAAGCCGGACGTACCGTCGCAAGGCCTCATCACAACGATTACTCTAAGCGAGAACCCGGGGTCCGTCAATCCGGTGCCACCAATCTTCCAAATCAATCCTTGAACCAGACACAAAAATGTGCCAATGGAATGCCTTTATTAAAAGAGGGACACCAAGAAGATGTCGCTAATTGTCAGCATCAGCCCGCTGCTCGCATTGTCTCTTAAACCCGGCAATCAACTTATCGCAAGTTTCGATAATCCCTGCCGGAACTGTATTGAACTTAACGGGGTCGAACTGATAAGCCATGAGGTTTTCAATGTGGAAGTATTCGTTTGCGAATTCAAATACTGCCTCATCAACATGTGCACGATTGCTGACCTGGCTCATTTCGTCAGCATTGTTGGCAGCGAGTAATCTGAATGCACAGATTTTCTCGACTGGTGAAGGCTCCTGATCATAAACGGACAGCAGCTCTGCAGTTCCAAGCTGGGTCAATAAGTCCTGATAGTTAAAGTCCTTAAACCCGATTTCTTCTAGCTGCTTCCAGGCTTCTTTCCACTCTTCATCAGTAAGCTCTTGCTCATTTAGTGTGGCAACCTCTCGCTGATGCAACAAACTTGACAGTACATGCCAGGCAGGCGACTTTCCATATGCAATTTCAACTGCCCTCCTCGCAAACGCAACTCTATAAGGCAGGGACGCATCGCTCGCAACGATTGCTTTAAAGCACTGCACTGCGCTATTAAAATCATCATCCTCAACAGGTATCAGGAATAGCTCGCCGCCATCGTTGCGCGCATAAAAGCAGGATGAATCACATAGAAGGGCCTTATGGACCTTGCCGATCATAATGAGCGTTTCAAAGTCATGGGTTAGCAGCAACGATGTAATCCCTTTGCAAACGCCCTTAGATTTCGAAAACAACCTTTGGAGAATCGCATATTTCTTGTTTTGATCAAAGGAAGAAATCGGATCATCGAGCACGACCATGTCCGGCTTCTCGCTTTTAACCTGAGCGGAAAACAATGCAATCGCAAGCGAATTACGCTCGCCGTAGCTTAGATGCGACTTTAAATCCTCGACATTCATCTCGAGCCCGCGAGGTTTCAGTGAGACGGCACAGCGAGAGCCATCTGGCGAAGCGATTGAGATCTCATAGGGAAATCCTGCGGACTCCAGAAAAGCATTCATTTCGGCCATCGATGCATTGATGGATTTCCCCAATGCGGAGCTTTGACGACCGATGGCTCTCTGGATTTCTCTCACCTTTGATGAAAGCTCGTCCAGCACTTCATTAATGCTATTGATACGCTCAACAGCAAATTGTGAATTCATCTTTTCGAGACGCTCGACGTGGATTTTCAAGCCTTCAAAATAGTCAGCATCTTTCTCTTCATCCTTCAGGAACGAATAATTTAATTGCTGAATTTTCTCGAGCTTGGCCTTAAGTCCCTCCGCATCTGCCTTGATGCACGCAAGAAAGGCTTCATTCTCAGGATTAGGTTCTTCTTTTAGCTTCCCATGTAAAATCGCGTCGGCCTGAACACGGGCGTTTTCGCTAAGAAGCACATCGGCTTCTCCAAAGGTCGCAATCGTTTTTGTGCAGTTATCGATATACTTTCCGCCGTATACGGCTTGCATTTCGTTGCCTGTTTCCAAATCAGACTGTTCGAGAACCTTACCGCAATACGGGCATACGCCACGTGAGTTGTATTTACCGCCCTTGTCGCGCCATTGTAGCCATTCTTTGGCATTGTCTCCTTGGATTAGTGGAGTGAACGACCCGAACTTTGGAGAAATGTGCTCAACAAGGTTTCCCTTTGACACGATACCTTTCGCAATTGGGCTAACCTTCGAATAAGTCTGTTTGGAAACCTTCCCAAAGCAGGACAGTAAGTTGTTAACCGTAGAGAGCAGCTCAGCAACCTTGCCCTCATCCCGCAACCTTTTGACGGCATCTGCTAGCAACTCGTCTGTCTCTTTTGCAGCCTTACGATACTCAGGGGTATCGACAAAGATCTTATATCCGTTTTCGATTAGCTCCATGTCGCCTTTAAACAGCGTGCTATCGACGTAGTCTTCATTAAACACAAGGATATTTGCGTTAGACGGCAAACCTTCGACAGAAGGCAGAGATTCTGAAGCATAGGGCTTCAACACTTCCAACGTCTGCCCGCCATCTCCGCTGTATAGCTGAATCGCTTTTGCAACCGAGCTTTTACCAGAGCCATTCATTCCATGCAGAACCGTAGTCGCATTGGGTTTTAACGTAATAGTTGCGCAGTTAATGTTGTTACAGCAAGCAAGATTTACGACAATTGGCTCAGACATTTGACCTCCATGGAAGGGGCGTTTGCATCGACTTGATTATGAGACTATGGGCGAACAAATTGTCTAACGATTCAACAAGTTACGACGTTTGATAGATGAGCGGTATCGCACTACGTATGCTGGGACGGCATGAACAAGAGTGACATACGGCAACGCCGCAAGGCCGGCAACTAGCAAAAATGGACACCGAAGCCAGTGTCAGTCCCTGTGTCCAAGCGCAATATCGACGCTGCCGGATCGCAGTATGCAGCAGTGCTCAAGAAAGCACTCATTGAGCATTCGTCAAAATTCTGAAAATCCTGTCTGAAAGTATCGCCAATCCGTCCTTATTGCGCTGATAGCTAAATACCCTCCTATGACTAACATCAAAAGGCAGTTTAGGAACATCACCTTGGTGTATCAAAACGGTCTGCTTGCCCATTCCAATCGCATAGCCTGCTTCGAACATAACGTTTGAATTCAGGCCAGTAATGTCTGCAATTACCGAAGAGCTAGACGCAATCAATTTAAATATGTCTACCGTAATATCTGTGGGAGTTAAAATCTCGTCTACGCGTTTACACTTCTTGCCCGCCCTCTTAGAGCCTTCGACCAACGCCGAATATACAGGATCTATTGAAGGGTCATCGGTGAATGGCATCATGACAGCAATTAGATTTGGGTCAAACGCACTAGACCTTTCAGGTTCAACCGCCAAGGGGGAGTTATCAAGAAACTTTGAAAACAGACGAAAAGGGTCTCCTTCGCAAAGTCTCCAATGAGTACGTTTATTTTGCCAGCAGTTCTCGTCAAGTAGACCAAGATTCAACAATGCCTGCGATGGAAACCGTAGAATAGGCTTGGAGATCACGGGGTTGATAGACGGGGTATCCATATAGCCAAGTGTGGCCACGGCACCCATATCATCCGACTCAAATTCACGCGTCATAACAGTAGGAAGTTGAGCGAGGGCATTAAAGTCAAAACCGGTGCCAGTCCTATAGGCGCTCGTCAACTGCTCAGGAGTTCCCTCGAACATCCTAGAAGTCAACATGGGCTGTGTCTCATTGGCACGAACAATTAAGTTGAACAGCATTTACAACACACCCCATATACAGGCAAAGCTCAAACGCCTAAAAATAACGACCATAAGAATTTTATCCTGTCTGAAAGCAGCACAATTGAATCCGACAAGCAGCTAAATCTTGTCCGTAGCGGCAAGGCGCCAATACTGCTTGCCCAGGGCCGTTAGCTCGCAAGACCTAGACTCCATTGCAGCAAAGTACATGTGCTCTGCCCCCACAGGGCGGACAAGGCCGATGCCCTCCAACTGCTGAAGGATCTTAAACTTCTCCGTATTATCCTTCGTCGCATAGGGTTCAACAATTTGATGTTCTTCCCAATCAGGACTGTTAGTAGGTTCAAAAGAAGGATCCAGGGGCAGTTGAGCACCGGGCGCATCGAACAAAGATGGCAACTGTCGCAACACGTAATCAGGTACCTGCGAAACGACTTTCCTTAGCGATATGAATGATTTGACATTGGTCCTAAAAACAGGACGTTGATCCCATGGTCCAAGAGCCTTGTCTATAAACGCGTAGACTCCACCAGGGGTAACATGCCCCATCACATCTGCTGCGCCGCCATTAAGCGCATCCACAAGAAGCGATGTGAAAGTCCCTCGGCCGTCATATTCCTCCGCACATTCACTAGAACAGCATGCGCTTAGAATTGTTAAACCCTCACCAAGCAAGGAGGATGTCCCGCCCAGCACTCCAGGAGCCCCCATACACCCAGAATTACAGCTATCGAGAAGAATTACGCGATTCCTAGCCCTAGAGTCATTTGCTATCGTCAGGATTTCGTCGAGAGAAAGCCGACCCATAGGGTCACCCTGTCCAGATAAGATGAATCCATTTTTAGTAGCATCACACCTTCCGCCATGCCCAGCAAAATACAGCAGCGCAATCTCAGGCTCCCCAGAGAAACATTCTTCGACCATCTGCCTCAACACATAAGCATGCTGTACATTTGTCTCAACGCGAACGGAAAAATCAGGAGAACCATCTCCGTTTTTAGCCAAGACCTCGGCCACAGCATTGGCATCGGCAACGCAACCGTAAAGCGGAGACGAGGCATATTCATTAATACCGACAACAAGCGCCTTGCGACTTTGCATTACATCAGCTCCAAAATGGCGGCAATAAAAACTCAAACAACGAAAACAGACAGACCAAGAATAAGCAGATTGAAACAGCCACGATCAGCAGAATCATCGATGCCTTTAGGCACTTTCTCATGTACTCGTTCTTATGATTAAGCGATTCAAAGTGGGTCTGCACTGCCTTTGCCTTACCCTCGGCAACTTCCATCGGAGAGGAAAAAGGCGCACCACGTTTGATCTCACCCGCAACGAAATCATATAAATCCATCGGTGCTGCAAGAACGCTCATCTTTAGCCTGACTTGACTGAGCAACGACAACAAAAACGAAGCACCCAGCAGCAGCATAACGACAACATAGCCGCTCGCCAACAGAACGAATGACGCCGTAGCTCCGCTGTCGTTGCAACTATATTTAGCAAATAACACCGGGGCCACCGTCAATAAGGCAACGGAAATAATGGAAACGCAACTTAGCAAACAGTTAGACAAACGCTCATACGAATCGCAGCGACTCAGCTCTGTCTGATATGACAACTCAGCCATCCATGAAAGATAATCGGCAGAATAGTCAACCGCATTGGAGCCCGGAGCTACATTATCTATTTGCTTTCGGCTGCGTTTACCCATTTAATCATTCTTTTTCGGACGAGGCGAAGGCAATCCGGGGTAAGAATATCCGGACTTCTTTTCGGTATTACCACGAACGACCCTGATCGGAGGATTAGGATGACTCGTCGACTGCTGTTTACCAGACGAAGGGTTCGAAGGACTCGCGTCTGAATTTCGCTTATTTAAATACATGGTTCTCCTAGAGTGAATATTGCCGGACGGCGTTGACAATACCATCTCTTGTCCACCCGACCATAATGTCGGCATTGGAAGACACTTCGTATGGGACACGTAACTGACCCCGCGGCCTAACCCCAATGATCGGCTTGTTGAAGTTCAAAGCAGTTTCAATCTCAAAGTCAATCCACTCGCTATAGGCAACATACATTCCGGAGAGAACTATTACGCAGCTACAGCATGAAATTTGATTAGCGATCTTCTGTTGAAGTTCAGCCTTGCTCCTGGCGTCAATTGGCCTGTCAATAGGAACGGAATAATCTGACCACTTAAAGTATCTGGTTGAATCAAGCCAATCTCTTATCGTCCTATAGGCATCGCTATAGTCCCACGAATGACTAATGAGGATATGATAATCACGAAGACTCATGTTACGATCCCTTCCATAACGTTCGGGGTTTAATTAATTTGCCATCCACAAATTAAACAAGGCAGCCAAGCCCCCTTAATCAACTTGACAAGCGGTTGTTACCGTCATGCTCTTAAGCAGCAAACTTATAAACTAATAGTACTCCCTAACACTATTAAAGAAGACATCTATCTAGTTGTCTTAGTCATACAGTAGCCGAAAAATCAAATTGCCTAAGAGCCGTCGCACAACAGGTCGACCTCGACGTGTATCACAGAGTTCACGATCTGACCGACAAGTAACCTGAAACTCCTGCGCGTCGATATCGCTGTCGACAAACTACAGTAAGGCAGCAAGACATTAAGACAGAGATATACGTTGTAAGGTTCGGTAAACATCCGTTCAGCAACGTCCTCAGCGGCCAAAAACTAGATTTCGTGCACAACGCTGCCTGGGTCGCCATAGGCAATGTCAACATTTGACTGCACTGCGACGCAGGGTGTTACCAAAAATGGGCAACGAAACCCAAGCTGGTCCCGTTGCCCAAGTGCCAGATTGCCGATACCGTATTTAGCAACAGTAAAGATGATATGACCCCATTTGCCTTATTGTTTATCGTAAACAGGTGACGCATAATTTCTTTCGCAAATTGACAATCGCATAGCGAAACACGGCCCACGCCCCGTCATATGATTTCTAGCGACCAAACAACAAATCACCGACGAAGGGGACACGGGCCACGCCTGCGAACTTCGTGTCAGTCGACGAGAAGTCGCTGCGCAACGACATAGAGAATCTGATGAGGAAGACCGTAGAGGAGACGCCCGACGCGCTGCTCGACTAGGAGGCGTCCGAGCTCGTCGGGCCGGGCGCTACAAGAGGGCGGCGGGCCGGGAGGCCCACCGCAGCAGCCACTACACGAGGAGGCTCGTCACGGGCGCCGGGGAAGTCGAGCTCAGCGTACCGAAGCTCCGCGGGGCGACCGCGAGGACGGTGCGCGACGGGTTCCCCGAAACGCTTACCTACACGGAATTCCCGCCTGAGCGCTGGCGCCGAATCAGGACGAACGACGGGATCGAGCGCATCAACCACGAGATCAGGAGAAGGATGAGGGTCGTCGGGACCCTCCCGGACGGCAACTCGGCCCTCATGACGGTGACGGCGAGGCTGAAGTACACAGTTGAGCACGACCGGGGCAAGAGGAGGTACCTGGATATGTCGAAGCTGGACGAGATGGACGAACTGGAGGGAAAGTAGGAGGGCCAGAAGAGGACGGGGCCGAGGACGACAAAATCAATTTGCGAAAGAATCTTGATGGCACCCCTCCCCAACATTCCCCAGAAAGTTCGCTGATGTTGACTGGGGTTCCCGTAAAATAATCCCCAACAAAATATGTGCGGAGTGCTGGCCTGGAGCTGCCTTCGGACCCTATTGGCTGCTCACCGAGAGGCTCCGCTATGAAACGACCCCTTTAGTACCTGCTCTGCGCGATCGCGTGCACGTCCATGGCCGGCGCGACGATGCCCATGGCGGCCATCGCAGAGGCCATGCAGCCCCGCGCAACAGCCGGGCAGCA
>ENA-OPXQ01001795-OPXQ01001795.1-human-gut-metagenome-genome-assembly--contig:-NODE-1795-length-10967-cov-4.167705_pt1 | contig 10967 bp, 4 predicted proteins | sample MGYA00241769_ERZ502042 | MGnify/ENA primary metagenome ERZ502042 (study PRJEB25962, sample SAMEA2041934) | human gut metagenome | biome: human gut; feature: human-associated habitat; material: faeces...
TGGGTGCCGCAACCCGGGCAGTGGCACGGCGTCAGCCGTGACGGAGAGGTTAAAAGGCAAGCTGCGCCTTGGCTAAGAACAAGCAAATTTTATCATTCGTGTGGTTTTGCCGCTTGCTTTTTGATGGGCAGCGCTCTATTATATCATTTGTACAAATATTTCCCTTCGAATTTTCACAAAATCACCAAATGTAGTTTATCGGACGGAGGTTGTTTATGAGACGACTGCGCAGCCCATCCCCGGGGATGAAACTGCAAAAAAATTACGACAAAGGAGGACGGACGCTTTGAACGAACACGAAAAACCACAGATAGACTTCATGCACAAGCTTGCGCGCCAGATCGTGGAACGCCGCAACCTTGTGTTTCTGTTTGTCATTCTGGCTGCCATCTTCACGGTGTTCTCGGTGCGGTGGGTCAAGGTCGAGACCGACATGACCACCTACCTGCCCAAGACCTCGGAGACCCGCATGGGCCTTGACATCATGGACGAGCAGTTCACGACCTACGGCTCTGCCGACGTCATGGTGGCCAACATCACGCCCGCTGAGGCCGATGAGCTTTCCGACCGGCTCACCGAGCTCAAGGGCGTCCAGATGCTGGACTACGACGACACGACCGACCATTATAATAAGGACGCAGTGTCAGCCCTTTACTCCATCACCTTCGACTACCCCGAGGACGATGACCAGTGCCTCGAGGCCCTTGACCGGGTGAAGGAATACCTCGCCGACTACGACATCTATGTCTCCACCTCGCTGGGCAACACCCAGCAGGAGACCATTGATGCCGAGGTACGGGTCATCATGGTGTACGTTGCCGTCATCATCGTCATCGTCCTGCTCCTGACGTCCCAGACCTACGCCGAGGTGCCTGTCCTCATCCTCACCTTCGTGGTGGGCATGATCCTGAACATGGGTACAAACTTCATGCTCGGCACCATCTCCTTCGTGTCCAACTCGGTCACGAACATCCTGCAGCTGGCGCTGTCGCTGGACTACGCCATCATCTTCTGCAACCACTTCAAGGAAGAACACCAGACCATGCCTCTGAAGGAGGCCGTCATCGAGTCCCTGAGCAAGAGCATCCCCGAGATCAGCTCCAGCTCCCTGACCACCGTCGGTGGCCTTGTGGCTATGCTGTTCATGCAGTTCCGCATCGGCTCCGATATGGCCATCTGCCTTATCAAGTCCATCCTCTTTGCGATGCTCTCGGTGTTCGTGGTCATGCCCGGCCTGCTGATGCTCTTCGGACCCTACATGGATAAGACCAAGCACAGGAACTTCGTGCCGGAGATCCCCTTCGTGGGCCGCTTTGCATGGCGCACCCGCAAGGTCATCCCTGTCATCTTCCTAGTGGTCATCCTCATCGGTTATCACTTCTCGAACCTCTGCCCCTACGCCTACGGCTACGACGTCATCAAGGTGCCGAAGATGAACGAATCCCTCATCGCGGACCAGATGATCGAAGAAAACTTCACCAAGTCGAACCTCGTGGCACTCGTCTACCCCAAGAACGACGATTACAGCATCGAGAAAAAGATGCTGGAGGAGCTGGAAAGCTGCGATGAGATAGACTCCACCAAGGGTCTGTCCAACATCGAGGCCCAGGACGGCTATATGCTGGAAGACGAGCTCACCGCCCGCCAGTTCTCCGAGATGGCCGATCTGGACTATGAGGCCGCCCAGATGATCTACACCGCCTACGCCATCGAGAACGAGGAGTACGGCCAGGTCATCGGCAACTTCGCATCCTATAAAGTGCCGCTCGTGGATATGTTCCTCTACGTCTGCGACGAGGCCGACACCGGCATCGTCTCCCTCTCTCAGGAAGACCTGGACGACCTCCACGACGCCCGCGACCAGATGGAGAGCGCACTGGCCCAGCTGCAGGGCGACGACTACAACCGCGTCCTCATCTACCTGAGCCCCTCTCTGGAACCCGGCCAGACTACTTATGAGTTCACCGACACCATCCGCTCCATCGCCCGGAAGTATTACCCGGACGGCGAGCTCTACATGGCCGGTGACGCCACCAACGAGTACGATTTCCAGAAGTCCTTCGCCATCGATAATGTCGTCGTCAACGTCGTGTCCATCTTTATCGTCCTGCTGGTGCTGCTGTTCACCTTCCAGTCCGTCGGTATGCCCATCCTGCTCATCGTGGTCATCCAGGGCGCTATCTGGATAAACTTCTCGTTCCCGTATTTCATGGGGACCAACCTCTACTTCATGGGCTACCTCATCGTCAGCTCCATCCAGATGGGCGCGAACATCGACTACGCGATCGTCATCGCCACCCGTTTCAACGAGCTGAAGGATAAGATGGAGCACAAGCAGGCCATGATAGAGACCATCAACTTCGCGTTCCCGACCATCCTGACTTCCGGCACCATCATGACCGTGTCCGGCATCCTCATCGGCCAGATGACTTCCGACGCCTGCATCGTGGGCATCGGCCAGTGTCTGGGCCGAGGCACCATCATCTCCATCATCCTCGTCCTCTTCGTCCTGCCTCAGATTCTGCTCATCGGCACCCGCATCGTGGACCGTACCTCCTTTGCTGTGCCGAAGCTGGTGGCCCGCAGCAGCGGCAATGGCCGTATGCGCGTCAATGGCATCGTGCAGGGCGAGATCCACGGCTCTGTGGCCGGTACGATGAACGCCATCGTGGACGGCGACGTCCAGCTGACCGTCATCTCGGGCAACGTCTCTCAGGAACTGGACGACAATAAACAACAGGAGGTGCAGAATGAAGACCAGTAACCATCTGCTGCGCCGCCTGACGGCTGCGCTTCTGGCCGCTGTGCTGGCGCTGAGCATCGCACTGCCGGTGTTCGCGTCTGACGACGGCGATACCATTTACATCAACAGCGTCTCGGACCTGCTTTCGCTGGCCAAGAGCTGTGCCTACGACCAGTGGTCGGTGGGCAAGACGGTTATTCTACAGAAAGACCTCTCCCTCGAGGGGATGCTGTGGGAGCCCATCCCGTCCTTCAGCGGACAGTTCAAGGGCAATGGCCATACCATCTCGGACCTGACCATTACGGGCCAGTATTCCCCGGCGGGCCTCTTCGGCATCGTGGAGGAACAGGGCTCCATCGAGTCCCTGAGCGTCCGCGGTGTCGTGTCTGTCTCTGACTCTGCCGACACCACCACCGGCGGCATCGTAGGCATCAACCACGGCACCCTCATCAGCTGCCAGTTCACCGGCGTCGTCACCGGCGACAGCGAGGTGGGCGGCATCGTGGGCCGCAACGAGTCCGAAGGCACCATCGACCACAGCACGGCCCGCGCCATCGTCACCGGCAAATCTTCCACCGGCGGCATCGCAGGCTACAACCTCGGCGCCATCACCGGCTGCACCAATGTGGGCAGCATCAACACCGAATATCAGGAAGCCTCTCTCGACACCGACGGCTTCACCGCCAAGATGGTGGACTACATCAATAACAAGATGGCCGCCGCCGATGACGACGCCACCAATTCCGTCACCAACGTCGCCACCGACACCGGCGGCATCGCAGGCCGCTCCTCCGGCATGATCCTGACCAGCGTCAACACCGGAACTGTCGGCTACGAGCATATCGGCTACAACGTGGGCGGCATCGTGGGCCGCACCGACGGCCTCGTATCCGGCTGTGTCAATCAGGGCCATGTTCTGGGCCGCAAGGACGTGGGCGGCATCGCCGGTCAGGCGGAACCCTATCGCGAACTCGACCTCTCCAAGGACACCATCAAGCGTCTCCGTTCGGAGCTGGATGTTCTGCGCGGCCTTGTCGATGACACCACCGGCGTCGTCGAGAACTCCACCACCAGCATCTCCAACTCCTTCAGTGCCATGACCAGCCAGATGGACACCGCCATTGCAGCGGCACGCCAGCTGGACGATCAGGCCAGCGACTACGGCGACGAGGTGGCCGACGAGATCGACCGCGCCTCGACCCTGCTGGCCGATACCCTCACCAAACTCGAACCCGTCATGGACACCGGCGAAGATGCCATGACCAAGCTGACCGATGCCACCGGAAACCTCAAGTGGGCCATGCGCGAGATGGCCGCTGAGATGCTGATGGCATCCAGCGCCCTCAGCAAGACCAGCGACGGTCTGGGCAAGGTGAGCGACGCGGCCGAGGATGGCCGTGACGGTATGTCGGCTATCTCTGAGGGTATCAAACAGCTGTTGGAGTCTGTCGATACCGGCGATGACAGCGCTGCCTCGCAGGCCATCTCCGGCATCCTCTCCGCATACGACTCCCTGTCCTCGGACAAGAAGTCCGACAAGAACCTCAAGACCGGCATTGAGCTGCTGAAGGTGGCCAACTCCGTGGCCAGCGTCTTCACGCTGGGCAGCGGCATGGCCCCGGCAATGAAGGCCGTCACCGCAGGCATGGGCCTGCTGCGCACGGCGTCCCTCCTGTCCAACGACAGTGACATTGCCCGTGCTACTTCCCAAATCGCAAGTGCCATCGGCACCATCTCTACCATTGCCACCCAGATGGGCGGCATCGTGGGCAGCGCTGCCAAGTCCGTCTCGGCCTCCGACCACCCCGAGCTGGCTGCGGCTCTGACCAAAGCCTCTGACGCGCTGGACGGCATGGGTAGCATCACCGACGGCATCATGGACAACATCAAGGACTGGGTCGGCAATAACGGCGGCGGCAGCATCAAGGATGGTCTCGATCAGCTGAGCGATGCTTCCGACAAGCTGAGCGACGCCATGGATGACCTGAGCGACTCCCTCGACCTGCTCAAGACCGACGCCGCCCTCACCAGTGCAACGCTGGCGCATACCTCCGTGGCCATGGGCCAGATGCAGGACGGCCTCGGCGGCCTGACCGATATGATGGGCCAGACCCGCGACATCCTCCACTGGCTCAACCAGCAGGACCCTATCAAGGTGCCTCGTCCCTCGGCAGAACTGACCAACACCAAGGACTCCCTCTTTGATGCTGTCAGCGCCATCAACGACAAAATGGACAACATCAACAGCACCATGCGCACCGCCAGCAACCAGCTGACCGACAAGATGCGCGCCGTGACCGCACAGGTCAGCGTCGTGTCCAACCTGATGCTGGATGCTGTGGAAGAGATCAGCGACCCGGGCAGCAAGACCATCTACGAGGATGAGTCGGAAGACCTCATCGCTTCCCAGTCCGACGGCAAAATTGAGAACAGCATCAACCGCGGCACCATCGACGCCGACATGAACGTGGGCGGCATCGCCGGTACCATGGGCGTGGAAAACCTGCTGGACCCCGAGGAGGACAACAAGGACGAGGGTACCTCGCTGCTGCGCACCTCCTATACCGTCAGCGCCGTCCTCACCGGCAACATCAACGAGGGCAGCATCACCGCCAAGAAGGATATGGTCGGCGGCATCGTCGGCCAGGAGGAACTGGGCCTTGTGACGGCCTGCGAGTCCTACGGCGACGTCACCGGCGTCAATCAGGTGGGCGGCATTGCCGGTGCGGCCAGCGCCAAGCTCCGCAGCAACTGGGCAAAATGCGCCCTCAGCGGTGAAAAGTACATCGGCGGCATCGTCGGTCAGGGTACCGACAGCGACCTCACCGACGGCAGCCTCATTGCCATCAACAACCGCGCCATCGTCTCTGTGCTGGAAGGCCAGCAGTACGTGGGTGCTGTCTCCGGCGGACAGGACGGCGACTTCTATGGCAACCTCTTCGTCTCCGACGATCTGCAGGGCATCGACCGCCTGAGCCGCGTCGGTCAGGCAGAGCCGGTCACCTATGAGACCCTGCTGGCTCAGGAGAATGTGCCGGACTCCTTCCGCAAGCTGACCTTGACCTTCAAGGCCGACGGCCACATCATCAAGAAGATCAGCTTTGACTACGGTGCGTCCTTCACTCTGGCCGACTACCCCGAGATCCCCCAGAAGAATGGATACTACGCCGAGTGGAGCACACCCGTCCTCGACCAGCTCCACACCGACACCGTGGTCAATGTGGAGTACACGCCCTACATCCCGTCTCTGAGCAGCAGCGTCACCCGCGAGAACGGACGCCCCGTTTTCTTCGTGGACGGCTTCTTCGGCGGTTCCAACGCTGTGCAGGTCACCCAGCAGGACATCACAGCCGATGTCCACGGTGTGACAGAGCAGTGGCTGCTGGAGTTCACCGATGACGGCAATGAGACCCACCAGATCCGTTATCTGACCCCCGGCAAGGCCAAGGGCAAGGTCTACGTCAAGCAGGCCGACGGCAGCTGGCATAAGGTGGAGACGGGCAGCTTCGGTAGCTACACCACCTTCACCACTACCGGCACCGAGGTCGAAGTGGCTTTCGTCCCTGCAAAGCTCCCCATCTGGGCCTTCTGCGCCGGCGGCGCAGCCCTGCTGGTGCTGCTCCTTCTGCTGGCAAAGCGCATCAAGTCGAAGCACGGCCCCAAGGGCGAAAAGCCCCGCAGGGAGGAGAAGGGCAAACAGCCCGAGACGGCGGACACCCCCACCGATGAGCTGGATACCCCCATCTCTGAGACGGATATGCAGTAAGTTATAAGAAAAGCAGGAGCTCCATCCGAATGGATGGGGCTCCTGCTTTGTTTGTAGGTTAGGCTCGTCTTCGTACAACCTCTCAGTCTCGCTGCCGCTCGACAGCTCCCCTAGTAGGGGAGCCTCTGGCGAAGAGGCGAAGCTTTACGGAATGCCAAAGCCTCCCCTCGATAGGGCAACGACGACGACCGCCGCCGGTGGCGGAAGCAGGGAGGAGTTGTTGGGGCCGCGGTCAGCAAGACGCAAGCAAAGCGCTGCGACTGCTGGGGGCCGCAACCCGGGCAGTGGCACGGCGTCAGCCGTGACGGAGAGGTTATTCCTCCGTCTCCTTCACATCGTTCAGGAACGCCGCTATCTTATCGATCTGGTTCTCCGCCACGGCGCGGCCCGTCTCGTAGACCCGGCGCAGCTGGGCGGGGTCGCGCTCCATAGCGCCGATCTCCAGCGGGATGGGCGGGCGGATGACATAGTCCTTGCCCGATGCCTCCTGCATGGCGATGTAGGAGAGGGCCTCGTTGTATCGCTCGTGACGGTCGGCCACCGCTGCCACGAAGGCCGGATAGCGCAGATACCGCGCACGGATGGCGGGCAGCATGGGGTTCTTCTTTTTCACGAAGCCCTTGGGCTGGGTCAGGATGATGAGGTTCCGCTTGTAACCCAGGCTCTCGAAGAAGCGGACGGGGATGGAGTCGGCCACGCCGCCGTCCAGCAGGGAGTAGTGGCCGATCCTGACGGCTTTCGCCGCCAGCGGCATGGACGCCGAAGCCTCCATCCAGCGCACGTCCTCGGCGTCGCCGCTGCGGCACTTGTGGTAGATAGGGTCGCCGGTGTGCAGGTCGGTGCAGACGACAAAGAAGTCCATGGGCGAAGCGCGGAAGGCCTCTTCATCGAAGGGATCCAGCTTTTCCGGCACCTCGTGGTAGCAGAAATCCTCGCTGTAGAGGTTGCCGGTGCGCAGCAGATTGCGGAAGCTGGCGTAGCGCTTGTCGTTGCAATATTCGGTGTTATAGCGGATGACACGGCCGATCTGGTGCGACTTGAAGTTGCAGCCGAACACCGCGCCCGCCGACACGCCGATGGTGCCGTCGGTGGTGAGGCCGTGCTCCATCAGGACATCCAGAACGCCTGCGGTGAACATCCCCCGCATGGCACCGCCCTCTAATACTAACCCTGTCTTCATATACTGACTCCTTTTCCCGGTGCGGCCCTCGTCGGCCGCAGCAAGCCGTTTCCGGTTGCTACCAGTATACTCGATTTTGCGCAGAAAACAAGAGACAACTGCACAAATCGCCCGCCCTGAGACACAGACCGTACCGCAAAAGTCGTACTTATAATCGAAAGGGCTGAAAAAACCGGAGAGAACGAGTCAAATTTGGGCAGAAAAAGCCTTGCCAACCGGGAGAGTATCCGGTATACTGATATGAAATATTGACCGTTTTGTGACAGGAAAATTGGGAGGAAGAGACGAACTATGAAAATGCTGGAAGACCGCATCCGCAAAGACGGCATCGTCCGTGAGGGCAACGTGCTCAAGGTGGACAGCTTCATCAACCATCAGATGGACATTCCGCTGTTCCGCGAGATGGCAAAGGAGTGGAAGCGCCTGTTCGATGGCAAGCCCATCAACAAGGTACTCACCATCGAGGCCAGCGGCATCGGCATCGCGGCTGTGGTGGCCAGCGAGTTCAACGTGCCGGTGGTGTTCGCCAAAAAGTCCATGAGCATCAACCTGGACTACGACAACTACGAGACGAAGATCCAGTCCTTCACCCACAAGAAAATTTATAATGTCATCGTCTCCAAGAAGTTCCTCACCCCCGAGGACCACGTTCTCATCATCGACGACTTCCTGGCCAACGGCTGCGCCCTGCTGGGTCTGCTGGAGCTGACCGAGAAGGCTGGTGCCACTGTCGAGGGCATCGGCATCGCCGTCGAGAAGGGCTTCCAGCAGGGCGGCGACCTCATCCGCAGCAAGGGCATCCAGCTGGAGAGCCTCGCTATCGTCGAGTCCATGGACAGCGCCACCGGCGAGATCGTGTTCCGCGACCAGCCGCAGCAGAGCTGAAAAATATCGACCTTCCAAGACCGCCGTCCAGCGGTCTTTTCTTTTGCCCATTTTTACGCCCCGTCGAAGCTGTCGCCGTCCTCGGGAAGGTCGGCGGAAGTCTCAGCGTCGGAAGCAGGCGTATCCGGGACAGCGGCGCGGGGGATACCCTTGTACACCAGCGTCTGCTCGAGGACCTCGGCGCAGACCGGGGCCGAGAGGCTGCCGCCCGCTGTCGTCCAGCTGTGGGGCTCGTCGAGGCAGACGAGGCACAAAAACTGGGGGTTGTCGATGGGAGCCACGGCCACAAAGCTGGCGATGCGGGCCTTCTCGTCGGCGCTGTCCAGCTTCTGGCTGGTGCCGCTCTTGCCGCCTACCCGGTAGCCCGCGATCCGGGCGTTCCGTCCGCCGCCGTAGAGGACGACGGCCTCCATCATCTCCCGCATGGTGCGGGAGGTCTCCTCTTTCAGCACCTGCCGCTTGCAGACGGGGGAGAGGTGGTCGATGACTTCGCCCTCCGGGCCGAGGATGTCCGAGACGACGTAGGGCTGCATCAGCCGCCCGCCGTTGACCACGGCGCAGACCGCCGACGCCATCTCGAGGTAAGAGATCTTGCTGCTCTGCCCGAAGGCGCAGGATGCCAGCTCCACCGGCCCCATCCGGTCGGCGGTGTAGTAGAGGCTCTTTTTCGGCTCGGCGGGCAGGTCGATGCCGGTGGGCGCGCGGAGGCCGAAGGCCGCAAAGTAGTCGCAGAACGCCTCTTTGCCCAGCCTTGCGCCGATTTGGATGAAGCTCTGGTTGCAGGAGTTCTCAAGGGCCTGAGTGACGGTCTGCGCGCCGTGGCGCTTGTGGTTGGCGCAGTGGAAGCGGGTGCCAGCCACCGAGATGCTCTCGCCGCAGTAGAAGCTGGAATTTTTGCTCACAGCCCCGGTGTCCAGCGCCGCCGCGCAGGTGATGAGCTTAAACACGCTGCCCGGCTCGTATAAGTCACTCACTGCCTTGTTGCGCCACTGGGTCTGCTGCGCCAGCTGCAAGGCGGCAGCGCGCTCTTTACCGGAAAGGGCGTCCACGGCGGCGCGCGCGGCCTTGTCGGCGATGACCCGGGGCTGGTTGGGGTCGTAGGCCGGGGTGGTGGCCATGGCCAGCACTGCCCCGGTGTTCACCTCCAGCACGATGCCCACGCTGCGGGCGGCTACATGGTGCTCCTGCACCGCATAATTCAACGCATTTTCAAGATAATGTTGAATATTTGCATCGATGGTCAGCCGCAGTCCGCAGCCCTCCACCGGAGCAAGTTCGGTTTCGTAGCTTTGCGCCAGCGTGTAGCCCCAAGCGTTCACGGCGGTCAGCACCACTCCATTCTGCCCGGTAAGGGTGTCGTTGTATTCGAGTTCCAGCCCGCTGACCCCGGCATTGTCCACGTTAGTGAACCCCAGCACCGAGGCCAGCAGCTCTCCCTGTGGGTACCAGCGCTTGGAGTCCTGATTGATGCGCACGCCGGTAATGCCGTTCTCTGCGCAGAAATCCCGCACGGCATCGGCAGTTTCCCGCTCCACCCGGTAGCGCAAAAGGCAGTCGTTGGAGCGCCGGTCGTTGAACTTTTCCAGCAGCTTGGCCTCGTCCAGCTCCAGAATCTCCGCAAGCCCCTTGGCGGCAAGGGCAAGCTTTTCCTCCGGCATCTCCCGGGGGCTGGCGCGCAGGGTCCAGCAGCTGCTGTTGGCGGCAAGCAGCGCACCATCGGCGCTGTATATCTTGCCCCGGTCGGCGGGCACAACGGTGTCTCGCAGCTGCTGCCCCAGCGCCCGCTGGGTGTACCAGCCGCCGGTGCATAATTGCAGCCAGAACAGCCGCCCGATGAGCCCTGCAAAGCAGACGGCGCACAGGCCCACTGCAATGAGCCGTGCCCGCAGACGGAACGCCCGCTCCGGCAAAGTGCGCAGGGCGTCTGTGGGTTTTGAGCCGCACATGGCAGCACCCCCTTTGCGGGCAGTTTATGCGCCCGGGGGCGGTGCGTATGACTAACCGCCCCCGCATCCGCGTACAATAACAGAAACGGAGGTGACAGGGATTGCACAGAACTGCTGCCCGCAAAGGGCTGCTGCGGCCGCTGCCGCCCATGGACCTGCCCTTTCTGGTGCTGGTGCTCACACTGGTAGCCTTTGGGCTGGTGATGCTGTGCAGCGCCAGCAGCGCGGTGGCACTGTACCGGCGGCAGGACGCCTTTGCCTATGTGCGGCCGCAGCTGCTGTACGCCGCCATGGGACTGGTGGCCATGTGGACGGCCAGCCGGGTGGACTACCACATCTATCATAAGCTTGCGTGGCCGCTGTTGGCGCTCTCGCTGGTGCTGCTGACGGCGGTGCTGTTCATGCCGGAATATAACGGCTGCAAGCGGTGGATCGTGCTGCCGGGGC